>ENA-OQHI01000228-OQHI01000228.1-human-gut-metagenome-genome-assembly--contig:-NODE-228-length-42756-cov-14.735514_pt1 | contig 42756 bp, 28 predicted proteins | sample MGYA00242561_ERZ504713 | MGnify/ENA primary metagenome ERZ504713 (study PRJEB26092, sample SAMD00036217) | human gut metagenome | host: Homo sapiens | study: EMG produced TPA metagenomics assembly of... | reverse complement strand
CAGGGCGTGGCCGAATCCCAGCTCGCCGCATGGAGCAAGGGCAGCGGCTTCTACTACTGGAACTACAAGCTGCTCACTGACACCATGGTCGGCGTCGCCGTCACCGATGCCGCGTTGCATGAGAAGACTGCCGACTTCGACTTCTTCGACTACGAGGCGGACGAGACGAAGCCGGTCGACTGATCCCGCCCATCCGGCCACGATCATTCCGAAACCCCAATCCGGCCGTGGTCCGATTCCAACCGGCCGCGTGGCTGATTGCGGGACGCATACAATGGGCCAAGGAACGTTGCGAACGGTGCGTTCCTTGGCCCATTGGGCTGAAATAGGGGTTTGGTTTTTGAATAGGCGGAAACGGCAAGCCGGGCGAAACCCCGCACAGAAAGGCGGTGGGATGCATGGTGCTGGGCATCGACGAGCGAATCAACGGCGTGAACCTCGGCAACTGGCTGGTGCTGGAGAAATGGATGGACCCGGAACCATTCGCCCGCAGTGCCGAGGATGATGAGATTTGGATGCATCGCACGCACGGCGCCCTCTGGTCCGAGCGGAATCTCGCCGAGGAACTGCGCCGGCACCGCGACGCCTACATCACCCTGGAGGATTTCCGCATCATCGCCGACCATGGGCTCAATCTCGTGCGCATTCCCATACCATATTTCATCTTCGGCGACTGGCCCGGACATCCGGGCTGCATCGCATACCTCGACCGCGCGTTCCGTTGGGCGCGGGAGACGGGACTGAAGATCATGATCGACCTGCATACCGTGCCCGGCTCACAGAATGGTTTCGACAACGGCGGTCTGACGGGCGTGTGCAAATGGGCGCAGAATCCGGACTTGGTGGAATACGCGCTGAATGTGCTGGAACGATTGGCCCGCCGATATCGTGACGAGCCGACCCTACACAGCATCGAAGTGCTCAACGAACCGGTGAGCTGGTCGGTGTTCCATGGCACGTCGAATACGGCGAAGGACGTCCGTGAGGCCTCCGGCAGCACGCATATCCCACTGCGCTTTCTGAAGCGCTTCTACCGCGACGCCTACATCCGATTGCGCGCCATACTGCGTCCGGAAACCGTAATCGTATTCCATGACGGCTTCCGACTGTTCCGCTGGGGCGATTGGTTCCGTCGCGCCGGCATGTGCAACGTCATGCTCGACACCCACCAATATCTCATCGCCATGGAGGAACCGTTGTTCGCGGGACCGGCACGCCGACTGTACCTGCAATCGCGGCACCTGCCATGGCTGTACCGAATGCTGGTGGGTGCGCGCGAAATCGCCATCCGTTCGGCGGCCCGCCATATCCCTGTACTTGTGGGCGAGTGGTGCGTGGAGAACCGGTGGGCCCTGCACGGCCGAAACCGAGCGGACGCATACCGTCAAGTATCGCGATTGCAACGCGCGGCATGGGACGCATCAGCAGGACAGATCTATTGGAGCTACCAGCTTGCGCGTTCCGCGAAACCAGGCAGCGGCGAAGGAAAACCGCCACGCGACCCGCGCAACGGCGGCAATCTCGAAGCATGGGATCTGACCCGCGTATGGCGTCACGGATGGATTCAAGCGGATGCGCCCCACGATGACGTGGCATCGGCGCCGTCAATCAACGACAATCGACGCAAAGGGCATTAGACTCGGAGTCATGGCAGAGGAAGAGACTTCGAAACGTACCCGCAAATCGCCGCAGGAGCGTCGTGCGGAAGTGCTGGATGCGGCGGTGCAGCTCATCAGCGAACGCGGATTCAACGGCATCTCCATCCAGGACGTGGCCGATCGGGTCGGCATTTCCAAACAAGGCGTGCTGCGATACGTCGAAAACAAAGACACAATGCTGGCGTTGGTATATGACGAATACTACGGGCAGACCGGCACGCCGGAGGACTTCTTCTCTTCGGGCATGCCGGGCAGCGACCCGTCTGCGCCGCATTTTCCCGCGTATCTGCGCTACCTGGTGAAACACAACTCACGCCGCCGCATGATGGTGCAGCTGTTCACCGTGCTGTCTGCGGAATCGTTGAATCCTGAACATCCGTTGCATGACGAATTCATGGAACGCATGGACGGTATTTGGGAGCACTATTCGAAATACCCATGGGTGGTTCCGCCGCAATTGGGCACATGGGCCGACAGCATGCGGCCAGTGGTGCGCAAAGCCATGGAGATCATGGACGGCATCCAACTGTGGTGGCTGCGTGAGCCGGAAGTCGATTTGTGCGGCGAGTGGGCAGAAATGGAGAACATGCTGTTTCCCGCACCATTGTGGGACTCCTATCGCTGATTCCCGCCGATGATCCGCATATGATGATTCGCACATGAATTTGGGGGCAGTCTGATGGCTGTCCCCCCCAAAAAAAGTCGCCGGTAGAGGCCGACCATCGATGACGATCGCCGACCACTACCAAGCTGAAACCATTCACGCCACGGTGAACGTGGTCCGCTTGAGATCCTTGCGACGGCTCGAATGGCCGATCAGCACCTCGAACTCGCCCGGCTCGACGATACGGTTGGCATCCGAATCGACGATGGTGCACTCCGAAACCGGAATATCGAACGCAACGGTCTTGGTCTCACCCGGCTCAAGCTCCACGCGCTGGAACGCTTTGAGCTCGCGGTCCGTCCAACTGTAGGACGTCACGATATCGCCGATATACAACTGCGCTACTTCGGTGCCCTTGCGCTCGCCGGTGTTGGTGAGCGCGATTTCCGCATGCACGGTGTCCGTCTTGGCGAACGTGCCGGAGGTGGGGGCGTTGGTGATGGTCGGCTCGCCATATGCGAAGGTCGTGTAGCCGAGGCCCTCGCCGAACGCGAACGCTGGATCCTGCGTGAGATCGGCATAACGATTGCCGTGCTGGCCACGGATCTGGTTGTAATAGACCGGTAGCTGGCCCGCATGACGCGGGAAGGTGATCGGCAGACGTCCGCTCGGCTCGGTTTCGCCAAGAATGATTTCGGCGATGGCCTGGCCACCCTTCATACCCGGATTCGGCGCCCACATGAACGCGCTGACACCGTCGGCCGTGGATTCGTCCACGATCACGCCATTCGTGCCGATCACGCATGCCGGCATCACCTGCGGCTTGGAGCTCATCAGCACCACGACCAGCGGCTTGCCGGTCTCGCGGGCCACGTCGGCAAGCGCTTCGAGCATGGCGTTCTGCCCGCCGAGCAGTTCCAGTGTGGCGGTGGAGCAGGTCTCGCCGACCAGCTGCACCACATCGCCCACAACGGCGACGACAAGGTCGGAACGGCGTGCGTTCTCCACCGCCTCATCCAGCAGTTGCTGGTCGAATTTGGCTGAGACGGCGAGCTTCGGACGAGGCTGGCCGTCCGGATAGAACTCGCCTTCCGGATCGTCCACCAGGTCGATGATGTTCGTGCCGCGCGAATACACGACCTCGCATCCTTCGGGCGCAAGCTGCTTGAATCCGTCAAGGATGGTGGTGATCATGCCGCGCGGCTGGCCTTCCGGCATCCAATTGACCTGGCCGGAATTGCCGGCCCAATCGCCCAACTGCTCCTGCGCGTCATCGGCAAGCGGCCCCACCACGGCGATGCGCTTGCCCGCCGCAGCCGAGAACGGCAATGCGCCGTCATTCTTCAGCAACGCCACGGATTCGCGTGCGATTTGCAGGTTGAGCTCTTGATGGGCTTTGGAGCCGATAACCGTCTTGATGCGCTCCTCGTCCGGCAGACGTGGATCTTCGAACAGACCCAGGCGGAACTTGAGTGCGAGAATGCGGGACACGGCTTCGTCGATCAGCGACTCGTCAAGCAATCCGGTGCGTACCGCTTCAATCGCACCTTCGTAGAACTTCGGCGTGGTCATGATCAGGTCGTTGCCGGCCTTGACCGCATCCGCGGCGGCGTGCACGTAGTCGGCCTTGACCTTCTGCTCCCACACGGCACGGCCGACGTTGTCCCAGTCGGTGATCAGCGTGCCCTGGTAGTGCCAGTCGCCGCGCAGCTTGTCGGACAGCAGCCACTTGTTGAAGGTGACCGGCACGCCGTCGATGGATTCGTAGCCGAGCATGAACGTGCCGCAACCCTCCTTCGCCACGCGTTCGAACGGCGGCAGGAACCAGGATTCCAGCTTACGGTGGGACAGGTCCGCTTCGGACGCGTCGCGGCCGCCCTGCGTTTCGGAATAGCCGGCGAAATGCTTGGCGCAGGCCAGAATCGCATCCTTGGCGAGCGGCTCGCCAGCTTTGGCGCCGCCCTGATAGCCCTTGACGATGGCGGAGGCCATCTCGCCGATAAGATACGGATCCTCGCCGAACGTCTCGTCCACACGGCCCCAACGGGTGTCGCGGGCGATGCACAGCACGGGGGAGAACGTCCAATGCACGCCGGTGGTGGAGACCTCTTCGGCGGTGGCACGGCCCGCGGCCTGAACCTTGGCCGTGTCGAAGCTTGTTGCCATGCCGAGCTGGGATGGGAAGATGGTGGAGCCTGGCCAGAAGGAATAGCCGTGGATGCAGTCGTCGCCGATGATCAGCGGAATGCCGAGGCGGGTCTTCGTGTTCACGGTCTCGACCGCGCGGGGCAGGTCCGCGGGGGAGGTGTGCAGAATCGAGCCGACGTGCTTGTTGACGATCAGGTCATCCAGATCGCCGCTGCGAGCATCAAGCTGCATCATCTGGCCGACCTTCTCTTCGAGGGTCATGCGTCCGAGCAAATCGGCGATGCGCTCTTCGGCAGGCAGGTTGGGATTCTTGTATGGCAGGTCGGTGGTGTTGGTCATGGATTGCTCACTTTCCTCGTTGAAGCGGTGTCCTTTAATTACCACTTGGTATTTTACGATGATTCAGGTAATTTCACAAGTCGCCGCAGCGCATGTCGTATTTGGCGGACATTGCTCGTGTGGGCGGTTCTACAATGACTTCTTGGTTGCGGTATCGGCTCCATGCATGCATACGGGCCGGGAGTCACGGCAAGGTCCGGTCTTTCCGTAGGCGGTTTTCGGGTTCCGTAGGTGGTTGGGGCTGAATGCCTGCCGAAGGAATGGCCTGAATAAAGCCGTTCCTCATCCCCGATACCACCGGCGACCACCTACGGAACAGTGAAACCCTCTACGGAATCTCGCCATGACACATCGGTTACGGTTCACCGGGGTTCGAAAAGGAAGAAATAGCATGATACGACAGGCAACATCTGCGGATATCGCGGCGATCGCCGCGACCTACGAGGACCTGCTGACTTACGAGCAGGAGCATGGAGGCGATTCCCATTGGGAATTGGGCGTATACCCGACGATCGCTGTACCGAAGCGCGCCGTGCCCGCAGGGGGAGATGATCGTGCTGGAAGAGGATGGTGAGATCCGTGCCAGCATGATATTGAAATGCCCAGCCCGCGGAATACGACGACGTGGCATGGCAGTATCCCGGCGAAGGCGAGGATGTGCTTGTCGTGCATACGCTGTGCGTGCCGCCGCGGTTCGCGGGCCACAGGTATGGAAGCCGGATGGTGCAATACGCGAAGGAATATGCGGCCGGGCACGGCTGCGCGGTCGTCCGCCTCGACACCTATGCGCATAACGAGCCGGCGAAACGCCTGTGCCAACGGTGCGGATTCCGCATCGCAGGGTGGGGGCCGCATTGCTCCAAGGGCTCATGGAAGAGGAGCAGGTGTATCTGGAGTACAGGTTGCAATGAGCATCGGCGTCGTTGCCGTTTCAATAGGTGAGTGAAGGTCGGGCCTCCCATAGGGTGACCCGACCTATTGCCTTACGCGCGTCGGCGGGTCAGCATCAATCCGATGCCAAGCATGAAGCAGGCGACCATCATGCCTGCCGGAGCCAGCATGTCCGAGCCGGTGTTCGCAATGGTTTTGGTGGTGCTGGCAGTGGCATCGCTCCTTCCGCTGGATGAGCCGGGCTTAGCTGGGGCGCCCTCGCGCACCACGGAGGCGACGGCCTGCCCCGGCTCCACCTTGACCACGGAACCGTCTGCGGACAGCGTCACTTTGGCGCTGTAGGCGGCGGCGAGATTCAGCCGCTGATAGCCGTTCGAGCTTGCGTCCAACGGTTCGCCGGAATCAATCTCCGTGGCGGCCAGCACGGCCCTCCGTTGTTCGGCGTTCAACGTCGGGAACGCGGTGGTCAACAGATTCTCCGCGCCTTCCGGTACGACGGCGGCCTTGCCGGTGGCGGAGGTCGGCTTGAATCCATAGCTCATGCGTGCCTGATAGGCGGCCAATGCCGACGCGCGGTTGGTCACCGGCTGTGTACTGAAATCGTCGGTGAAATCGTTGGTGTATCCGCCGCTCGGCTTGGAGGAATCGGCGGAATTCGCGTTCAACGCGGTCACGCAATTCTGCACGGTCGTCGGATCATCCGCCGCGCGGGCAACGATATTGGCGCCCACGCAACGCTTCGCCATATACGCCTGCATTTCCTGATATGCCGGCATCAACTTGTCGTTGCGGAACTGTTCATCGGACCACCGCGTCGCAAGCCCGGCCTCTCCGATGATGCGCCCGCCCATCAGATCGAGCGGATAGTGCACGCCCACGATCAGACGATTGTTGGCCGCCTCCGATGCGCGCGTCATGATCTCCGGCGCGAGCTGGGGCAGCAGCGTGGCCAGGCCGATACCGCCGGAATAGGCGACGGTGGTGTGACCGGAAGGGAACGAACCAGTGGGGGCGAGCGTGTCATAGCCGGGGTTGTGCTGCGTGCCGGAATCGTCCGTCCACACCGGCAGATGGATGATATTCTCGGTCTTCGGCAGACCGGCAGCCACATAGCCGCCATTCGTGCGATCCGTGAACGGACGCGGATGGACATACTGCTTCTTCACGGCGGAATCGTTCACATACCGTGACAGCAACGCGTGCCGTTCCGTGCCGATGTCGCTTTCTCCGGGCCGTTTGACCAACAACGTTGTGGAAAGTGGCAGATCACCCTGCTTGATGCCCTCGCTCAGAAACCTCCACAAAACCGGGCCAAGCGCATCGGAGTACGTGTTTTCGATCAGCGAATCACTGTCCTTCAATGCGCGCTGCTGCTGAGGATTGAGCGGATCGTCATCACTGGTCCGCCCCTCATTGGCCTTATGATTCACCGACACCGTGGCGTCGCTGTTTTCCTTGAGCACCTCTGCATTGACCACGCGTCCACGCAGCTCCGTGGAAGGCGCGGTGAGATCCGGCTGGTAATAATTGGTGAAATCGGTGAGCAATGCCGTGTAATCCGGCTGCTGCGTATCGGACGGATACGGTTCGGCGCATTGCGCCTGCACGGTGACGCCCAGCGCCATGACGGCCGCGGCCGCCGCCGCGCAACACAAGCAACGGTGTCCTTCTCATCAGTCTCTCCTTATACTGATGCGCCCCCTTCGTAATCGGCACGCTTTCATCTCATCATAGGCAGCATTGGCGCAATCGGGGGCGTGTCCGAATACGCGCATGCAATTTCGCGTAACTTTTCCTCCCTAGATATAGGCGAGGCAATACGATATGCGGATATCGCCGGCGGCCGTCAACGCCGACGACGCCAACACGACAAGGAGAACCGTGAGCATCCACGACGAACGACACAACCATCGGACAACACCGGCAGCCAGCTCCGCCGGCACCATGAGCGAAGGCAGACTCACCATCGTGGTGGTGGCGCTTGCCATCCTCACCTTCCTCGGCATCCTATCCGAAACGTCGCTCAACATCGCCTACTCCACGCTGATGGGGGAGTTCTCCATCTCCGCCGACGTGGTGCAATGGCTCACCACCGGCTATCTGCTGCTCCTGTCCATAGCCATCCCCACCTCACCGTTCATGGTGCGCACATTCCCCACCAAGGGGCTGCTCGTCACTGCCGTGGCGCTGTTCTCGGCAGGTACGGTGGTCGGCGCGCTCGCCGTGAACTTCCCCATGTTGCTCACCGCGCGACTCATCATGGCGTTGGGCACGGGCGTCTCGCTGCCGTTGCTGACCAACATCATCCTGGAGAAAGCGCCGTTCGACAAGCGCGGCATGATGCTTGGCCTGGTCAGTCTGGTGACCTGCGCGGCCCCGGCCATCGGCCCGGTGTTCGGCGGGCTCGTCATGGAATTCCTCAACTGGCATTGGATCTTCTACACGATGATCCCGTTCCTGCTCATCTCGCTCGTGCTGGGATGCGCTACCGTCCCCGACATCCGCCACGGCGGGAAGGGGCATCTGTCGGTGCCGTCGCTGGTATTGGTGGCGGCCGGTCTGGCCGGCATCATCGTGGCGGCGAGCTTCTTCGCGCAGTGGAACGGCGACTGGCGCTTCTGGACGGTGCTTGTCGGCGCGATCGGGGTGCTGGGTGTGTTCGCCGCCGTGCAGCTGAAGATGGAGCATCCGCTGGTCGAGGTGCGCACGTTCGCATTCCCCGGATTCACATTGGGCATGCTGATTCTGCTGATGTCGTCCGGTGGCGTGCTCGGTGTGAACTTCCTGCTGCCGATTCTATTGCAGCGCGGACTCGGCCACACCAGCATGATCGCCGCCCTGATTCTGCTGCCGGGAGCCGTGGTCGGCGCGATTTCCGCGCCGTTGATCGGAGGTGCGCTGAAAGCGCATTTTCCGCCGAAATTCATCGCCTGTGGTTTTGTCGGCGTGGCCATCATGGATATTGTGATGATGCTCGGCGGCGCGCATGAATGGGCCGTCGCGATCGCCTACGCGCTGTTCATGGCCGCATCCGGATTCGTGCTCGTGCCTGACCAGACGCATGCGCTGAACCAGCTGCCGGCCGCGATGAACGCCGACGGCTCCGCGGTGATGAACACCGTGCAGCAGCTCGCCGGCGCCATCGGCACCGCGGTCGCGTCCACGCTGATCGCCGAATTCTCCGCAGCGAACCGTGTCGCGGGCATGAAGTCCGCGGCCGCCTACGTCGCCGGGTTTTCCACCAGCATGTGGGTGTTCTTCGGCATGGCCGTGACGGGTGAGATCCTGGCCCTGCTCATGTTCCGCTTCTCGAAGCGCGCCGCATAGCTGGTCATGCGCGGTGGAAGGCTTCACTTCTGTCGTTTTTCGATAGCTTTGATAATTTTGATATCGACAATGCCAAACATATTCGCAAGCGGTTGCTGGATGCATATGTCATTCGTCAGACCGGTTGCGGCGAAGTTGATTTCGCGGTTCCGCTCTTGCGTGAATACTTACCGTAAGCAGATGTGAAAATCTAGTTCAGGCGAGTGGCCTGTTGATGATGACCCCAAAGTAGTCCTCAATACCGGTGCAACAGGCGGGGTTCCTGTTCCTCATTGATGAGGTCTCGATGAGCATTCGCGCGCGACGCTCAGCAGACTGGCGATGGCGGCACAGGTGGCCTCCACGTTGCGTTTTGTTCCGGTGAGCAGTTCCGGCAGAGCGGCTGGGCCGGGTGCGATGCCGAACGTCGCGACGATGCCGGCTTCGTTGAGCGCGGCGGTGACGTTCGGATCGCGCGTCACTTTTCCTCCGATGGCGATAACCGGTTTTCCTTGCGATTTCGCCAGTCGCGCGATGCCGCTCGGTACCTTGCCGTACGGCGTCTGCCCGTCGATCGACCCTTCGCCGGTGATGACGACATCGGCCCACGCGCACGCCTCGCGTGCATGCAGCAAATCGAGCACCAACTCGATGCCGGGGCGCATGGTCGCGTTGAACAGGCCCAGCATGCCGCCGCCGGTGCCGCCCGCCGCGCCCGCGCCCGGCTTATCTGTTATTTTGCGACCGTTCAGTGCCGTGATGGCGTCGGCGAGCCTGCCCAAACCGCAGTCGAGCAATGCGGCTTGTTCCGTGTTCGCGCCTTTCTGCGGCGCGAACACGGCGGCGGCGCCGTCCGTCCCGGTCAGAGGATTGGTGACGTCGCATGCCAATACGATCGGGATGTTTCGCACGTCGTCGGGAACCTCGGTGTCGTCGATGCGGGCAAGCCGGGGGAGTGCGCCGCCGCCAAGCGGCAGCTCGCAATCGTCCGCATCGAGGAAACGATGGCCGAGCGCTCGGGCCAGGCCAGTGCCGCCGTCGGTGGTGGCGCTGCCGCCCAATCCAAGTACGATGCGTTCCGCTCCGGCGTCGATCGCGGCGCGAATCAGCTCGCCGGTGCCGAAAGTGGACGCCGCCAACGGATCGCGGTCGGCGGGGGAGATGCGCTCGATGCCGCTCGCCGCAGCCAACTCGACCACCGCGGTGCGAGGATTCTCTCCATCGTGAGATGTTCCGAAACCGCCCTCGCCAAGGAATCCATATCGTGTGATGATCGGCCGGCCCAGCGCGTCATGCGCGTGCTCCGATCGCAATTCGCCGCCGGTTGCCTGGACCAGCGCGTCGGTCAATCCCTCGCCGCCATCGGACAACGGCATCATGCGGCATTCGGCGCCGGGATCGCCGGCCGCCACGCCCCGGCGCATCGACTCAGCCACGGCCTGCGCGGAAGCGGCTTCCTTGAACGAATCCGGTGCCAACAGATATTTCATGGTCAGCGGTAGCCCTCCCACTGCGGCAGGGGGAAGAGCACATCCTCGCAACTCGCCCACATTTCGTTCAAATCGCGCCCCGGAACCCGCAGCCAACGCAGCTGCGCGCCGTCCATCATCGCGAATCCGGAACGCAGCACCTGCTCGGCGTCAACGCCTTCCGGCACATGCCAGCGGATGTTCGCGGCCACTTCCACGATACGTTCCTCGCGTTCGGCGAAATAATCATGCGCCGGATGGTCGGGATTGAGCGCCTCGGCGCTCAGCGTGGAGAACATGTGCACCAATTCGGGACGTTTGGCGTTGACCGCCACCGTCCTGCGCCACATTTCGGCGATAAGCGGACGCTCGTCGCGCACCATGCCGGCGGTGACGTCCTCGGTCTCACGGTCGTACATTTCGTCGAGCACCGCATGCAGCAGCCCTTCCTTGCTGCCGACGTAATGCAGCACGCCCGGTTTGGTGAGGTTCACCATGGTGGCGATGCGCTGCAGCGACGTGCCGTAGTAGCCGAGCGTGCCGAAACATTCGACCGCCGCGTTGAGAATCGCGCTTCTGCGGTCGACTTCGTCGTTGGCCATAATGTGCTCCCGTCGTTGCTGGAGGTTATTGGAATATGCAATTCACTTTACGGTCGGTCGGTTTCTTTTCCAAAGATGATTGGCGTGTTGAGGATTGTTTTTTGATAAAGTACCTACCAATCGGTAGGTAGGGAATTCGGGGTTGAAGTCCCACCGCGAAACAATCGCGAGACGGCCGAGAAAATAGCCGAAAGGCACCAGAAACACAGAAGACATACGAAAGAGGCAGCTCATGAGCGACACCGCTTATCCTTCCGTCAACGACCTGACCCTCGAAGAGAAGGCGTCCCTCACCTCCGGCGGCGACGCCTGGCACCTGCAGGGTGTGGAAACCAAAGGCATTCCCGGCTACATGATCACCGACGGCCCCCACGGACTGCGCAAATCCCTGGCATCCAGCACCGGCGAAACCGACCTGAACGACTCCGTGCCCGCCACCTGCTTCCCTCCGGCGGCCGGCCTGTCCAGCTCCTGGAACCCGGAACTCATCCACAAGGTCGGCGAGGCCATGGCGGAGGAATGCATCCAGGAGAAGGTCGCCGTCATCCTCGGTCCCGGCGTCAACATCAAGCGCAATCCGCTCGGCGGCCGCTGCTTCGAATATTGGTCCGAAGACCCGTATCTGGCCGGCCATGAGGCAGTCGGCATCGTCGCCGGCGTGCAGTCCAAGGGCGTGGGCACCTCGCTCAAGCACTTCGCCGCCAACAACCAGGAGACCGACCGTCTGCGCGTATCCGCCAACATCTCCCAGCGGGCGCTGCGCGAGATCTACTTCCCGGCCTTCGAGCACATCGTCAAAACCGCCCAGCCATGGACCATCATGTGCTCCTACAACCGCATCAACGGCGTGCATTCCGCACAAAACCGCTGGCTGCTCACCGACGTGCTCCGCGACGAATGGGGGTATGAAGGCATCGTCATGAGCGATTGGGGCGCCGACCACGACCGCGTCGCCTCCCTCAACGCCGGCCTCAACCTTGAAATGCCGCCGAGCTACACGGACGACCAGATCGTCTACGCCGCACGTGACGGCCGCATCCAGCCCGAACAGCTCGACCGCATGGCCCAAGGCATGGTCGACCTCGTGAACAAGACGCGCTCCGCCATGAGCATCGACGATTACCATTTCGACGTGGACGCCCACGACGAGGTGGCCCATCAGGCCGCCATCGAATCCATGGTGCTGCTCAAAAACGACGACGACATCCTGCCGGTCGCTGCAAACGCGAAAATCGCCGTCATCGGCGAATTCGCCCGCACTTCGCGCTACCAGGGCGGCGGTTCGTCCCACATCACCCCGACCAAGATGACCAGCTTCCTCGACACCCTCGCCGCGCGGGGCGTCGACGTCGCGTTCGCACCGGGCTTCACCCTCGACCTCGAACCGGCCGATCGCACGCTCGAAGCCGAAGCCGTCGAAACCGCCAAAAACGCCGACGTCGTCCTCATGTTCCTCGGCCTTCCGGAAGCCGCCGAATCCGAAGGCTTCGACCGTGAAACCCTCGACATTCCAGCCAAGCAGGTCGAACTGCTCAAAGCCGTCGCCGCCGAAAACAAGAACATCGTCGTGGTGCTGTCCAACGGATCCGTCGTCTCCGTGGCACCATGGGCGGGCAACGCCAAGGGCATCCTCGAATCCTGGCTGCTTGGCCAGGCGGGCGGTCCGGCGCTCGCCGACGTGATCTTCGGCAAGGTCAGCCCGTCCGGCAAGCTGGCACAGACCATTCCGATGGACATCAACGACGATCCGAGCATGATCAACTGGCCGGGCGAGGAGGGGCACGTCGACTATGGTGAGGGCGTGTTCGTCGGCTACCGCTACTACGACACGTACGACAAGGCCGTCGACTACCCGTTCGGCTTCGGCCTGAGCTACGCGACCTTTGCGATCGACGGCGTGAACGTCGCCAAGACCGGCGCCAACACCGCACACGTCACCGCGACCGTCACCAACACGTCCGACGTGGACGCCGCCGAAACCGTGCAGGTCTACGTGGCTCCAGGCAAGGCCGCCGTAGCCCGCCCGAAGCATGAGCTCAAGGGTTTCCGAAAGGTGTTCCTCAAGGCCGGCGAATCGGCTGAGATCACCTTCGATCTGGACGAGCGCGCCTTCGCCTACTGGTCCGAGAAGTTCAACGACTGGCATGTCGAAGCCGGCGAATACACCGTCGAAGTCGGCACGTCCAGCCGCGACATCGCCGCCGTGGCCGTCGTCACGCTCGACGGCGACGGCAAGGCCCTGCCGCTCGACGAATGGTCCACGTTCGGCGAATGGGCCGACGATCCGGTCGGCTCCAAAATCGTCGCATCCGTGTATGCGGAAGGCGAGGCCGGCAATCTGCCGCAGCTGCCCGACAACGACATGATGCGCATGTTCCTCAAGTCCATGCCGATCAACTCCATGCCGATGCTGATGAGCGAAGGCGGCAAAGCCATCACCGCCTTCATGCTCGACGAATACGCCAAAATCGCCGAAACCGCCGAATAAGACGGATTGACGTAAACAAAACGTAAGCAAAAGGAGTTTCAAGGATTTAGGCCGAGGATGTGGCCCGCGAATGAACCGGTGCGGACCACATCCTCGGCTTTTTCATACTTGGTTTCGGCTTGTTCCGAGCTTATTTTTGGCTATTTTTAAGCGATTTTGCGATTACAATATTGCGTTCGGTGTGCTGCGATCCGGTTCCGTCACACACGACACGCTGAATGTTGCATATGCAACTGTTGTATGTACAACGTGTTATCGTATGTTCCGTGAACGATATACAGAACGATGGAACGGCTTCGGTGAACCCCGCGTTCACCGAAGCGTGGGACCGAGGCGCATGCAAGCCGCCGAGCGTCGCCATCCGATCGCTGCACAACGTCATCAACCGGTATCTTGCGGTGACGCGCCCCATGGAAGTGGAGAGTCTGAGCGGTGGCAACATCGACATCATCACCTTCCTCGCACGCCATTCGGAACGAGAGATCTTCCCGCAGGATGTGGAACGCCGCTTCGGCATCACCCGGTCGACGTCGAGCAGAGTGCTCGCATTGATGGAACGCAAAGGGCTTATCGTGCGCGAATCCGTGCCGAGGGACGCGCGACTGAAGAAAATCGTGCTTACCGACAAATCGCGCGACATCGCCGAAGCGCTGCGCACCAGCGCAATCGCCATGGAAGGCATTCTGCTGCAGGGCCTGAGCGACGACGAGATCCGCGAATTCATGCACGTGCTCGACGTGATGCAAACCAATCTGGTCTCCACCGGGCTGATCGGCGACGAAAGTCGCTACTCCAGCCTGGCATTGTGCGAGGCGGAATCGCGGGAACGGCAATCGCGGGAATGCGAATCGCAACCAACTGTACGGAAAACATCACAGGAAGACGAAACAGGAAAGGAAGAGTAAGTGAGCGGAACAAACGTGACAACGGCTGCGGTGCAATCGCAGCCAAAACAAAAGCGGCATCTCGTACGCACGCTTGGCAAATCGCTGCGTGAATATAGGAAGCCCAGCATTCTCACCCCGATATTTGTGGTGGTCGAAGGTGTTCTGGAAATCCTCATCCCCACGGTGATGGCGTCGTTGATTGATGAAGGCATCACCGGCAAAAGCATGCCCGCCATCGTCAAATTCGGTCTGATTCTTCTGGCGTGCTCGCTATGTTCGCTCGCGGCTGGCTTCCTTGCCGGTAAGTTCGCCGCGATCGCCGGCGCTGGATTCGCCAAGAACCTGCGTCATGACGAATTCGAGAAGGTGCAGGGCTTCAGCTTCACCAATATTGACAAGTTCTCCACCGGCTCGATCATCACCAGGCTCACCACCGATGTGACCAACCTGCAGAACGCCTATTCCATGATCATTCGTCTGGGTGTGCGAGCCCCGATCATGATGATCGTGGCGTGGATCTTCTCGTTCCGCATCAGCCCGTCCATTTCCTTGGTGTTCCTGGCGTGCATCCCTGTTCTCGCCTTCGGTCTGTGCGGTCTGGCGGTGTACGTGCACCCGGTGTTCGAGCGCGTGTTCCACACCTACGACAAGCTCAACAACGTGGTCGACGAGAACCTTCAAGGCATCCGCGTGGTCAAGTCCTACACCCGCGAATCGCATGAAATCGCCAAATTCGGCCGCATCTCCCAGCGCATCTACAAGGACTTCAGCAAGGCCGACCGTGTGATGAGCTTCAACAACCCGCTCATGATGGTCTGCGTATACGTCTCGATGATCCTCATTGCATGGATGGGCTCCAAGCAGATCGTAGCCTCGGGCAATAATGCCGCGCTGGGGCTCACCACCGGCGACCTGACCGCACTGGTCACCTACGCCATGCAGATCCTCATGGCCATGATGATGCTGTCCATGGTCTTCGTCATGTGCATCATTTCCCAGGCGTCCGCGGAACGTATCTGCCAGGTGCTCAACGAGGAAAGCACGGTGACCAACCCGGCCAACCCCATCAAGGAAGTGGCCGACGGGTCCATCGAATTCGACAACGTCGACTTCCGCTACTCTGATAACTCCGAAAAGCCGGTGCTCGACAATATCAACCTGAAGATCCGTTCCGGCATGACCGTCGGCATCGTCGGCGGCACCGGTTCGGCGAAGTCCAGTCTGGTGCAGCTCGTGCCGCGACTGTACGATGTGACCGACGGTTCGCTCAAGGTCGGCGGCGTCGACGTGCGCGACTACGACATGGAGGTCCTGCGCGACCAAGTCGCCATGGTGCTGCAGAAGAACGTGCTGTTCTCCGGAACCATCGCCGAGAACCTGCGCTGGGGCAACCCGAACGCCACCGACGAGGAGATCCGCCACGCCTGCCAGCTCGCGCAGGCCGACGGCTTCATCCAGGAGTTCCCGGACAAGTACGACACGTACATCGAACAGGGCGGCACCAACGTCTCCGGCGGCCAGCGCCAGCGCCTGTGCATCGCTCGCGCGCTCCTGAAGAAGCCGAAGATCCTGATTCTCGACGACTCCACCTCGGCCGTTGACACCAAGACCGACAAGCTGATCCGCACCGCATTCCATGACGAGATCCCCGACACCACGAAGATCATCATCGCCCAGCGCATCGCGTCCGTGCAGGAATCCGACATGATCCTCGTCATGGAGGAAGGCCGCATCACCGCATCCGGCACCCATGAGGAACTGCTGCGGACCTGCGACGAATACCGTTCCATCTACGAATCGCAGACCAAGAACCAGGCCCAGCCTGAGGAACTGAAGTGAAAGGAGGAACAGACATGAGTGCAACAACCAATAAGAAAACCGCGCAGGGCATGCACCCGCAGGAGGGAAACAAAGCCAAGCGCCCCGATGCCGTGCCGCACGGTGGACCGAAGGTACCGCAGAAAGCCGCGCCGGGAACCACTAAGCGCATCTTCGGCTACATTTTCCAATACAAATGGCATGTCGTGGCAATCGTACTGTGCATCCTGATCGGTGCGGCCGCACAAGCCGGTTCCGCGCTGTTCCTACAGTCGCTGATCGACAGCTACATTCTGCCGTTGGTCGGCGTGAAGAACCCCGACTGGAGCCCGCTGCTGCGTGCGCTGACGCTGATGGGCTGCCTCTACGCCGCCGGCACCTTCTGCAGCTGGCTATGGCAGTGGCTCATCGTCACCGTCGAGCAAGGCACCCTGAAGAAGATCCGCGACGACATGTTCGCACACCAGCAGACGCTGCCGATCCGCTACTTCGACACCAACGAGCACGGCGACATCATGAGCCGCTACACCAACGACACCGACACCCTGCGCCAGGCCATCAGCCAGTCCTTCCCGCAGATGTTCTCGTCCGCGATTTCCGCACTGGCCGCACTGGTCTCCATGCTGTGGCTGTCGGTGCCGGTCACGATCTTCGTGCTCGTGTTCGCCGCGATCCTGTTCGTGGTCGTACGCGCCATCGTCTCCCGCTCCGGCCGCTACTTCGTCAAGCAGCAGATGTGGATCGGCGATGTGAACGCCTTCGTCGAGGAATCCGTCAACGGTCAGAAGGTCATCAAGGTCTTCAACCATGAGGACGCCACCCAGAAGACCTTCGACGAGAAGAACGAGGAACTGTTCCACGCTTCCGCCGAAGCGAACACCTGGGGCAACGTGACCATGCCAGTCGTGGGCAACATGGGCTACATCCTCTACATTCTGCTTGCCATCGTCGGTGGATTCATGGCGCTCTCCGGCATGGGCAACTTCGGTCTCGCCGGCGCAGGCAAGCTTACCCTCGGCGCCCTCATCTCCCTGCTCACCCTGTCGCGCTCCTTCGTCAACCCGCTCGGCCAGGTCTCCATGCAGTTCAACATGGTGATGATGGCGCTCGCCGGCGCGTCCCGCATCTTCCAGCTGATGGATGAGAAGCCCGAGGACGACGACGGCTCCGTCACACTCGTCAACGTCGAGCTCGGCGAAGACGGCCGCACCATGACCGAAGTGGACCACGAAACCGGCCATTGGGCCTGGAAGCGTGAGGAAGGCGACGACGGCACCCGTTCCCTGAAGGCCGCGCAGTCGCTGAGCCCGAAGGCCGCGGAAGTGGCGAGGAAGGCGCGCGAGAACGCGATCACCTCGCCGGACGGGCGCCTGACCCTGCTGCAGGGCGACGTGCGTTTCACCGACGTGACCTTCGGCTACAACCCGGACAAGCCCGTGCTGCACGACATCACCTGGTTCGCCAAGCCCGGCCAGAAGGTCGCGCTCGTCGGCGCCACCGGTGCCGGCAAGACCACGGTGACCAACCTGATCAACCGTTTCTACGACATCCAGGAAGGCATGATCCTGTATGACGGCATCTCCGTCAAGGGCATCCGCAAGCCCGACCTGCGCAAGTCGCTCGGCATCGTGCTGCAGGACGTGAACCTGTTCACCGGCACCGTGATGGACAACATCCGCTATGGCAAGCTCGACGCCACCGACGAGGAGTGCATCGCCGCCGCTAAGCTCACCAACGCGGACAGCTTCATCCGCATGCTGCCCAACGGCTACCAGACCGTGCTCGAAGGCGACGGCTCCGGTCTGTCCCAAGGCCAGCGCCAGCTGATCTCCATCGCACGCGCCGCAGTGGCAGACCCGCCGGCCATGATCCTTGATGAGGCCACCTCATCCATCGACACCCGCACCGAGGAAGTGGTGCAGGCCGGCATGGACAACCTCATGAAGGGACGCACCGTGTTCGTGATCGCGCACCGCCTGTCCACCGTGCGCAACTCCGACGTGATCATGGTGCTCGACCATGGCCGCATCATCGAGCGCGGCTCGCACGACGAGCTCATCGCGCAGAAGGGCGAGTACTACCAGCTGTACACGGGCGCCGTGGAACTGGAGTAAGGCTCCTTCTGCTTCGTTCCTGTCCCGTTCTTGGTGAATTGGACAGGCTGAACGGTAGTGTTCAACGAATGCAAGGGCCGTGCGGAAGCCACATATGTGGCTTCCGCACGGCCCTTGCGCATATGGCTCCCATGAATCGGCGGGCATGACCTTTTACGCAGGGTGCGCCCGCTGTGGCTTTTCATGGATTCCCCGAATCAATGGCGAAAAATCCATTGCGGGGACTACTCATGCGGTTCCGTAGGCGGTTTGGGTGTTCCGTAGGTGGTTGGTCAGAGTATCGGGGTTGGAGAAAGGCTTTATTCTGGCCGTTTTCATGCCGGGTATTCAGACCCAACCACCTACGGAAGCGAAAAACCACCTACGGAACTAGTCCAAGCCGTAACGGTGACTGGCTATTGCGCGGGCGACCATGCCGAACAGCTCGTTCAGCTTCTGCTTGGAAGCCAGATGCTCGCGGGTGGCGACAAAAGGAGTGAAACCGAGATCCCTCAGCCGGTTCCGCTTATCGAGGTCATACATCCAGCGGTCATGGGTGTAGTGGTAATTTCCGTCGTATTCTATGCAGACGCGGTCATCCGGGTAGGCGATATCCACCTTCATCGTGCCCGAGCCGCGTATGTGGTCAATGATCTCATAATTGACATGTGCCTCAGGCAGCCCGTAGGCATCGCTCTCCAAACGAAGCACCGTTTCCTGCGGAGAATCGGTACCTGGTTTGGACAGGCGCAAGGCCTTTCTGCATTTGGCGCTCCCAATGAATCGCGGCGCACTCCGGATGTAGTCGGAGAGCTCATCGTGAGTGCAGACGCGTAAATCGGGATTGGCGCAAGTGAGCCAATCCATGGCGATCACCAGACTCCGTTCGTCGACATAGGGCGCAATCTGGCAGACCGCCTGCATCGCGGAGACGCTTGACACCAATTCGTCGGCGTGCGCCACGTCTACGCCATGCCTTGCGTAATGGAATTTCATCCCCTGGATTTTCCGCAGGTCACGTTGCCGGCACACCGAAACGTGAACGAGCTCCGAACCATATCCGGGTAAATAATTCATGGTGGCAATCATGCCATGCAGCTCCAGCGCTGTGCCGTGGCTTACATAGAGTGGAACCGAGGAGCGTGACCTTATCCGCGACAACACCTGCCTGCATTCAAGATGCCGTCTCGCCGCCTCCTCCCGTGCCTGCTCTAATGTGAAAAATGTATTGTGTCCGAAGCTTTCCATGCGCTGACGGTATATGGAAAGCCAGCAGCCCCGCAACCGTCTCCGTGAAAAATGTGGATATGTGTATGGTTCCATCCGCAGCATCACCGGGGAGAGGCCTGATGTATACGCGTCCGGTAGAACCGATGCGGAGCGTGGCGTCATCGAGGGGTGGCTCACATGGCAAGTCGGCCACGCAGAAGGGCGGGCGCTTCCAGCCGCAGGCCCGTGGGGCTGACGGTGACCGCGTTTCTCCACGGTGTCAGCCGCGTTTGGAACCCTGCCGACTGATGCCACCTTTATGACCGGTCGCTTTGAAAGGCAGACCGGCGTTGCTGAGTCCTTTGCTCCGCATGTTCTGCAGGGCAAAGGATTTTTGTTGTGCACGCAGTTCGTTCATCCGTTCCGTGGACTGATGCGCGATTCGCGGTTTCCGTGATTGCTCTGGCTGTGTCATGGCTATAAGAATACGTTCGGTAATGTAGTATGATGGATTTAGTAATGCTTTTACTAAAATCTGATGAGGCATCCATGGGAGGGCGAGGGAGCGATGGCGACCATCAAGGAGATTGCGAAACGTACGGGATTCTCGCAGGCCACGGTGTCGCGTCTGTTGAATGGCGATCCGACGCTGTCCGTGCGTGAGGAGACGCGTCGCGCGATCATCCGCGCCAGCGAGGATTTGGGATACAGCGCCCAGGCCAAGCGTATCGTCATTCCGCACGAAGTAGCCTTGTTGGACAACGAGGAGTCCGACGAAACGCTGCGTGATTCGTATTTTGCCGATTTGCGTTCGGCGCTGGAACATAACGCCAAACAGCAGCGTATGGAGCTCACTGTTTTCCACAGTCTTGACGAGATGTTGAATCAGAAGGGGAAATTCGATGGTTTCATGGCTATCGGCGCCAATGTCATAGCCGAAAGCGACCTTGAGAAGTTGCATGAGGTCATGCCATACGGTGTGTTCATCGATGTGAATCCCGCACCGAACCTGTTTGATTCCGTGCAGCCCGACCTACAGCAGACCATGCATGACGCGGTCGAAGCATGTGCGAAGGCTGGCATGAAGCGTGTCGGATTCATCGGCGGCAAGGGGAGGCTGACGAATTTTTATGAGGTGGACGAAGAGGGGCGTGCCACATATTTTCGGCGTGAAATGGGCCGTTATGGTCTCGACCTGCGTGGACTGGTGTATTCTGACGGCTTGTTCACCGTGGAGAATGGTCGCAAGTTGGGGGAGCAGTTTATCCGTGACCACAACGGCGCACTGCCTGACGCAGTTATTGTTTCGGCGGACATCATCGCGGTCGGCGTGCTGCAGGCGTTCAACGCGGTTGGTGTGATCGTGCCGCGCGACATCAGCGTCATCAGCATCAACAACCAGGCGATCGCACAGCTTACGTCGCCACCGTTGAGCACGTTCTCAATCGACCAGAACGAGCTTGCGCGCGTTGCGATTCTCACCTTGGCCGATGCGATTGCCAGCAAGCGCACAGTACGGCAGCATGCGTACCTGTCGACGACGCTGGAAGTGCGAGATAGTTTCGTGCCGGCGCAGCCGAAACGTGAATCGCGGCCAAAATTGCAGACCCGATCGAAGCGATCTGCCCGGTCGAAACGGGCTGCTTAGCGTACGTATGTGCGGAAAAATATGAAAGGCGATTGATGATGCTATGTCATCAATCGCCTTTTGTTTGTCTACTGTCGGCGAAATACCGCGAATCGCACACAATATGACATGTATATGTGCAGAATCGCACAAAATGCGACACGCCCAACAGTGCACAACGCAGATGTTAAATTTTACTAAACAGGGGTAAAGGGATATACTTAACTCATGCGAAATCAAATGATGATTTCCGATTACAGCTTCAATCACAACTTCTAAGGAGAAGTACGATGGCAGAATCCAATGTCGCAGCCGCACCGAAGGAGACGCAGCAGTCTGCGAAGCCAACCAGGAAAGGCAGTCTGCTGTCCCGCGTGGCCTATTCATTCGGCAACGTCGGCCAATCCGCCTTCTACAACGCGCTGAGCACCTACTTCATCGTCTACGTCACCAGCTCGCTGTTCTCCGGCGTTGACAAGGCGCTCGCTACCAAGCTCATCGGCGTTATCACCGGCCTTGTGGTTGTCATCCGTATCGCGGAGATCTTCATCGATCCGCTGCTGGGCAACATCATCGATAACACCAAGACCAAGTGGGGTCGTTTCAAGCCATGGCAGCTCATCGGCGGCACCGTTTCCGCCGTTCTGCTCGTGCTGGTCTACACCGGCCTGTTCGGCTTGGTGAACGTCAACACCACGCTGTTCATCGTGCTGTTCGTCATCACCTTCATCGTGCTCGACGTGTTCTACTCCCTGCGCGACATCTCCTATTGGGGCATGATCCCGGCGCTGTCCTCCGACTCCCATGAGCGCTCCACCTACACCGCCCTCGGTTCCTTCGGCGGCTCCATCGGCTACAACGGCCTGACCATCGTGGTCATTCCGATCGTCACTTACTTCAGCTACATCTTCACCGGCAAGCACCAGGAAAGCCAAAGTGGCTGGACCTGCTTCGCCATCATCGTGGCTATTCTCGGCGTCCTCACCGTGTGCTCCGTCGCGTTCGGCACCAAGGAAAGCACCAGCACCCTGCGCGCCAAGGCCGAAGATAACGGTGGTCCACTCGCCGCGTTCAAGGCTCTCGCCCAGAACGACCAGCTGCTGTGGGTCGCCCTGTCCTACCTGCTGTACGCCATCGCCAACGTGGCCACCACCGGCGTGCTCATGTACATGTTCAAGTTCATCCTGAACAACTCCGCCGCCTACTCCATCGTCGGCGTTGTCTCGGTCATCGCCGGCATCATCATGGCGCCGCTGTACCCGATTCTGAACAAGCGCATACCGCGTCGCTACCTGTACCTCGGCGGTATGGTGCTCATGGTCCTCGGCTACCTGCTGTTCATCGTCGGCACCAACAACCTCGCTGTCGTCACCGTCGGCCTGGTGTTCTTCTACCTGCCGCAGACCTTCATCCAGATGACTGCCATCCTCTCCCTGACCGACTCCATCGAATATGGCCAGCTGAAGAACGGCAAACGTAACGAGGCCGTCACCCTGTCCGTGCGTCCGATGCTCGATAAGATCGCAGGCGCCTGCTCCAACGGTATCGTCGGTGCTGTCGCCATCGCCGCCGGCATGATTGGTGACGCCACCGCCGCCGACATGACTGCCGCGAACATCCACACTTTCAAGGTCTGCGCCTTCTATGTGCCGCTGGCTGTCATCATCCTGAGCGGCGTTGTATTCCTGCTCAAGGTGAAGATCACCGAGAAGATGCACGCCGACATCGTCAAGCAGCTGGAAGAGCAGCTCAACGAAGGCTGATTCGCTCTCGGAAAGCGATTGGCGCGATTGATTTGCGATTGAACCGCGGTCGTCGCGCAGGAAGAGCCGCATGGTGGATGCCATGCGGCTCTTTCGTTTACCTACGTTCGTAGTGCGTGCTACGCTGTCGACTGAAAAGCAAAGCAACGATCCGTCATCAGCGGGGAGCTTCCGGAAGAACGGCGGCGGTCGTCGCGCGTAAATCGCGCGGTGCGATCGCAGGCTCAGTAGAACCGGCGGGATCGGCCCGGACAGCCGAACGTCAAGCGGTCGTACGAAACCCGCGTAAGGAAAGCGGGGAAGTGCGGCAAGCGAGGTGGTACCGCGGTGCCGGACGTGCGCGATCGCACGGAAGCCATCGTCCTCGTAAGGTAAGTAATGAAACCGCCAAACGAGGAGCATACGGTGAGCGAATCCACCAATCATGTGTATCCGAAGGCTGCTGCCGGCGAGCAGAGCGCCAACGTCGCGCCGAACCCCAGCTTCCCCAAGCTGGAGGAGTCCGTGCTCGACTACTGGGATAAGGACGACACTTTCCAGAAGTCCATCGACCGCCGTCCGTCCGGCGACCACAGCCAGAACGAATTCGTGTTCTTCGACGGCCCGCCGTTTGCGAACGGCCTGCCGCACTATGGCCACCTGCTGACCGGCTATGCCAAGGACGTCATCCCGCGCTACCAGACCATGAAGGGCCATAAGGTCAACCGCGTGTTCGGCTGGGACACCCACGGTCTGCCTGCCGAACTCGAGGCGCAGAAGGAACTGGGCATCGACTCGGTGGATCAGGTCAAGGAGATGGGCATCGACAAGTTCAACGACGCCTGCCGCGCGTCCGTGCTCAAGTACACCAACGAGTGGAAGGCGTACGTCCACCGTCAGGCCCGTTGGGTCGATTTCGAGCACGGCTACAAGACCCTGAACATCACTTACATGGAGTCCGTGATGTGGGCCTTCAAGCAGCTGTACGACAAGGGCCTGGCATACCAGGGCTACCGCGTGCTGCCGTACTGCCCGAAGGATCAGACCCCGCTGAGCGCGCACGAGCTGCGCATGGACGCCGACGTGTACCAGGATCGTCAGGACACCACTGTGTCCGTGGCCGTGAAGCTGCGCGACGAGGAGGACGCCTACGCCGTGTTCTGGACCACCACCCCGTGGACCGTTCCGACCAACTTCGCCATCGTGGTCGGCGCCGACATCGACTACGTCGAGGTGCGCCCGACCGAAGGCAAGTTCGCCGGCAAGAAGTTCTACCTCGGCAAGCCGCTGCTCGGCTCCTACGAGAAGGAACTCGGCGAGAACTACGAGATCGTGCGCGAGCTCAAGGGCGCCGAAATGGAAGGCTGGCGCTACTATCCGGTCTTCCCGTACTTCGCGGGCGACGAGAACGCCGTCGAAGGCAAGGTGCCGGGGTCGGAAGGCTACCAGATCTTCACCGCCGATTATGTCGACACCGTCGAAGGTACCGGCCTGGTGCATCAGGCTCCCTACGGCGAGGACGATATGAACACGCTCAACGCCAAGGGCATCAAGAGCGTGGACGTGCTCGACGCGGGCTGCAAGTTCACGTCGCTGTGCCCGGATTACGAAGGCCTGTACGTGTTCGACGCCAACAAGCCGATCCTGCGCAACCTGCGCGCCGGTGACGGCCCGCTGGCCCGCATTCCTGAGGAGCAGCGCGCCATCCTCTTCCAGGAGAAGAGCTACGTGCACTCCTATCCGCACTGCTGGCGTTGCGCCACTCCGCTGATCTACAAGCCGGTGAGCTCCTGGTTCGTGGCCGTGACCAAGATCAAGGACCGCCTGCTCGAACTCAACCAGCAGATCAACTGGATTCCGAACAATGTGAAGGACGGCCAGTTCGGCAAGTGGCTGGCGAACGCACGCGATTGGTCGATCTCCCGCAACCGTTTCTGGGGTTCCCCGATTCCGGTGTGGGTTTCGGACGATCCGAAGTATCCGCGCGTGGACGTGTATGGTTCGCTTGATGAGCTGAAGGCCGATTTCGGCGATTACCCGCGCGACAAGGACGGCAATATCAACATGCACCGTCCGTACATCGACGAGCTGACCCGCGTCAACCCGGACGATCCGACCGGCAAGAGCCACATGCACCGCATCAGCGACGTGATGGACTGCTGGTTCGAATCCGGTTCGATGAGCTTCGCTCAGTACCACTATCCGTTCGAAAACAAGGAAACCTTCGAACAGCACTTCCCGTGCGACTACATCGTGGAATACATCGGCCAGACCCGTGGTTGGTTCTATGTGCAGCACGTCATGGCGACCGCCCTGTTCGACAGGCCGGCGTTCAAGAACGTGATCTGCCACGGCATAGTGCTCGGCTCCGACGGACAGAAGATGAGCAAGCACCTGCGTAACTACCCGGACGTGAACGGCGTGTTCAACGACTTCGGCTCCGACGCCATGCGTTGGTTCCTGATGAGCTCGCCGATCCTGCGCGGCGGCAACCTTATCGTCACCGCCGATGGCATCCGCGACACCGTCCGCCAGGTCATGCTGCCGGTGTGGAGCTCCTACTACTTCTTCACGCTGTACGCAAACGCGGCGAACAAGGGCGCCGGCTACGACGCCCGCCAGCTCACCGCCGACGAAGTGGCCTCCCTGCCGGAGATGGATCGTTACCTGCTGGCCCGCACCCGCCGCCTGGTCGAGAAGACCCAGTCCTCGCTGGACCAGTTCCTGATCTCCGATGCATGCGACGCCGTGTCCGACTTCATCGACATGCTCACTAACTGGTACATCCGCAACAACCGCGACCGCTTCTGGAAGGAAGACGAGAACGCGTTCAACACCTTGTACACCGTGCTTGAGGTGTTCATGCGCGTCCTTGCGCCGCTTGCCCCGATGGAAGCCGAATCCGTGTGGCGCGGCCTGACCGGAGGCGAATCCGTGCATCTGGCCGACTGGCCGTTCCTGGCCGACGAGAAGACCGGCGAAGCCACCGAACTTGGCCGCGTGCTCGTTGACGATCCGGCTCTGGTCGATGCGATGGAGAAGGTGCGCGAGGTCGTCTCCAGCACCCTGTCCATGCGTAAGGCGAAGCAGATCCGCGTGCGTCAGCCGCTGAGCAAGCTCACCGTGGTGGTGGAGGATACCGCCGCCGTGGCCGCGTACGACGAGATTCTGAAGTCCGAGCTCAACGTCAAGGACGTGGAGCTGTGCACGCTTGAGGATGCGGGCTCCCAGGGCCTGAAGATCATCCACGAGCTGCGCGTGAACGCCCGCGTTGCAGGCAAGCGCCTGCGCAAGGACGTGCAGTTCGCCATCAAGGCCTCCAAGTCCGGCGCATGGCATGTGGACGCTTCCGGCGCTCCGGTGTGCGAGACCCCGAACGGCGACATTACGCTGGAAGAGGGCGAGTACGAGCTGATCAACAGCGTGGAGGAACAGAACGCCGAAGAGGCCGCCAACTCCGTGTCCGCGGCCCTGCCGACCGGCGGTTTCGTGATCCTCGACACCGAGCTGAACGACGATCTGGTTGCCGAAGGCTACGCCCGCGACGTGATCCGCTCCGTGCAGGACGCCCGTAAGGCCGCCGGTCTCGAGGTTTCCGACCATATCACGCTGAAGCTGACCGTTCCGGCCGGCGACGTGGCGAAGATCGAACAGTTCAAGGATCTGGTGGCACACGACACCTCCGCCGACAGCGTGAGCGTGGAAGCCGGCGCCGAAGGCTCTGAGCTGGCCGTGGAAGTCGCCAAGGCCTGAACCAAGCCAAGGTTTAAATTGGTATTCCGTGAAGTTTGTGGACTTTCATAAGTTTTCATGAACTTCACGGATTTCGATCGGCTTGCGATTATTCCAAGCTGCGGCTAGAGTAATCCTTTGGCTTTCGAGCCGCCGTGGCATTGTCCACCGCGGCTCGAACCGCGCAAGACTTGATTTGTGTCCGTGCGCGTGGCCGCGTTGTTTGACGTGGCCGAAGCATGTGGAAGCAGATCGTTAAGCGAATGGTTCTCAGTACCATCCATGTGAGTCAAGCACACATTCTTGAGAAGCAGTCGCGTTGCCGGACGGCCGGATTTGAAGGGCATGCCCAATATGGGTATGCCGCCGAAAAACCGCCGTCCGGCTTTTTCTATATGTAAATGCGATTCGCCGATACGTCGCCATCGACGCGAAATTATCGCAGAGCTGCGCTGACTCGTTTGCCTGGGCAGACGTGCATGTCCATCCGCATTACCTAGTGCATCTAATGTATCCGTCGCACCGCCCGTTAGTTAGCTACATTTATTCAAATAAGTGTAGCTAACGCAGAATTAAGCTACACTTAATTCAATAAGTGTAGCTAACTGGAAGAGGGAAACATGGATAGTGATGAAAGCCTTGTAATTCCTCCGCTCGGAAAAGAGCACCATGTCTGGCATATTCCGGAAGATGCTCCTGTCTCACGGTCCCGTCGTTCTCGTGGCAATGGCGAATATGAGTCGACTATTCCAATCAGTCTTGCGGATTTGCGTTTTGTTTTTCCCTCCGAGTTGCTTGCGGATTGTGAGGAGGCATCATGTGCGCTGGCGTCTTTCGACGCCTATGCTGCTGCGAAACTGGGGGAGGGTAGCCATGTGCTTGGTCCAATGAGCGCGGTGCTGCTGCGCACGGAAGCTTCGTCGTCTTCCCAGATAGAAAATCTGACGGTCGGTGCGAAGAATCTTGCGTTGGAAACTATTGATGAGGGCACGAGCGACAATGCGGCGGTCGTGGTTGGCAATGTGCGTGCCATGGAGGCTGCGCTGAAGTTGGGCGATAGCATGACGGAAAACAATATTCTTGCCATGCATGAGGCCCTGCTCTCCGCTCAACGAGGTTGGGGAAAATACGCGGGTACGTACCGTACCAATCTGGTATGGGTTGGTACCGATGGTTATTCGCCACGTGGCGCTGCTCATGTCGGTCCGCAGCCTGAGCTGATCGCTGGCGCGATGGCGGATCTGCTTGAGTTCATCGAGCGTGATGATTTGTCGGTGGTCGCGCAATGTGCGATTGCTCACGCGCAGTTCGAGACCATTCACCCATTCGCTGACGGCAATGGTCGGTGCGGGCGTGCGCTGGTGCATGCGATTCTTCGCAATAAGGGATTGTCGCGTAATACCACGCCTCCCGTTTCCGCCGGTTTGCTGCATGATACCGAGGACTATTTCGCAGCATTGACCCTTTTCCGTGAAGGTGATGCCGCGCCGATTGTCAGACGATTCGCACAGGCTTGTCGGTTCGCCGCGACAAGCGGCAGGAAACTCATCGATGATTTATGCGAACAGTTGGATGAAGCACGTTCGAATCTGCGCGGTGTGCGTTCCGATGCCGCCGTTTGGCGTGTGCTGCCGAATTTGATTGCTCAGCCGATTATCAACACGCGATACCTGCAGCGAACAGTGGGACTGTCCAAACCGCAAGCGGAGCGTGCGATCAAAACTTTGAGTGAGCGTGGCGTTGTGATGGCGCGTACAGGAAAGCAACGCAGCGTTGTATACGAGCATCGTGGCATTCTTGGCGTGCTTGATGAATATGCCGCCGGATTGCGAAGGGGGTGATTAAAACCGGGCTCACAATCCCAGCCAGGCGCGCACGTCGGCGATTTCCCGATCACATATGTTGTGCGCCATGCCGGGATATTCGAAATACGTGCAACGACCGGTCGAACCAAGTTGTTCACGGGCACACTGCTGGTCGGCGATCGGAATCGTACGGTCATCGCTACCGTAGCAAAGCACGAATCGTGTGCGGCCGGCAGGGATCGCGTCCGCTGTTTCCCCTTTGAATGACGGGCTGAGCAACACCGCCATATCGAACACGTCCGGATACTCCGTAGTCATGCGATACGACAGGTATCCGCCCTGTGAAAAACCGATTAACACCTTGCGGAAACTCTGGAATACCGGCGATTGCAGCATACGCACCACTTCGGCGCCGACCTGGCTGCACTCATGTTGGCGCTCGCTGACGGAGCATCCGTCGGGATACCAGTAGTGGCTGCCGATGTATGGGCGCGTATATGTGCCGCGGAATGAGATGTAGTTGGGCTTGATGGGGAAGCTGGAAAGGTGATTGCGGTTGTTGATGCCATTGGCATTGCTGTTTGCGTTGCCGTTGGCGTGATGTGTGTTGTCGGGACTGCCGGTTGCACAGATTGCGTTGATGATGCGCACCATCTCCGATTCATCGTTGCTGTACCCGTGGAATCCAAGGAACAGCAGGTCGTTGGACGATGCCGTACTCCCATCGGTATTAAAACTTCCTGTCATTTCCAACCGCATGTGTGCTCCTTGTGCTTGGTGCGCTCATATCTTTCCATTTGGAATTGAAAATGGAAAGATATGGATAGGCATACCAATGAGTATGCGTATATGCAGATTATTCCACTTGAGAGTCTTCTACTTCTAAGCTAAGCATGTTACCGATTTTCACAGCCTATGATATCCCCTAAGAGCCTCGTGATGAGGGAAATGTACTGAGAAACATGCAAAAACGGAGGGGGAAACGTATGTTTAATGATGGGCTGAAATTATCTACGCAGGCAAAAGCAATTTGGGGTAAGACGAATCGTGCGGATGACACCGAATGGTTGCCGCTTTATGTCCATATGGTTGATTCTGCTGCAATGGCAACGAAAATTTGGGATACTTGGGTTCCCAAGGTACTAAAGACGTGATTATCAGGGACCTTAGCGGAGACGAAAAGCTGGCGAAGAAGCTGGCGGTGTTCCTGGCAGGCGTGCATGATATCGGTAAAGCGACGCCAGTGTTCCAATCGAAACCCATCACTTTCGGCGCAGAGGCCGAAAGTTTTGCTTGGAAAGCCGAGAGAGCGGGGCTTCCCATGATTGCCGGTTTGAGGGATCACAATCGTCCCACACATCCCATTGCGGGCGAGGCCATTCTTGAAGGATACCTCATACGCGTCCATGGTTGGGACAGAAAAACAGCCAGACAGTATGCGTGTGTTGTTGGTGGACATCATGGTACCCCTCCAGATAAAAGCAAACTTGAAGATACACGACTGGAGAAAAAGAGGTCCGGCCTAGATGCCGTCGAGTGGGTTGCGACTCAGGATGAGCTCATTGATTTTGTCGCTGATATAGCAGGCATGAGGCAAAGCGAATGGGCATCCCTTTCCGACGCAAGATTCAGCGCCCAGTCGGCTGTATTGATAACGGGATTGGTCATTATGGCAGACTGGATCGCCAGCAATAGCGATGATGCCATGTTCCCCTTGGTGAGAACAGAGTCTTGGACGGATGATGATGAAACGTCATCCCTCTTGGATGACAGGGAAAATGACGATATTCAATCATGGACTGGTCTGCGGAACCGTGCGAGTAGGGCATGGTCATATGTGCAATTGCCTCATGCGTGGGTGCCGGAAGATGTCCCACCATCTTGTCAAGAGCTTTTCTCGACACGTTTCAGACTTCCTGAAGGTGCGAAAGTCCGTCCCGTCCAAGAGGAAGCCATTCGAATCGCCAGTAAGACCAATCAGCCGGGACTTATGGTAATTGAGGCGCCTATGGGAGAAGGGAAGACAGAAGCTGCTCTCGCTGCCGCTGAGATTCTGGCCCAACGCACTGGACGAGGTGGTGTATGCGTGGCGCTGCCCACGATGGCCACCACAGATGCGATGTTCACCCGAGTGCACCACTGGTTGGAAGCGTTGCCCTCCTGCGATTTTACTAATGAGAAAACAGTCTGGCTGGCTCATGGCAAAGCACAATTAAACAATGATTTCCGAAACATTATCGCTTCGTCGCATCGCCGATTCTCTTCTGTTGATCAAGATGAAGATGGGCGGAGAAGTTCAGGAAAACAGATTGATGTACCGCCGGAAACCGTTGTCTCCGACTGGCTCTGGGGACGTAAGAAGGGCGCGCTCGCCAATTTCCTCGTCTGCACGGTCGACCAAGTATTGATGGGCGCTCTGCAGATGAAGCATGTGGTGCTCCGCCAACTTGCGATGGCGAATAAGGTCGTCATCATTGACGAATGCCATGCGTATGACGCCTATATGCAGGAATATCTCAAGATGGCCTTGGAATGGCTTGGCGGTTATCGGACCCCGGTCATCCTGTTGTCTGCGACATTGCCTGAGCGGCAGCGTACTGAAATGGTTGAAGCCTATCTGAAAGGTTGGGGCGAAACCGAGAGCAAATCCGGAAATGCTGCAGGGGGAGGCAGCATCTTGGAGATGCTACGTGCCGGCAATAGTCGAGTCGAGCGTAATGGCACGAATCATGCTTCTATGGGGCAAAAAGAGAGGCATATCATTTCAGATGCCTACCCTTTACTGACATATACCGAGGACCGTGAAGTCAGACATGCAGATGTAAAACCGTCTGGCAGATCGATGGTCGTTCGGTGTGGAATCATCGATGATGATGACGAGACATTGCTTAACTTGGCGGATACGTTGCTTGTGGATGGTGGCTGTATCGGCGTGATTTGCGATACGGTTGGGCGTGCACAGCAAACATTTGAGCTGTTGAGCGAGCGTTATGGAAACGATCTTGTAAGGCTGACGCATTCCCGTTTCATGGACATTGATCGTATGTCTAATGAGCGTGAGCTTCGCGAACTGTTGGGGCCTGAGAGCACGGTTGGGAATGGGAAACGCCCGGAAAGGCTGATAGTTGTTGGCACGCAGGTGCTGGAACAGTCACTGGATATCGATTTTGATGCTTTGATAACGGATATTGCGCCGGTGGACTTGATTATGCAGCGCTTGGGACGTGTACATCGTCATCGCCGCGGCGATGACGAATGTGATCGTCCTCGATCCTTGCGAATGGCGACCTGCTATATCCGTGGTGTCGAAGCATGGGCGGCCGAAGGACCTAGATTCGCTAAGGGTGTGGATGTCGTGTACGATGCCGCTGCCTTGATGGAGTCGCTTTCGGTTTTGGAACTGAGTGATGCCGGCGCTTCCTGTACTCAGCAGTTGCCACAAGATATTGCGCATACCGTGCGAAGCGCGTATGGAGACAATCACCGTGCTCTTATACCTCCCGCATGGTTGGCCCGATATGACGATGCTTGTGAAAAACGAGACATGAAGAGAAAAGAGAAAAAGGAGAAAGCTGGTACTTATCTTCTGCAGTCGGTGAAGTCGATGAATCAGAATCGTTCGCTGGTGAATTGGTTCTCTCCACAAGTTGATGAGAATGATGAAGACAAAGGACAGCGTGCGGTAAGAGATACCCAGGATACGGTGGAGGTTATGCTGCTGCATAAATGTGACGATGAAGTGCATTTGATGCCCTGGGTGGGGGATGAGCGCGTCGGTGTGGCGAATGGCGCTGTTATTCCGACGAATGTTATTCCGGATGATGCGGTTGCTAAAATCGCAGCCCAGTGTTCGGTGAGATTGCCAATGGGATTGTGCTTGCCAGACAAAATCGACTCCTTGATAGCTGCGTTGGAAGATGGATGCGCCTCCGAGGCTGCGTGCTGGCAGGAGTCTCCTTGGCTTGCGGGGAAGCTGGCGTTGTTCCTTCATGAGGAGGAGAATAGGAATGGTGAATCGGTAGAACCAAAGAATGTGTATGTCTATCCATTGAAAGATGAAGGCAGCATGGAAAGGTATCTGCCGGATATCGCAATGGGTAAGCAGCTCACTTTACAGATTATGGAGAACTATTCATTTTGGAAAGAGTCGTCGGCATCAGAAAACAAACGATTGCAAAATAAGACATGAATAAATCGATAGAACAGCAACGAAACTGAGCAAACCCCCTTAAATTACAACAAAAATACGCCACGCCCGAACATTGCTTTCGTTTGCAAAAAAACTCCGCTGGATATAAGCTAACAGCAATTCAAAGCGCAAGCAACGAAGCAAACGCAACAAGGAGGACGACAATGAGTGTCGAAATCTCTGCCGAAAATCGGCAGGAATATCAGGCATGGACGCCGGTTGAGGAAGACTTGGAAGGTCTTCCCAAGAACATTTACGACGTCATCCTGCAAATGCGCGTCGACTGCAGCACAACTGACCGCAACCGCATGCCTTACTACGGTGCAGTCGATGATATCGACGAATTTACCGACATCCCGTACATCGACGATGGGACCCGAGCCCACCAACTCGACATCTACATTCCACACGACGCGATAATGTGCGCCGCTCGCAATTTGCCTGTCTACATCGACGTGCACGGAGGCGGATTTGTCTACGGCTACAAGGAGCTCAACCGCAACTTCTGCATCGCATTGGCCCGACGCGGATTCGCGGTTATCTCCATCAGCTATCGCGTTTACCCACAAGCCGATTTCCTCGGACAATTGCAGGACGTGAACGCGGCCATTAGCTGGTTGCAGAATCATGCGGATGAGTATCCGATCGACCCGAATCGTATGGGTATCACCGGGGATTCCGCCGGAGGCTGTCTATCCCTGTACACGCTTGCAATCCAATCCGACCCAGAATTGCTGGATCGGGAAAAACTGGGATTCAAGCAGACAAATCTTAGGTTCGGTGCCTTGGTGTCCGGCAAATTCGATCTCAGTGAGTATGTGGATGATACTCCGATCACTGACGATAATGAGCCGGATCTGCTTCGCATCCTCGCCAAACCGTTGTTCGGCCGGTTCATCGATGCAGCCGAGTGTTCGAAAATCTATTCGCTCAGGAATCTGACCGGCAAGCTGCCGCCATTGTTCCTGACAACCAGTAGCGATGACTTTATCCAATATGAGTCACTTGCACTGGCTGACGCATTGGCGCGTAACCATGTCGATTTTGAGCTACATGATATCCGACCAGCAAAAGGCGAAGCACTGGGACACATATTCCCGGTCGGTTTGCCGTGGCTGGAGGAAAGCGAATACGTGCTCGACCGATTGAAGACCTTCACGTATGAGGTCATGTAAGAGCTTTTTGTCTCAATGAAAAGGAAAACAAAAGGAAGGTTCAATGATGAACAAGACAATCAAGATAATCGCCACAGCAACGGCTGCCTTGATGATGATTGCCGGCGTGTCCGCCTGCGGCTCCGATACAGGTGGTGACAGCGACAAGGGTCGTGTCTATTACCTGAATCTGAAGCCGGAAGCCTCCGACAAGTGGAAGGCGTTGGCCGAAGAATATCAGAAGGAGACCGGAATCAAAACCACCGTGCAGACCGCGGCCTCCGGCACGTATGAGCAGACGTTGAAATCCGAAATCGCGAAAGACAATGCACCGACATTGTTCCAGGTGTCCGGCAATGTGGGCTTGGCCCGCTGGAAGAAGTACACAGCTGACATGTCAGACAGCGAACCCTATAAGCAGCTGCGAGACCAGAGCACTGCACTGAAAGGCGATAACGGTGAAATCCTTGGCGTCCCGTTCGTCATCGAATCCTACGGGTTGATCTACAACAAGGATCTGCTCAATAAGTATTTCCAGGCGGACTGGTCGACCATCAAGAGCATCGACGATTTGGTCGGGTTCAAAGCGTTGAAGACCGTCGCTGATGAGATTCAAGAGCATAAGGATGATCTTGGCGTCAAAGGCGCGTTCACCTCAGCCGGATTCGACTCCAGTTCCGACTGGCGTTTCAAGGAACAGTTGGCCGCCATCCCATTGTCGTACGAGCTGGACGGTGTGACTGAACAGCCTGCGACCATCAAGGGCACTTATCTTCCGGAGTTCAAGCAGACGTTCGACCTGTATTTGAAGGATTCCACCGTCTCTCCGACTGAACTGAGCGCCAAGACCGGTAATGATGCGACCTCTGAGTTCGCTCTCGGTGAGGGTGTTTTCTACCAGAACGGAACCTGGGCGTGGAGTGACCTGCAGAAGGAAGGCGTCAAGGCCGACATGGTTGGCGCCATCCCAATCTACATGGGTCTGCCCGGCGAAGAGGAAAAGGGTCTGGCGACCGGTTCTGGCGACAACTACTGGGCCATCAACAACAAGGTGTCCGAAGCCGACCAGCAAGCCACCAAGGACTTCCTCAAATGGGTCATCACCAGTGACAAGGGTAAGAAGGCCATGACCGATGACATGGGCTTCGTCACGCCATTCAAGTCGTTCAGTGACATGAAGTCGTCGAACCCGATTGTCCAAGCCGATCAGGAGATGGCTGACGCCGGTAAGCAGGATGTGTCTTGGGCCGGCATTATGTTCATGCCCTCCCAACAGTGGAAAGACGGCGTCGGCAGTGCGATGCTCGAATACGCGCAGGGCACCGGAAAATGGGATGCGGTGAAGACCGCATACGTTGACGGTTGGGCCAGCGAATACGAGGGCACCCACTGATAGGCCTTCTGAAGGGTTCCAGGCTCCCATCCCCTTTCTCTTTCGGCTTGGAATCGTTCAGGAGTTGGCGTGGCTTGATGTTTCGACTGCATCGGGCCACCCTTCTCTATTTTTTAGGATCAACGAGGAGTTAACTATGACCACCATCGCAATGATGCAGATGCGTGTGCAACCCAACGAGCTCAAACGGAATCTGTGGCATATGAGGGAGCTGCTGTCCCTAGTCGGGGACGCCGATGTCGCCCTGTTCCCAGAATGCTGCGACCTCGGATGGGCAGCTGATTCGGCCGCCGAGCAGGCGGAACCTATCCCAGAGGGGAGTACATATCAGAGAATAAGAGATATGGCGGTCGACTTCGATATCGGTATCATCGCCGGAATCACGGAACGTGAAGGCGACCATGTATATAACTCCGCGGTATTCATCTCAAATACCGGGGAACTGTTAGGCAAGCATAGGAAAATCAACCTCGTTCCCGATGTCGAAGACATGTATACTTCCGGAACCTCGGTCAACGTGTTCGACACTAAGTATGGTCGAATCGGCATCGACATATGCGCCGACAACCACATGGAATCGATCATGATTGGCGAAGCCATGGCGAAAATGGGCGCCAAGATGATTCTCGCACCATCGTCATGGGCTGTACCTCCTGAACGATTAGGAGAAGCATATGGAGAGGAATGGAAGATGCCTTTCCACCATCTCTCATCAAAATTCGGGGTGGATGTATTCTCAGTTAGCAATATCGGTCCAGTTGTTGATGGAGCATGGGCTGGTTGGACCTGCATCGGCAATTCGATTGCCGTAACCGACAATGGTTGCTCGACAACGATACTCACCTACGGAGAGCACGCCGAAGAAGTCAAACTGATTGATTCATCCCATTAATGTGAATAACGAAAGTGGGTTTGCTCCAATGGTGAGGCAAACCCACTTTGTTCTTTCAAATCAGTCGAGCTCCAGACCGTCGCCGTTCTTGTACGGACTTATCTTCTCATAGGCGGCAGCGAGGCCTAGTAGTATTCGCTCGCTGTCTTGTGCGCCGGCGAAGGAGAGTCCGATTGGCATGTTCTGACTGTCACGACCGGCGGGGACGCTGATTTCCGGCAGGTGCGCGCTGCTAGCCAGATAGGAGGCGGCGTATGGGTCGTCGCTGTCGCACTTGTAGGTGCTGTCCTTGGCGTCATGGCGGACGCTGGCGACACATCTCATGGTCGGGTAGATGAGAGCATCGACGCCGTTCTTGATCATGGTTTGTTCGACAGTGTTGGTGAGTGCCGGCATCTTCTCGTAGATAATCGATTGGACTTCGTCGCTCTTAAACTTGCCGGCGCTCTTCACGTTCGTCTCGTAGCCTTTGATTCGAGCAGGATTGACAGGAGTATTCGTGTCAGCCAGGTCTTAGAAGCAGTCGCGTTGCCGGATGGTGGATTGACAGACGCGCCCGATACGGGTGTTGGCCACGAAGTCCATCGTCCGGCTTTTTCTATATGCATGTGCAATTCGCTGACGCGTCACTATCGCCGAGGAATCAGCACAGAGTGCGCTGGTTCGTTGCCTGGACGGACACATGTCCATCTGCATTACCTAATGCATCTGGTGTATCCGTCACACTGCTCGCCAGTTAGACGCACTTAATGGAATCAACGTAAAATTAGGCTACATTGGCTACATTTATTAAGCGACATGGCCATTCCGTCCGATAATCCGTGCGAAGGATTGCTATCGTTGTAATTATAGAATTGCGATAGGCTGAAGCTGTCTGCTGGAGATCCATGAGAGAAGTGCCGCAAACGCCTCGCACGGCAGCTACGACAGAAAACAGGTGACAGAAGAGAAAGAGCACTATGAGATACGAGATCAGCGGTGGAACATTCCCCGTCGTCACATGCGGACTCGCCAATGGTGAGCAGATGATCACCGAAGGCGGATCCATGGTGTGGATGACGCCGAACATGCAGATGGAGACTAGGGCCGGTGGAATCGGAGGCATGTTCTCCAAAGCGTTCTCCGGTGAGAACCTGTTCCAGAACATCTACACCGCCCGTGGAGAAGGCTCCATCACGTTCGGCTCGAGCTTTCCCGGCCAGATCCTCGCCATGGACATCCAGCCCGGTCAGGATCTGATTCTGCAGAAAAGCGCGTTCCTCGCCTCGGAAGTGGGCGTCCAACTGTCGATCCATTTCAGCAAAAGATTCAGCACGGGCCTGTTCGGCGGCGAAGGATTCATCATGCAGCGGCTGAGCGGCTGCGGCATCGCTTTCGCGGAAATCGACGGTGATGTAGTCACCTATGATCTCCAGCCCGGCCAGCAATTGGTGGTGGACACCGGCAATATCGCAGGATTCACCTCTAGCGTGCAGATGGAGATCCGTCAGGTTCCAGGATTGAAGAACAAACTGTTCGGCGGCGAAGGACTGTTCAACACCGTGCTGACGGGACCTGGACGGATTTGGCTTCAGACCATGCCTGTCAGCGGCGTCGCGGCGGCCATCCTGCCGTACATCCCCACCCGCAGCGACTGATGCGATGAGCGGGCTTCGTCGTGACCGTCCTGCGATAATGAAGAGAGCGTCCGAAGAAGAGGGAAACGATGGCACGATACGATTTTTGCCCGCATTGCGGCACTGCGAACAACGGCGGCGATTTCTGCGCCAATTGCGGAGCGCCGTTGACGGCACCCGATGCCGGATCGCCGCAGGACATGCAGACGGTTCCGATTCCGGTTCTGACCACTCCGCAAGGTTATCTCGACCAGGATGGCCGGCCGATCGATCTGTCGCAAATGGCTCAGGATTTTCCGCCGGATGAGCCTCATCGACGTGGGATTTCGAAGAAAACGATCACGGTGATCGCGGCATTGGTTGTGGTTTTGATTGTGGTTTCGGCGGTGTGTGGATGGATGATATGGAGCAACCGTCAGCGCGGTAGCCAGCTGGCCGCCTGCCAAAGCGCGGTCAGCAGCGTCAAAGCTTCGGAGAGCAAGGCGAAATCGGAGTATGAAACCGCTGAAAAACTTTCCAAAACCAGTGAGGAGAAGCTGGACGATGCATCGCTGCTTGCGGATCTTGCCAATGCCCTCGGGTCGCAGAAGCCGATCGCAGCCGATGACTATGTCTGCGACGCGTCCGATGGCACGGCTCGGTTGCGCGTTGTCGGAGAGCAGGCCCGCAAGGATCTGACATCGCAGAAAGCGTGGCTCAGATCCGTGAACAAGGCGTCGAAGCTGGTGCAGGCGAGCATCGACAAGCAGACCGCCAAGGACAAGGCTGACAAAGTCGCCAAAGCCAAGGCCGCAAAGGAATCCGAGGAGAAAACCAAGAAGCAATCGCAGAATTCAACCATCGAAACCAGTGAATACGTCAATGCGAGGTATTCATATTCCATCCAGGCTCCGTCGGACTTCGTATGGTCCAGCGAATCCGACAATGGCGACGGGCGTCAGTTCTCCAGCGACGACGATGACGACATCACCATCACCGTATGGGGTTCCGGCAATCTCGATGGCGGCACTCCTGAAAGTGCGATGCGGCAATATCTGTCGGATCATGACGTCACCTACCATGCGTTGGGCGACAGCAGTTTCGTGGCCACTTGGCAGGAGGACGGAACTATCACCTATCTTCGGGAGCTTGTGGACGACGACATCATCCGAGCCGTGGAGATCACGTATCCGTCATCATCCTCGGATCGTGGCAACAAAGTTGTGGAGGCCGTGGCTCCCACGTTGAAATCGCTCTGACGGATTCCGTGGTAGCGGGCGCCGCGGCAGTCGCCTCTTTGACTGGAATGCAACGGGAATGTAACTGGAATGTCAGTCAAAACGTCAGTCGAAACGGTAGTGCCCGAAAAGTTGCGCACTTTGGATCATGGCCGTCCATGGAGCGATGATCAGTTCGCTTCCACGAGGTTGTCATCGAACCGGGACATGTCGAGGTAGCGGCGGGTCGACCATTCGTTCGCGGTGACGTACCGGATGCGCGCGCAGACGAGCATGAGCGCGCTGTTCCCGTCGGGGAAGCCGCCCACGACGCGCGTGCGCCGGCGGATCTCCCTGTTCAACCGCTCGATCATGTTGTTCGTGCGGATGCGCCTGCGGTGCCCGTCCGGGAACTCGTCCAGCAGGTAGGTCGTCGTCTCGCCGACGCCCTCCCGCAGGCAGTTGGCGGCGGCCCTCAGCCTCCTAGACCTCATCTCCGCGGCGACTTGTTCGGCTTTGTCCAGCGCGGATTCCCGGCTTTCCATGGCGAATACCGCCTTCAGGGCGGCGGACGCCCATTCCCTGTGGATCGGCGGGACCTTGGAGAGCACGTTGCGCATGAAATGCACCATGCAGCGTTGGTACTTCGCCTTGGGCAGCATCGAGCCGACCGTGGCCACCAGTCCGGCGCACCGGTCGCCGACCACGAGCCTGACGCCCTTCAGGCCGCGTTCGATCATGCCTCTGAAGAACTGCTCCCAGCTGGCCGAGTCCTCCCTCATGCCCTCCGTGACGCCGATGACCTCGCGATGCCCCTCCGCGTTGATTCCGATGGCGACCAGGACGCTCACGTTCTCCACGTGCCCGCCCCATGAGCGCTTGTGCCACACGCCGTCCACGAACACGTACGGGTATTCGGATTCCAACGGCCTCGTGCGCCACTGGTCGATCTCCTCGTAGATCCTTTTGAGCTTGTCGCTCAATGTCTGCGAGGGCATGCGGTCTCCCCACAGCAATTGGCTGATGTCGTCGACCTGGCGGGTGCTCACGCCCGCCAGGTACATGTCGATCAGGGATTCCTCGACGCTCTGCTCGCGCCGCCGGTAGCGTTCGATCACCGCGGACTCGAACAGGGCGCCTTTGAGTTTCGGCACCTTCAGCTCGAGCCTGCCGGCCTTGGCGGTGAGCTTGCGTTCGTAGTGGCCGGCCCTGTACGCCTTCCGTCCCCCGCTGCGCTCGTATCTGGCGGCCCCGGTGATCTCGTCGGCCTCGGCGTCGAGCATCGCGTTGAGGATCTGCGTCATCTTCTCGGTGATCAGCCGGTCGAGCCTGGTCTCGAGCAGGTTCTGGTCGATCTGTATGATGTTCTCGGGCATGGTTCCGTCTCCTGGCTTCCAATCGCGGTTTTTTGTTTTGGCGAATGAAAATCGTACACAGGACGCGGGCCATGCCCTCTTACGTCAGGGCCGGAATCCGAACGTGCGCAAGAATTCGGGCGTTATCTAGGGGTTGCCCTTGTGTGACAGCGATTTTTTGATGTCGAACACGTCGAGCACCGCGGCGGGCGTCACTTCGCCCCTCGCGTTCCTGCGCCCCGCGCCGGTGGCGTTGTCCATGACGATCACTGGCGGGACTCCGCCGATGTGCTCGAACACCTCGATCAGCCCGTGGCACAGGCATTCCGCGTTCTCCCCGGGCAGGCTCGTCACATACCGCATGTTCGAATGGGGGAACGTGACGACCAGGCAGTGGTCGTCCACGAGCTCGCCGGCGATGCGGGCCTTCGCCACGCCGAAATCGATCTGCGCGATGCCGGGCGCCCAGACGAGCTCGCCGTATCCGTCGGAACCGCTCCGGTTCGCCTCGCGCCAGCGTCTCACGTACCTCAGCGTCGTCGTGTACTCGCCGTCGTACTCGGTCTCCGCGCGGAGCCTGTCGTGCACGCGTTTGGCGGTGTGGCGCTGCTTGCGGGGCAGCATGCGGTCGGCCTCGAGCCATCCGTCGACCAACGCCGCGTACGGGTCGATCTTGGAGCCGCGGCGCCTGTCCGCGGGCGGTTTCGGCGTCATGTCGTCCATGTCGGCGTATTTCGCGACAGTGGCGCGGTCCACGTTCAGCCTCCTCGCGATCTCCGACCTGGACACTCCCTGACGGTCCAGTCTCCTGATATCTTGCTGTTTGGGCATCGGTATCGCCATCGTCCTTTCCTTCCCGAGCGCCGCCGGTTGCAGCCGGCGGATTCGTTTTTGGGTTACGTCTCGGGAATATACAGGCACGGCGGGCTGGTGCCTGTTTTCGTCTGGGCGGTCATATGGTGCAGTTTCCGCTGGAAACCAGCAGCCTATGCTGCGGAAAAACAGTGCAGAAATTGCTTAAGAAAAATTGAAGCAAAACACGAAAGGAGGATGTATGTTTAATCGTGGCAAGTCGCATCCCATACGGGATGCGTGGATTGAAATACGATAAGCGTGTACGACCGGACCTTCACTACCGGTCGTATCCCATATGGGATACGTGTATTGAGATGGTCCGCTTTTGAACTGTCGTTTTTTGATTTATCGCTCATTTCACATGACATATGTCGGTTTGGTCAGTTAATTTGTGAATATTCGACCATACGACTAGAGTGGCCTGTGGCTTTCCGGTCGGCTTCTTTGCTGGCTGGAAGTTTTGCACAGACTTGATTTGTATCTGCCGTGTGCCTGCGTTGTATTTACATCGCGCCAGCATGTGTGCGGAAGCAGATCGCAAGCGAATGGTTCTCAGTACCATCCATGTGAGTCAAGCACACATCTTTTGAGAAGCAGTCGCGATGCCGGGAGTCGGGTTCGTCGTAATTCAAACGTCGCGTCCGTTCCCGGTTTTTTTATCTGGCATACGGTGTCACTGCGGGAAGTGAGAATGAGTTCCGCGCCCGCTACGATGAACAGTGCAAACGATTATTACTTGTGTGTGGGGGTCGGCGTTCTAATCTGCGGATGGCGGAATCAATTTACCCGATTGGTGCTCATCTTCGCGTTCTCGCAGGTAATCGCGAAATTGTTCGTATTCCTCGTCGCACCAAGGATTTTCATCATGAACTTGTCCAAACAAGGTGATCATATCCTTCGGAGGAGTGAGGTTGAACTCGATGATGGCGTCAACGCCATTTTCGACTGGCACTCCCGGTCCATCATGGTCAAGGATGTCTTGATCGAGATTGTCGTCGTAGTTGTATCCATGGTCTCTTAGAAATGAAATCATCATTTCCGCAAGACGTACATAACGGTCATATTCCGGCCTGCCGAACGCTGCCATTTCAGTCAGCTCCTCGTGTGATTGATAAATCGCCTTTGTACATGGATACTGCTCCGACCAAAAGTGAAACCTGTACGTATCGCAATGCCATCCACTATATTCAATCCGGCTGTGCAAGACGTCGATTTCTTGATTTCATACAACCTGCATCGCCATATCAAAATATACAAAATTGTCCACTTGCCGGTTGTTGATGGACCTTATTCGAATTCTGGTTCAAAACCGTCATCAATCGGCTCATAATCTTCGCCGAATACGTCTGCATCGGTTAGCAGTGTGCTGTCATCGTTGCGTAGGCGTTCCACAGCTTTGCGGTATAGCGCGAAATTTTCTTCAGCCTGAGTGAGCCGGCGATAGTCGGCGGGCGTGATTATGACCGCGCTGGGCTGATTGTTTTTGAGTACGACGACTGGATGGTTGTCGCCCACCTGACTTAATGCTTTGCTTGCTCCGCCGTGGTTAAGGCTGGTGACGGAGACCATGCTGTCAAGGATCGATGCGGCTGACATGTTTCTCCTCTGCGAGATTGCGTAACGGCGCGACGGCATCGCTTTTGCGCATGTCGGGCGCTTCGTTGCCGCAACCGGCGTAAGATATCTGC
>ENA-OQHI01000207-OQHI01000207.1-human-gut-metagenome-genome-assembly--contig:-NODE-207-length-45391-cov-4.478770_pt1 | contig 45391 bp, 44 predicted proteins | sample MGYA00242561_ERZ504713 | MGnify/ENA primary metagenome ERZ504713 (study PRJEB26092, sample SAMD00036217) | human gut metagenome | host: Homo sapiens | study: EMG produced TPA metagenomics assembly of... | reverse complement strand
CCGACAAGGAGGACAAGTAATATGACTATTTTAAGACCAGATGCAACAACGACTCTGAATGGAGTAAAAATCAACGAATATTTACTTACCAAACACAATCCCAACCACATCGATATGCCCTCTGTTTCCATGGCAGGAAAAATCATCGGTGTGACTGTCCACAACACGGACTGGATCACCGTAGCAAGCGGAACGACCCCTGCGGAACAATACACAAGGGCAACCGTCAATAACAACATGAAGGACGTGCGAGTTCATTATTATGTGGATAACGTGTGTGCATGGCAGAATCTGCCCCACAGCCTGAGCGGCTGGCACGCCGCTGACGGTTCTGGGAACGGCAACAGAAGAACCATTGCCATCGAGTGCATTATGTCCTCTGCGTATAATTCTACAGATAAGAAGTCGGAGGACAACTGTGCGAAACTTGCCGCAGCACTTCTGAAACAATATGGATTGGACATCAATCATCTCTACACGCATACCCACTGGCTCAATGTTCGTGACGGACGACATGGAACGATTGATCAATTGAACACCATGTACAATCGGTACAAAATGTGTCCGGCGTACATTTTGCCTCATTGGGCGGAGTTCAAGAAAAAGGTACAGTCTTATTTGAATGCTGGAACTCCCACTATTTCTGCACCTTCTACAAAGCAGATTTACCGGGTGAGAAAGTCTTGGGCAGATGCGAAGTCGCAGTTGGGGGCGTATTCCTCTTTGGAAAATGCGAAGAAAGCCTGCAAGGTCGGATATTCTGTATTTGATGCCAACGGAAATGTGGTCTACACCAATGGCGGCAAGTTCACCAAGGGGCAGAAGGTTACTATTCGTGCCAACACGCCTCTGTTCGCCAGTGCAGAAACTACATCTGTAACCAGAAGAATCAGCGGCACTTACTATCTCTATGACGGCATTGCCTGCAAGAACGGTCGTTATCGGATCACCACAAAGCCGGAGTTCTGCGGAAAGACACCAGTGGGACAATATGTGACCGGTTATGCTTCTTGGGATAATTTCATCTAACCATTTCCCGGAGTTGTTCTCCTTGAACAGCTTCGGGATTTTTTGTACTCAAATTGCAGTTTTTTCTCCATAGGAACTTAGAAGGAGGTATTTTCTATGACACAAAGTCAAAAAGAAATCATTTCACAAATGCTTGCTGCTGGAGAAAAGACAGCTAAAATTGCAGAATCCCTCGGTATCTCTCCCAATACAATCAAATCTTATCTCCGAAGAAAAAAACAGGATAGCTGTCCGAATTGCGGAAAACCTTTGATACAGCTGCCCCATAAAAGACAGAAAAAATTCTGTTCCGGTCGCTGTCGATCTGCTTGGTGGCGAAAACAAAACCTTGCCGCCGGAATGCTGGATTATACTTGTGTGAAATGCGGCTCTACTTTTAAAGCCTATCCCAGCCAACACAGAAAATATTGTACGATTGCCTGTTATCGGGAAAGGAATCAACATGACGACCAGTAAGCTGCAGCAAATTGCTGCCTATCGAATCGCAGTTTCTCTATTCCGTCAGCTTTGGAAAAATGGTACGATTTCAGAGTCCGAATATCGAAAATGTGAGCGAAAAATCGCTGAACGGTGCAACATTCCAGACAAGAGTATTTATCGGGAAATCGCTTGATTTTTTGCCGGATAAGAGCGATGATAGAGGGACAAAGGAGGCGTATTTATGGAACGTGTTGTTGAACAAGTCGTATTTCCGGAAAAATTTCCGAGGATGCAGAATGTTGCAGCTTATGCCAGAGTGTCCAGCGGAAAGGATGCGATGCTCCATTCTCTGTCGGCACAGGTCAGTTATTACAGCCGTATGATCCAGCAGCACCCCGGATGGAAATACTGTGGTGTTTATGCAGACGAGGCAATCACTGGTACAAAAGATTCCAGAGAACAATTTCAAAAGTTGTTGGAACGCTGCCGAAATGGCGAGATTGATTTGATTCTTACAAAATCAGTTTCCCGTTTTGCAAGAAACACCATCACACTATTGGAAACGGTGCGGGAATTGAAATTGCTGGGGGTTGATGTTTATTTCGAGGAGCAGAACATTCACTCCTTGAGTTCCGATGGCGAACTGATGCTCACGATTTTGGCATCCTACGCACAGGAGGAAAGTTTCTCTAGCAGTGAAAGCCGGAAATGGCAGATTCGAAAGGATTTTTCCAATGGCAAAATCGGCAGCATTACGATTCTGGGCTACCGCCGAAATGCGGATGGGATCTTGGAGATCGAACCGAAAGAGGCGGAGCTTGTCCGTATGATTTTTTCTGATTACATCTCTGGTATGGGTCAACAGCGAATTGCAAATAAGATCAACGAGATGGGTATTCCTACCCGTCAAGGAAATCTATGGACACATCCGAGAATTCGTGAGATTCTGACCAATGAAAAGTATATTGGAAACTTGTTACTTCAAAAGTACTATCGCAATAACCATATCGAAAAGATAAAAACGAAAAATCAAGGCGAATTGGCGAGATACTATGTAGAGCAAGCCCACGAACCGATTGTCGATTTTGACACCTTTATCAAAGTACAAACCATATTGGATCAGCGGCATGAACAATATACCCATGATGGATCTACAAATCGTTATCCGCTTAGTGGCCTCATTACCTGTGGATTATGTGGAAAGAACTATCAACGAAAACAACTCCCACAGGGAATCATCTGGTTATGTGCTACATTTTTGCGGAGAGGAAAAAAATACTGCCCCGGTTCAAAGCAAATTCCGGAATCAATTCTATATTCTTTAATTTGCGACATACTGAAACTAACAGAATTCGATGAGGTCGTATTTCGAGATAACATTCATCACATTGTGATCCCAAAACCATTTGAGGTACAGTTTTTCTTTCATGATGGAACATCAGAAATACGCCACTGGGAATATCCCTCAAGATCAGAAAGCTGGACAGAGGAGATGAAACAGGCAGCACGAGAAAGGAGTCGAAAATGGAACGAAAAGTTACCATGATTCCGCCAACCATCAATCCACAAACGCACCTACCCAAAACGCAGAAAGTGAAACGAAAGGTTGCCGGCTATGCACGTGTTTCCACAGATTTCGAGGAGCAACTCACCTCATATGCGGCACAGGTGGATTATTACACAAAATACATTCAAAAACGTGAGGACTGGGAGTTTGTCAAGGTCTACACGGACGAGGGCATCAGTGCTACCAGCATGGCTCACCGAGATGGGTTCAATCAAATGATTGCAGATGCTTTGGATGGAAAAATCGATCTGATCATCACCAAAAGCGTTAGTCGATTTGCAAGAAACACGGTGGATTCCCTGACGACTGTACGAAAATTGAAAGAAAAGAATGTAGAAGTTTACTTTGAAAAAGAGAATATCTACACATTGGATTCCAAGGGAGAACTGCTAATCACCATCATGTCCAGTTTGGCACAGGAGGAAAGCCGTTCCATTTCGGAGAATGTGACATGGGGACATCGAAAGCGATTTGCCGATGGAAAGGTTAGTCTGCCGTACAAACGATTTCTGGGATACCGGAAAGGAGCAGATGGCTTGCCGGAAATTGTGCCGGATGAGGCAGAAATTGTTCGACAGATCTACAAGCAGTTTTTAGAGGGAAAATCCTACTATGCAATTGCAAAAAATCTGACCGACCGTGGTATTCCAACGCCTGCCGGAAAGGAACAGTGGCATATACGAACGATTGGGAGTATCCTGACCAACGAAAAATACAAAGGTTCTGCTCTGCTGCAAAAGAAATTTACTGTGGATTTTCTCACGAAAAAGACCAAAGTAAATGAGGGTGAAGTACCCCAATATTACATTGAGGAGAGCCATCCTGCCATTATCTTCCCAGAGGAATTTGAACTGGTACAAGCAGAAATGGCAAAACGCAAACAGCTGGGGCGTAAATTCAGCGGAAATGATATTTTTTCTGCAAAAATCATCTGTGGTGACTGTGGCGGCTTCTTTGGAGCAAAGGTCTGGCACTCCAACAGTAAATATCGGCGTGTTATTTGGCAATGCAATCAGAAATTTTCTCAAAATTGCACGACTCCGCATTTGTACGAGGATGAAATCAAAATGCGATTTCTGACTGCATTTGCGAGTTTCTTTCAGCAGAGGGATTTGGTTTTAGAAACTTGCCAAATGCTCATCGATGATCTTTCCGATACGACACTACTCGACCTGCGAATTGAAAAAACCAGTCGGGAGATGAATGCGGTAGCTGCCGTGACAAAAAAACATATCGCACAAAATGCTGAAACCGAGCAAGATCAGGAGGAGTACGACCAAAAATATCATGCATTGGTGCAGCAATATGACAAGCTGCAACAGCAGTTCATCAAACTGCAGCAAGAGAGAACAGCACGCATCAACAGGATGGATACGTTACATCACTTCCTGGAAACCATTTCTGCTGTTCCGCAAGTGCTGGACAGCTTTGATGAGGAGCTATGGCGAGCAACGATAGAAAAAGTGACGGTGTTCCATGATGGGAAAATGATTTTTCAATTCTTAGACGGAACAGAAATCCAAGGTTAAAACAAACCGGCGTATCTTGCGAATATCATCGCAGGTACGCCGGTTTCTCTTTGTCTTGAAAACGGGTGCATTTCAAAAAATTTTGGGTGCATTTTTGCCCACAAAAAAACGTTTACGCAAACAGAAAACCGGTTCAGAGGGAAATCTGAGCCGGTTTTTCTGCTTTTGAACACGTTCCAAAGAACGATTACTTTTTGAAATCTACGCTGTTTCGCTGGCTTTTGGGCATAAAAAAGCACCTCTAAATTGTATCAAAATAGAGGTGCAAGTATGGTGGAGGCGATGCTTACAGTGGTAAAATCACTTATTTGCAACCTTTCAAAATGGGAAAAGTCCAAAATTGCGTAGTTTTTTCGTTCTTTTCACTGAATCGATTTAACTGGGTTACGATACTAAGGGGTTTAACTTAGTTACGGTCAGAAAGAAAGGAGTTCAATTCTCCTTGCCTCCACCAGACGCAATATTATACCAAATTTCTAATTTTTCTGCACAGTGGAAATATTTGTATTTTGCCGTGTATAGTTCAACGAGAAGGCACAGAGTGGTTTTTAGATTGCGGTTGATACATTGCCTTGATTTATTCACAGATATGTGTTATGATTGGTGAGCGAGGTGATGTAGTATGATTCAAATTGCGATTGTAGATGATGATGCAGGTTTTACCTCGTCATACAGAAAAATAGTAGAGAACTTTTTCATTGAAAATGATGTAAAATATGAAATCCATTATTATACGAGTGCCATAAAATTCAAGGAGATTACAAGTAATTTAAGCTTTGATCTGATTTTTCTTGACATTGATATGCCGGAAATAACAGGGTTTGATATTGCTATATATCTTGGAGAAATCCAATCAGAAGCTTCTATCATTTTTGTTTCAAGCCATAGCCATCTGGTATTTCAATCAATACATTACAGACCATTCCGATTCCTGCAAAAGGATCACTTGCTTCTACAGACCCGTGAGGCTGTAGAAGCTTTCTGCCAGTTGATGAAAGAAGATGAGAACAGCATTACGCTTCTCTTGGAAGATGGATCCCGTTCTATAGAAAAGCTTAGAAGAATACAATTTTTCTATTCACTCAGGCATAATGTCTTTTTTCATGTCAATGGTCAGAAAGAGTCTACACGTTTGCACAATCGCAGCTATTCCTTAGATCGATTGGAAAAAGAATTGTGGGAAAAAGGCTTTATTCGGATACACAAAAGCTATCTTGTAAATTATCGTTATATCTATTCTATACAAGAAGAAAGTGTTAGATTGATAGATCAGAGTGAGATCCCTATGAGCCGCAGAAAGTCATCTGGTATTAAGGAACAATATCAGTTTTTCTTGAGAAAAGGAGTATGGAAATGATCTGGACGATAGTGGAATATGTTGCAATTATAACGGAGTGCCTGATAGCGACAAGGCTGTTCCTTTTGTACTTTAAATTGAAATCGGATGATTGGAAGTATCTCAAGAGCATCATTTTATTCGCACCATTGTTCATCACTGACGTGATCGGTTCTTTTGGCGCAGCCAATGAAGTCTTTTTTATATTGACTTGTGTATTGTCAGAATTTATATTTGCAGTTATTTTTCTGCAAGGCAGCATCATGGAAAAACTGATGATATCTATCGTAAATTATGCACTTCTCTATTGCATAAATCTTCCGGTTATAGCACTTATGAGTGCATTGTCAGGCGTATCGACTGAGCAGATCGTATCACAACACAGCGTGGAAAGAATGATCTGCATCTTTATTTCAAAACTGATGTATTTTCTTGTGACGCAACTCATATTGTGGCTGCGCAGAAAAGAAAAATACCATTTCAGTACAAATGAATGGATCATCATTCTTTCCGCTTTCTTTATTACATTGCTGCTTGGTTTCTCCTTGTATATGATTACAACTGGCGGCACTAATACTGATTATATTTATATCATTGCAACCATACTGCTTTCTACGTTGGATATCATTGTGTTTGTATTTATGCGAAAGCTGAACATAGCAAGTGCAAGCAAAACAGAAAAAAAGCTCTTGCAGTTCCAGCTTCAACAGCAGAAAAAGCAAATGCAGCAGCTAAACGAGCAGTACAACAAAATATCCATTATGCATCACGATTATAAACATGAGATCTCCTGCATACGCAATCTGATCGAACAAAAAGAATATGATAATGCAATTTCTTATGCAGATACTGCCATCAGCAAAAGCAACAAAGCAATTCGAGTCTATGTGAACAGTTCAAGCTCTGTGCTCAATGCAGTTATCAATGATAAACTCAGCACTGCGCAGGCTTCCGGCATAAACACAGTTTGTCAAATCGATTCTGATATTCCCGAACACATGGAATATGATCTGAGTATTCTGCTTTCAAATTTACTGGACAATGCGATAGAAGCTTGTCAACGTGCTGAAGAAGCTGCATCTATCGATCTGACAATGTCAAAATTTATGGGATATTATCAGATACTCATAAAGAATACGATACCGGAATCTGTCCTGGCGAGCGATCATGGTCTGAAAACAAGAAAAAGGGACAAGATCAATCATGGCTGGGGGCTTAGATCGGTAAAAGATATTGCAGACAGTTATGATGGGATGATGGATGTATATGAAGAGCAGAACAATTTTGTCGTTAACGTAATGTTGAAAATAAAATAAAGCAAAATCAATCCCCCAACGGCAGGAAAACTGTACGTTGGGGGATTATGTATTGATTATTATACATAAGTGCGATATGATTATCTGGAAGGAGGGTGATGGAAATTATCACAATTCTTGCAAGTAACATATCGCTCTTTTTATATAAAAACAATATTGTTGATAGACATGATTTAGAAATATATCAGTATGGATTTGAGATGATTATTTCTACAATATTGGGATTCATAATAACGCTGATTATAGGCATAATTCTGAATATGTCATTGCTGTCTATAGCATATTATATCATATTTGTATTTTTGAGACAACTTACTGGAGGCTATCATGCGAATACATATTTGAAATGTAATACACTATTTGCTATCATAACTTTTACCACACTTGGAACAACTAAATTGTTGTGCAAAGTTGGTAAATACAACATGATATTACTTTTGATAATTGTATTATTTTCACTCTTTGTTGTATTGCGCTATGCTCCAGTGGAAAATCCCAATAAGTCTTTAGGCCAAAAACAGATAAAACAAAATCGTAAAGTTTCTCTATTTTCATTCGTCTTTTTTAACTTACTTAGCTTTATTTTGTACTTTTCCATGATAAAAGCTTCACTTCTTATTTCCCTTACACTATTGAATATAACACTGCTGATTGTAATATCAAAACTAAAGGAAGGAGATGTTTGCGATGAAAAAGAACATTCGTAAAACTATGCTGAACATAGTGGCTGCTATGGGTAGAATTGCGGCAATAAAAGCAGCAGGTTCTGTTTCATGGGCAGGTCTACATCAGCCGAAAGAGCCTAATGAACTAAAGAAACAAAAAAATCATTTTCATTTTAATAACTGTATAGTAGTAATTTGTTTTTCTTATTTTTTTAAACAGAGATGCTAGAAAAAAATTTGTCTTATATTACTTGTAAACTACAAGCATAATAACAAGTAGTAAAGAAAGGAATATGCTATGAGTATAAAAAAATTTAAACGTATATTAAGTTTGACATTATCCATTTCATGTATGGCCTCTGCTTTTGTAATCCCAAATAACGTAAGTGCCGAAACAATGAATTTTGATGTAACAGGCGTCCAAGAAGAAGCAACATCTATTTCAGAATGCAAAGCATCTGCAATAAATCAATATAATAGCCAAGATTACGCTAACTCTAATATCCCTGGTGATTACAAGGTATTGTTTGTTCAGTGTAGCAACGTGATTAAGGATGGAAAAACTTATGCAATTGCAGATAACTCAACAAAAGATATTGTATTCGATAAAGCTGTAATCAACTATGAGCTTTCTGTTGAATCATTTGCTAAGAACAATGTTAATATCATAACAGAAAAGAAATATATTACTGACACAATCTCTGTAACGAATGATTATATTGCATATAATGACATTCAGACTTATCTTGATACACTTGCACCTGCTGGATATTATGACACGGTTCTTGTAACATGTGGTATTCCTGAAGATGATGGAATGATACGTGGAGTGGCAACACATAGAGCGTTCAATTATCAAACAAACTATGGATATGCATATATTTCATTAGTAGATGAGGATAATTCAATGATTAGCCAGTCTTATAACGCTTCTTATCCTTATTTAGTGACAACAAATGTCGCAATTCACGAATGGCTACATACTCTGGAATCGTATAGAGAATGGGGTATCGAATATCCTTATACGCATGGTTATCTTGATAGTGATAAAACCGCTGAATGTAGTCTTAATAACGATTTTAACTATTACAATTGTGGTACTACTGAAATGATTGGTTATACAAGTGATGATAGTGGCACTATGATACAAAGCAATGGTTCGTCTACTGACTATACATGGAAAACATATACAACTAGCGGGATTGAACCTAATTTGACTAACTTCTACAGAGCCGTTCTCTGTGCTGAAGTGAAGGACAAAAATGCTAATAGATATGTAGGCATGTATCCTGATTTTTGGAAAATAACCCCAAGAAAAATACATATAGGTACATATACACTTCAAGAGGATACAAGTGGAAAATATCTATATAACGATAATGGGGTTATTTCAAGTACGGAATCTCTTACAAACAACAATTCATTCCAATGGATACTTAAATACAATATTCTTGGGGAAAATATTTATGTTGGTTCACGTTCTGATACCTCAAAGTATTTCGATATATCAAACAGATATGTAACAGATAAATGTCTTGGGTTAAGTAGAGTTACAGGCTATGAAGACGCACAAACATTCTCATTTACAAGAAACAATGATGGTACATATAAAATGTATTGCACTAAAGTGGGTTATGCGTCTTATTTCATGAGGTTGTATAACGGTTCATTAGGTTTTTCTACTACTGATAATTATAGCAACTGGCATTTACAAAAGGTGAATAATGACGATGGACAGTACTATATCAAAAATGTATCAGCTAATAAATATTTAACATTAAACGGAACAAAATTAGGTGTGTCTGATTTTGCAGCATCAGATCAGCAAAAGTGGAATATTTCCTATTACGACAATGGATTTTACAAAATTAACCCATCAAGTAATTCGTCTTTGAATCTTGATGTTGCTAATAATTACGATTATGATGGCGTTCCAATTAGTCTGAATAATTGGACTGGCTATCCTACTGCGCAGACATGGCAGTTTAGATTAAATGATAACGGCTTTTATAGCATAGTTCCATTGGTTAGTACAACACGAGGTCTAACTTATTCTAATAATAATTTTAATCTGACTACATTGACTAACAATTCTACTCAGAATTGGATTATTGAAAAGGTTGATGGTGGCAAAATGATTTTTGACGGTCAATATAAAATTAAAAACGCTAACAATAAATATATTGGCTATTCAGGCAATTCGCTTGCTTTAGGATCGACTGAAACAATATGGTCTATTACTGCATATGATAATAATTATTACTTCATATCACCTGTTGGAACATCATTTTACTGGGATGTAGCTAATAATTATGATATTCAGAACAATACTGTTGGACTACATTCCCGTACATCCTATAAAACAGCGCAAACATGGAAATTCATTCCACAAGTCGATGGCTCTGTAAGAATCATTCCAATGCTATCACAAACCAGAAATCTGACTTTTTCAAATTCATCTGCTGTAATATCTACAATTGGTGATAGTTGGTTTCTTGAAAAGGTAAGCTGATTTTCAGATATCTGTCTATTAAACAACATCTATAAAACTTATAGGTTTTTTATAATTTCAAAGGGCGCATATCAATCTATGTGCCCTTAATTTATACATCTAAAAGAAGGAAAGGGATTTTTATGAAGAAACGAGTATCACAGAATATCTTAAAAAGACTGAAGATCATCCAGCTTCTTGTTACTTTGATACTGCTGATTCTAGGAATTTTGGATATTTCAGGCGCATTATCTCTTGGCGTGCCAGACGGCAGTTTTACGCTTTTGGGAGCGGCTGCACTTATGATAACGACAGCACTTTTGATCATCAGAAAACATGACAGCCGCACTTTACGCTTCTTTTGCAAAACAGTTGTTGCTGCCACAATACTGGAACTCACCTTGTTCCAATTGCCATCCTATAGCATGCTTTTCGGTGATTACAGTCAGAAGATAATATTTCCGGCGGATTCTGAGGTTTCAAACGGCAATTTTACAATAGACAGTGAAAATAAGTCTGTCACGATTTCCGGGCCGGAACAAGTATACCTTGACTTCAAGGATATTCATATGACTGTGGGAAGTGTTGTGGCAGATGTGGATTTCGGCGAAAACACAAAACGTGTCAATCTTTTTCTTGATATATCTGATGTGACTCATAACGAAGAATTGAGAAATGACACTGCTTCTAATGTTATTGTAAAGGGCTCTGAAAGTTCTGAGTATATGCCGGTTCGCCTTTCTGGCGAGGTTTCAAGACTTAGGTTTAAGTTGTCCTGCTTTAACGATGGAGATACTGCCGTTATCAAGGCGATTCATCTGAATACGCCGATTCCCTTTGATATATCAGTAGTGCGATTCGGATTTCTTACATTGATTATTCCATTGTGCTATGGTATAGCCGTATCCGGTTTCCTCAGAAAGCCTTTTCACCAGACTGGTAAATTTACAACAGGAAGCATTCTCGGACTTACCATTACAGCTGTTATTCTTGCAACCTCTGTCATTATGATAAAACTTCCTGATGAGGGTTTTGCGTCTCGCTGGAACCGGAAAGCAGGCGATCAGATCACGCAGGAAATCGTTGACGCTTTTGAAAACGGTCAGGTTAACCTAATGATAGAACCGACACCTGAGCTTATGGCAATGGAAAACCCTTACGATTGGAGCGCAAGAAACGTCCAGGGGGTAAGCTGTGCATGGGATCATGTGTATTATAATGGGAAATATTATTCTTATTACGGTGTGGCTCCGGTGCTAACATTTTTTCTGCCATATCATAAGCTTACAGGAAACTATTTTGCAAGCGATATGGCTGTATGGATATTCTCCTGCATCGGACTTGTATTCTTTGGGCTGACGTATATTGCGATAGCCAAACGCTGGTTAAAATGTGTGCCCTGCGGCTGTATTATAGGCGGCTTTATGGTATTGCTGTCCGCATGCGGAATCTGGTATAGTGTAGGACGGGCAATCTTCTATGAGATCGCAGTTTCCTCAGGGTTTATGTATCTGACAGCAGGGGCGTATTTTCTCATTACCGCAAATATTCTTTCAAATGGAAAAATTTCTCTTTGGCGCACTGCTCTAAGCTCATTTCTTTTGGGCCTCGCAGTTCTGTCAAGACCAACTCTCGCTGTATATGCAATATGTGCAGCGGTGTTCCTTGCAATGTCTGTGAAAAAGTCATCAGACAGCATAAAGGGACGAATTGCATACATTCTTTCAGCTGTAATTCCCATCAGTATTCTGGGCGTATTTCAGATGTGGTATAACAATATCCGTTTCGGTTCGCCTTTTGATTTCGGTATTCAGTATTCCCTCACCATCAATGATTTTGTACATTCTCAGTTCCACTTCATATTCATGCTCATTGTCGTGTACAATTTTATTTTTGCAGTTCCAGGCTTTTCTACAGCATACCCATACATCAGTACGCCATTCGGACGCTTTAATGCAAATGGATATTACTTTGCAGATGCCGGCAACACCTCTGGTATACTATTCCTTGCACTGCCGGTATTTGGCTATCTTTTAAGCGGACATGCACTCCGCCGTCTGCCGGATAACCGAGCAAGACTGCGCTATGCATCTATGATAGGTCTTCCCTGTGTCATCATGCCACTGATTATTATCTGCTCTGTATGGGAAAGCGGTTATGCCGTCAGATACACAGCTGACTTCTCATGGGAGATCGTTATCGGTGCACTTCTTGTGCTTTTCTGGCTTTACAGAGAGAGCAAAAACGAAACGAAAAAGAATATGTTGAGAGGATTTGTAGGGGTATCTGTAATAGCTTCATTGGTGATAAATGTCGTTCAGATCATTCCATTTGCATTCCCTGAAAATGATTATCCTATGATTTGCAGAGCCATGCAGGATATCATAGGATTCTGGAATTGAGGTGTCGTTATGGATACATTATATCTGATTATTCCATGCTATAACGAAGAAGAGGTTCTGCCTGAAACTTCGAGACAGCTCAAAGCAAAGATGCTGCTCCTTATGGAAAAGAGGAAAATCAGCGCAGACAGCCGCATTGTATTTGTAAATGACGGATCTAAGGACAAGACATGGGAACTGATTGAAGCACTTCATAAAGAAGATCCCATCTTTCAGGGTGTGAAGCTGTCCCGCAACAAAGGTCATCAGAATGCCCTTCTTGCAGGGCTTATGACTGTCAAGAAATATTGCGATATGACCATATCACTGGATGCAGATTTACAAGACGACATCAATGCAATAGATGAAATGATCGAGAAGTATTATGAGGGGTGTGATATTGTCTATGGTGTGAGAAGTACAAGAGATACGGACACTGTCTTTAAGAGAAAAACTGCTGAAGGGTACTACAAGGTAATGCGGTTCTTGGGCGCTGATATTGTGTACAATCATGCAGATTACCGCCTTATGAGCAGACGTGCACTTGATGGACTGGAAAGTTTTGAGGAAGTCAATCTGTTCCTGCGAGGAATTGTGCCTATGATCGGCTATAAGAGCGACAAGGTATATTATGCCCGAAAGGAACGTTTTGCAGGCGAGTCAAAGTATCCACTAAAGAAGATGCTTGCATTTGCATGGGAAGGGTTGACATCTCTGTCCGTAAAACCGATCCGTATGATTATGACGATCGGAAGTCTGATTTTTCTTGTCAGCATAATCATGCTTATATATTCTGTTGTCAGATATGCAACTGGTGCAACAACTGTGGGGTGGACTTCTACGGTAGTATCAATATGGGCTATCGGCGGACTTCAACTTCTGGCTATTGGCATTATCGGTGAATATATCGGCAAGATTTATCTGGAGACAAAACGCAGACCTAAGTTTATTGTAGAGAAGTATCTTTGTGGGGAAGCTAGAGAAAAGCATGATAAGTGTGATAAAGACTCATTCAAAAACAAGCAGGAATGCACAACAGAAATGGATTGAACATATTAAATAGAACCAACCGTCAGTAAAAACTAATACAATAAAAAAATCTCAGTACTTAATTGTGCTGAGATTTTTTACAATATATTGACTAATCAGACGATCCGGAGCTTTCTCATTGTGACTTGTTCTTTCTGTTACTTAGCAGAAGTACGTATTGGTTGAACCCTTCTTCTTTCCTCTGGTCAGATGCGGCAGCATTCCCTGATTGTACAGCTTGCTGACGGATCTGCCCACTCTGCACTTATCTCCACGAGATAGCTGCTGATATAGTCCGGGACGGTTCATTTCAATGATGTCCCGGACACGCAGCTGCTTTCCATGGGTGCTTCTGCATCGGATGACACAAGCGATTGCCATCTGTGCTAACTTCTTGTTGGTGTAGTTATAAGTAAGTACGAAAATCTGCTTCATAAAAATAGCCCCTTTCAAAATTCCACGTTGATTTCTTCGCCGTCTTCTGCAATCTTCTGGAAAAGTGCTGCCTTCGCCTGTTCCTGCCGCAGTTTCTCATGAGAGATGATCTTGACTCTTTGCCCAATGATGCCTTTCGGGAAGGAAAGTTCTTTCTCCTGCAGAAGCGGCTGCAGCTCTTCTTCGTTGATCGTCACGGTTCCCCTGTTGGTGTAACAGCCATTCTGGTCAATTCCCAGAATCGTCAGCGTGTATTGTCCAAAGTCGTTTCGTTCCTCTACTGCGGTCACCAGTGCTTCGGTACACGCAATGGGATCTTCAAATTGATATGTCATGATGCCCGTTCCTTTCTGTTATCATTGAGGTATGCTTTTGTTTCCTCATCTATAGTAACACCGTGCTGAAAGTTCACGGTGATGGTTTCTTTGCCGATCTGAATGTCCCGGAGCACAGCCTCTTTCAGTGCAGCTGCCTCCGGCGATCTTTCAGTACACATGTAGTTTGTAAACTTTTGAGCGATCTCCCGGTATGTTGCATCATCCACCGCAGAGATCGGATTGTCCAAAGCGTCCAGCTGCTGTTTCAGCTGCCGGAGTTCTTGTTCGTTTTTCTCAACGGAACGCAGGATGGTTTCGGTAGCACGTCCCTGTTCCAGGTATGCCATCAGGTTGGCGTTTGCCTTTTCCAGTCCGTTGATCCGATTTTGTATGGTGTTGGTCTCTCCGCTCTGCATCAGTTTTCGGAGAGAAAGCTTCTGGTTGACTGCCTCGATGATCTTTGGCTGGTTGGCAGGCTGAAAGAGACAGTTCTTCACTGCGTGAAACACAAACGGTGCCAGCTGGTCTGCCCGCACGCTGGGGATGCCGCAGTCACAGCTTCTTCGGTACTGCAGGTACTTGTGCCCGTTGCTGTGGTTGACGTTGCCGGAGAACGGCTTGCCGCACTTCGGACAGCGTGTGAAGCCGTTGAGGGCGTAGTAGTTCTTGCCGGTTCGGCTGGCTGTCCGCCGGCGGTTCTGTGCCAGCTTCTCCTGGACTTTGTCGAGGAGTGCCGGCTCGATGATCGCCGGCATCCCGTCCGGGATCTCTATGGGATCCGGCTTGATCTTGTGGGAGTTTCGGTGTCCGTCGCTGTCCTTGGCAGCTGTGCGGTCGTAGGTGTAAGTGCCCTTGTATTTCTGGTTCGTCAGGATGGTGTGGATGGCGGTGTCTGAAAAGTCGTTGCCGCCGGTGGTCTTGTATCCCTTTTCTTTCAGATGTTTTTTGATGTAGCTGTAGCCCATGCCGCTGCTGTAAAGGATATAGATGTCACGAACGATCGGTGCTGTCAGAGGATCGATCTCATAGAGTCCAGCCTCATTGACTGTATAGCCGATAGGTGGAACGCCGCCCAGATGACGGCACTGTCTGGCACTTTCCAGCAGTGCCGCTCTGGTATTTTTAGAAATGTTGTCTGATGTTTCCTCTGCCGCTGCCGCCTTTACGATCGTGGCAAACTTGCTGTAGTCCTCAGATGCTGTATCAATGCTGTCATTCACAGCGATCAGCCGGATCCCATGTGATTCCATCCATTTCAGGTCTTCGATCTGATTCCCGGTGTTTCTGTGGAGCCGGTCCAGTGCTCTTACCACAACGATCTTTGCCTGTACTTTTCCGGACAGGATATCATTCTTCATTTGCTGGTAGCCTTCCCGATTGGTGTTTCTGCCAGTCTTGGCGTAATCGTGATAGATCTGTTCAATGGTCATCTGATGTGCTTCTGTGTAATTCTCCGCACACGTCATCTGTGCCGCCGGACTATTGCCGTTGTCCTGGGCATGTGAACTATAGCGAATATAGACGAGTGCAAGCTGCGTCTTTTTTGATGTATTCATTGCAAAATCCCTTTCCCTTCTGTTTTTTCTTGCCACTCCAACCGCACTCCGGCGGCGGTCGTACGACCCAGTATCTCATGATGCACGCTCCTCCATCAGAATCGCAACGAGAACATCAGCCGCCAGATCGATCATGCGATCGTCGGCAGCTTCTTCATCAGAAGCTTTTTGTTTTTCTGTATCACAGCCGTCATAGTAAAAAAAGCTTTCCCTCAATCGGTTTCGGCTGATCTGTAATCTGGTAATCTCTTCCATAGGCAGCTTCTCTTTCCTCCATTATCTGCATCGGTCCCAGGCTTTGCCTTTTGTAGGTGTAAACGGCATCATTCACCGGACCAAAGGCTTCATCGATCTTCGGATAGCAAAACCGGTAGCCATAGCTGACAACGCCATCGATACTAATCTTTGCCTTAATGCGGTTTTTCTCCGGTGTGACCAAGTATCCTTCATCCAGAAGAACACGAACTGCGGTTTTTTTATCGGTGGCTCCGATCTGTTCCAGAATCTGTTCAAAGGTGGACTCCAAGATCTCCACCTTTATCGGCTTCTTTTCCCGATCCAGTGTCCATTTGATACCCTCCAGCATTTTGTAGCTGCAGGAGATATAATTGAAGATACGGCATACCAGGTTTTTGCCCGGATGTGCCTCTTCAGTGATCTCACCATGCAGAAGCACGCACATCTGCTTTAGGATCTCCGTATTGGCCTGAATGCCCAGTGTACTCAACATCACAGATGTTGTTATGATCATGGCGTAGTTCATAGCGAGCCGTTCCGAAAGGCTGCATGTTTCCGGAAACAGTTCCAGCAGTTCTTCACGCACGTCTTGAAACTGCTGTAAGATCTCCGCACTGTCCGATGCAAGAAGATGCTCTGCCAGCAGAGAACCTATATATCCGTAGTTTTTGCCTGTAAATGCCTTGATCTGTTCCGAATGAGTACTGTCTTTGGTATATGTCAGTCCATCCAGTGTGATCACTCGAGCAACGATTCCTAGGTTGTCTCGTTCGGCATTCACAAGGTAAGTCTCCGAGCTGAACAACGCAGTACACGCCCAGTTGTTCCGGCATTTTAACTGGGCATTGCTGTCAAGCCGAAGTTTTTCCTGCCCTTGTGTAAAAGCATAGATGAAGTTAGAGATACTGATCGCATTGTGAATCGTGCTCTCGTCATAGGCGATCGGCACACCGTGATGTTTTCCCAGCATGCTGTGCAAAGCGTTTGCCGTTCCGTAGAATGCTGTAAAGACGTTTTCGTCGTCCGGTGAGCTGTACAGAGATGCTGCAAGCTTTAAGGCGGTCGTTTTTCCGGTAGAGGAAGTTCCCACCAGTGACACGCCAAAACAATCCGCAGGCAGCTTTTCTGTGATCCTCAGATAGGCAAGCAGTGTGGATGCCGCTGCTGCACAAAGTACAAACTGCAGTGACGGCATAGGGAGTATCAGACGGTTCAGTTCTGCAAGGTAATCCTCCGGTGCCATCTCCAGATGTGCCCGCAGCACAGGCGGGCTGTGAGCTGCACCGCACCAGTGCAGTGTATTGCTGTCCTTCCATCCCAGGACCTGTCTGGCATCCTCTACCGGTAACGCTGCCACAGCAGCCTGCAGGTACATGCTCATCGCTTCATAAGCTCCGAAAGTACGATCCACCGCAACGCCGATGCGGAACAGTGTCGCACAGATCTTGTCTGGCAGAAGTGCTTCAAACGGGATCCGATGAATTACGCCATCATATTGTATATCCAGAAAGTGCCGGTGTTTTTCATCCGCCGCAACACAGAGAAGCTCAAAGTGGTCTGCCAGCCATTTTACCTGTGTATGGCTGGCGAGATCTGCAAATCCTACTTCGGTGTGCAGCACGGTGAAGCTGGTTGCATTTACACCTTTTCCGACCACAAACTCCAGTGCGTACTTTCGCAGACGCATCCATTCATGAAGGTCGATAGATGCACTTCCGAACCGTTCCAACTCGAACCCGACGGGAATCGGGGTAAACTCGATCATGATGTTATTCCTCCTGAAAAAAAGGAGAGCGGGACCAATTCAATGCTGAACGCCGCTCTCCCGAGAACTGAAAGTTGTTGATTTATTTCACTAGACTCACAGATTTTATATTACAAAAAGTGATGTGCTCTCCACCTCCACGCCTTTTTACTTTTTCGTTTTTTACAGAAAATTCAAAAGTATGTCCAATCAGCACGTCCGAATCATTCGTATCGAGTGCTTTGAAGACCGATCTCCAGCGATGACCGCCGAGCTCCTTTGCAGAGATAAATTTCACAAAGACGGTACTCTCAGGATCCCCACAGATAGCAAACTTCATGCAGAGATTTTCAGGAGCAAACTCGAATGCGTCCCTCAGTATCGCAGTATAGCTGCCATCCTTAATATTTTCCACTTCATTTGCAAATGTTATTTTCATAATTATCCTCCGTTTCGTTTAAGAAAACTTGACCTCTGCGTAAATTGAGCCGTCTTCCAGTTGGTTCGTCGTGAATGTCCCAGTCTTCCTAGATTTACCAGCTGGAATTTCAGTCCCACTCATCTGGATGAGCCTCTCTGTCAGGGCACTGTCGTAAATGTAACCCCCGGAACGAAGCGTGATTCCGTTTTTTGCATTTTTGTCTACTGGAATCAGAATCAGTGCCTCACTGGTGAAATACAGTTCCACAGCTTCCGGATTTTGGAGTGCATCCTTCAGGGACTTACTCATCCGCCATCTTTTGCTTCCAATGGCATTTGTGATAATTAGGCATCCGGCATTTTCTCGGTCAGAAGTATATACCTCGGCTCCAATAGATTTTAGATATGAATTTAGTGTAGACATGTTCTACCATCCCTTCTTCTTGCTAGGCAAGATATAAATAAAAATCATATCGAAAAGCGTCTTTCCACTTTCGATATTGTTATTATAGCATACGCACGGAAAATGTCAATACCATGCGAAATAACATATAATAATGATATATATGCATATATATAACGTATTTTCGTTGCTTTTAGTTTTCTATTTATCAAAGAGCGGATTCTCGACTTAGGAACCCTATGGCTTCCAGCTGCTCCAAAAGTCAGTTGTGCGTTTTTTATTTTTTCAATTCATTATCTGCTTTTTTCTTGTCGAAAATACGTTATTTTTTGTTTTGTATTTCTGGATAGCAGCATTCTTCCCAGGGATGTCTATGGACAAAATGCTCTCGTAAAGTACACTTGATTTTTTAGAAAGAATCTGCTATAATGAGTATCGGAAAATGCTGTATCATTACTTTACTATTTTTCAGAGCGTGCTTTTGAGGGATTGATCTCAATGGGCATATATTTTGTAAAAGATCACAGCAAAAATGTTCATTTGTGCAACTTGATATATTTTTGGTTGCATTAGCATTATTCTATTGTGCAGAACGTAGAAATTTTGAGATGAGGGGAAAAAAATGTCGAATTATCAGTATCCATGGGAGAAAATCTTTCAAGACTGTGCGGATTTGATCACTGTACAGATCAGAGACAGCAAAAATGTTCCGGAAACCTTTCCGCAGTTGTATCAGCTTTTTGAGAAATGGTATACAGAGCGTGGAAAGAGAGTCCCGGAACAGCGTCACTTCATTCGCAAAATGCGGGAAGAGCTGGGCGTTGAGAGCGGAAAGAAGAAGATCCAGCCGTATTTGTACGCCTTTGTCGGAAAGTATGACAAGATGTCACTGGAGCTTCTGGCAGAGGGAACAACACTTTCCATGGTGTCCAACGTATCCTGGCTGTTTGTTCGGCTGCGAAGCAAGATCAGCAGCACGACCGACAAGAAAAACGCACACTTTTACTATCTCTCCCGCAAGCTAAAGGAAAAGTTTCCGCAGGACATCCTCTTTCTCTCCTTTGACGTGGACACCCTTGTGATATTATGTAAAGATGAGGAATCGAAAAATCGGGTGCAGTCCCATTTTCATTCCATCGAAGAGGAGCAGTCTGTATGAGCGGCAAAAAAAGAGGACCAAAACCCAGATATGAGGAAGAAGACATTCTGGAAGCGATGGCTGTGTATTTCTATGAACATATGGTTGTCCGGAAGGAAGACCTTTCTGTCTTTACAATGGATGCCATTTATGATGACATTCAGCATGATGCTTCCCAGTCGATTCTGTATCACAATGTAGCATTTCCCAAGTACAGCCGGATGCGGAAAATGCTGATCGACCATCTTTCAGCGTATGGATTGTATCAGGAGAAAGAACGGCTGACTGCTGCTGTGGCAAGCCGGATCATAGAGACTTATGAGATCGATGCAGAGAAAGAGGACATGGATGTGCTTCTCTCCAGCCACTATACGCTGACCACGTATGGCGGTCCGGTCATCACCTGTATTGCAAAGCTTCCTGCTGTGGAAGCATTAGACACGCTGGCGAGGATCGAAAGCAAGGAAAAACAGAAGTCACTGACCTGGAGCAGAATCAACATGCTCCGCAAACTGTGCCAAAAAATCAAAAAAAGAAATGCCGATGTGATCTTAGCAGTGATCCCGCAGTACAACAAAGCGATTTACCTGAATCAAAACGGCAGGATCGATAAGCACATCAACAACATCAATCCGTTATGTGATACGCTTCTTTTCTTTATCAAGGACACACCGGAGGGCAGAGCGTTTGTAAAGGAACAGAAATTTCTCGTTTTCTCATTTCTCTCACCAGAGGAAGAACTGCAGTAAAAAAATGCGGGTAATCCTTTTATCCCGGTACAGCACCGCACGCCTCAGCGGATTCGCTTTTCGCTTGTGCTGCGGTTCGCCGGGCAGTAAAAAAAATCCAAGTCATGCGTATGGCTTGGATTTTTTTGTTGGATTGCTCGTATTGGTTCGCTCGTATTAGTCGCTTGTACGGAATCGCTTGTATTGGTTCGTTAGTACTCTTCCGCCAACAGCATGGTGCAGTGCTCCCCATCATCGATGATGTACACTTTTGCTGTGACCGGCTTTTTCGCCTCCGCAATGTACGTCATCTCAAACTGCGGCTGCTCCGAGGTATGGTGCACGATCTGCAAACCGTTCTCCTCGCTAAGCCGAAACACCTGCAGGTAGTCTTTCGGCTGGGGCATGTTGTCCACTGCATCCCAAAGAAATATTTGCAAGTACAGTGGTATCTCCGCATCCACGCCTCGTGTCAGGTATCTGCCTTTTGATTTTTCAAACATATTCTTTGCTCCTTTACCTTGGAATCAAACATCTCGTACAGTTCACCCCGCCGCATGGGAATGGTTTCCGTCAACTCCACTACGCCAAACCCCATATCCAGCACAATGTCAAAATCATAGGGTCGCACATGAATCGCTTTCACAAACTGCTGAATGAACGTGCGGAACTCTTCGGTATTTCGTTTTAGCTCTTTCCACTGGGTATGCAGGTACGCCACATCTTCATATTGAAGTGGTTCCAGCAGCTTTAGCTCGTGCAGTCTGGTTTCCAGTTTTGCTTTCTCGTTCTCCAGCTGTTCTGCTCGCTGGAGCAAGTCATCTGTGAAGATGCCCTTTTCGATCGCCCTAGTGATATTGGCAAGACTGTCCTGTACTTCATTGTACTGCTGCAAAACATCTGTATGATATTTGTCATAGCTGCTGTTGAACTTTTGCACCTGCTGATTCACCTTAGCAACTGCTCGCTTTAAATTTTTTGGCTTCAACCTCTCTCCAATCAGCACAGCAATGTAGGCATCCAGATAGTCCTTGTTCAGTTCCTTGTTGTTGCACGCCGCCCGATGGGTATTGCATCTGTAGGTGGCAAGCCGTGTCTTGCTTCTGCCGCTGAATCGCAGATTTCCGATCATTCGCTTGCCGCAGACATCGCAGACCAGTTTTCCAGTCAGCAGGTAGAACTCTTTGCTGTGATAGCGTCCTGTGTTTCGTTTGTTCTTTGCCTTGATCCGCTGCACCTGTGCAAACAGCTTTTTCCCGATGATCGCAGGACAACCGCCTTCAATGCGGATGTAGCTGTCCTTTTGAGCGTGGTTATTTCGTTTCCCGTCTGCTCTTGCAGCTGCCTTATTGAACACAAAAACGCCGGTGTATTTCTCATTGCTGAGTATCTCATAAAGGCTGTTCTTCCCGAACATTTTGCCACGTTTTGTCTTGTATCCATGGGCATTCAGCCGGTCGATGATCTCACTGTAACCGTAGCCGTCTGCAAACATCTGAAAGATGATTCGTACTGCCTGTGCTTCCTGTTCATTGATAATCAGATGCCGGTTTTCATCCAGATCGTATCCCAGCGGAGGACAGCCGCCAGTGTGTTTACATTGCAAAGCAGTCTCGTTCATGCCCTTCATAACTTCCCGTGCCAGGTTTTTACTGTAGTACTCGGACATGCCCTCCAAGACGGCTTCCATCATAATGCTCTCCGGGGAATCGTCCATGCGTTCCAGCACACTGCAAAGCTTGACATGGTTCTTCTTTAGTTTCTTCTTGTAGATAGCACTGTCGTAACGATCTCTTGAAAAACGGTCCAGCTTATGCACCAGAACAATGTCAAACAGTCCTTTACCGCTGTCAGCGATCATCTGCTGAAACTGTGGTCGGTTGTCTGTTGTTGCCGATCTTGCCTCGTCTGTATAGGTGGAAACGACTTGCCAGTGGTTCTGTTTGCAGAACTGATTCATGGCTCGTATCTGTGCATCAATGGATTCGCTTCGTTGATTGTCACTGGAAAACCGGGCGTATTGTGCAACCTTTGGTATACTCAGCATCTTACCACCTCAACAGGCAGATAAATGTCCTCACCGTAGCTTTCATCAATGATTCTGACACCATGCAAAAACATGCTTTCTTCCAGGAAAAGTATTTCTACAAACTCCATTTCACCAATTGGAAAGTCTGTAAATTCTTCCGATTCCAGTACGACAAAACAGCCGATGTCATCCAGATTTTCTACTTGGTATTCCTGCATCATTGCTTCTGCTTTTTCCTGAATGTGCATTTGCAAAGAACCATTTTCGATGCGGTTCATTTCCTGCAAATTGGTTACTTTTATCATTCAATCACCTCCATTTCATAGGGTTCTAACGTCCATTCTCTTCTGACTGCCGGCGTGAGCGGATGGCAGGCATTTCTTCCGATCTGGTACATCTTGTTGGCATGCTGCTTTATCAATTCCAGCAGGTATTTCTGCCGTTCCCGCACTCGCAAAGTATTCTTTCCGATCGTGCCCCAGGCGATGATAATGGCATCGCTCATTGCTGCGTACTGCTGTATGATTTCATCTGCTTCATCAGCGATCAGTTCATCATCGCCATTGAACCGGAGATTGAGTTTTTCCATGATCCTGCTGTACAGATTCACGATATTGACGCTGCCGAATCCCAACTTGCTGACATTATTCAGAACCAGCATCGTGGTCATATCAAAGTTGACCGTATCCGCTGTATTCGGGTTGATCATGATGACCATTGCGGTTGGCTTTTCGCTGTCCCATTCCTTTCGCAGAAGCAAACGATGCTCTTTGTCGTCTGAAAAGATGGCTTTGCTCTTGATGATTGTGGTTTCTTCTAACATCAAATTTCTCCCTCCAATTTTGTTTCAAAAAAAGAGGCTCAGCGTCATGCCAAGCCTCCCACGAACAACTTTCCTCACTTACTCTTCTTGACCAGTGCCAGCAGTTCTACACCGCAGGCAACCCCTGCCAGGAACATTTCAATTGCAATCGGCATTGATGTACTTCACCTCCTCCCGTTCCTGCATTTCGATGGCAATTCCAATGCCGCCGATCACCAGTGTCAGTACCAGTCCTGCGATAAATTCCTTCATGTCAAATTCCTCCAATTTTTTGTTTTATGCTTCACACTGTAACAGTGTTTTTGCCTCGCTAATTGCTTCCTCCATTGCCGCTGTATCCATAAGCAGTTCTTCGATCTCGTCCGGATCATAGCCGACTTCCAGCAACAATTCTACTTCTTCTTCCGAAACGCCAAATGTGCCGCAGTACTCCAACAGCAGTTCTTCCTGTTCGTCCGCTTCCCACCATTTTGCATAGTTCAGGTAATTCCAATTGTATGGGTTGAACATGGTATGGATGTAGTCCTGCATTTCAAAATCACTTCTGTTGGGCTTTCCGTTCGGAGTGATTTCTAGGATTTCACCCTCAGCTATTTCGACCTCACAAGCTTTTTCTGCTATGTGGACTTTTTGCAGAGCATTATCCAAAATGCTTTTTGTGCTGGCATAGACGTACAATCCCAGTGCGGGAAAATGGTACAAAGTCAAAGGATTATTGCCTTTCACCAGAAACAGCGTATTGTCGTTTCTGAGGATTGTAAAAACAAAGCTGCCCTCCACAAGTTCTGCCATGCGTTTGATGTTTTCCGTGTCCAGTTGCTGCCCCTGTTCCAGAAGCTGCACAGCGACGTAGGTGTCGGTTTCGATCGAGGTCGGCGGGAGATGCTGTTCCCGGCGAAGCTCCCTGTCGTTGTACAGCACGCCGTTGTGGGCGAGGGCGAACGATTCTGTGCCGCAGTGTCCTTCAAACGGGTGATTGTTGCAGTTCCGTTTCTCGCTGCCCTGTGTCGTAAACCGGGTGTGCCCGATGACTGCCCTCGTATCTCTGGGAAAGAACAGCTTGACCTTGTGAGCCGGCTTGGGCTTTTTGTAGGTGACCATGCTGCCGTCCCGGACGTAGGCGATGCCCGTTGCGTCTGTGCCACGGACTTCCGCAGCGATCGAGAGGTAGTGTATCAGCCTTTTCAAAACTGCATTGCTGATTTTACCCTTGTGGTCTAAGAAACCAAACACTGCACACATTTTACATCTCCTCGCTTTCTGTTACCATTTCATTAACGTACAGTCTTCTTTCTTTGAGGTACTGGATCAGTTCTGCTTCTTCGATGGAACTTACAAATTCCGACCAGCTCATGGCATCGATGCCTTCCTCAGACAAAGAAATCGCCGCATCACAGATGTGGTTGCCCATCTGCAGTGTGGCGATGAAAGTGTTGTATTTGAGGGTGCCCCGGAACAGGCGAAATTCGATTGTGTGGTAGTTGTTCAGATTGACCGCAACGTATCTGCCGTTGCAGCCGCTTTTGGCTTTCTCCAAGATTTGTTTGCCGGTTTTCTCAAAGCCAAACCTTGCACTCCAACGGCTCATGTTGTAGCTGCTGCGTCTGCTGAACGTAAAGAGTTCATTCCAGTGCTTTTCCACAAAGAACAAAATCCGGCTGATGACATCTTCCTGTTCTGTCTGGTTATCTCCGAAAGCGTTCCGATTGACATGAACATGCAGACCGCAAGTTGATGTTTGATGAGAACGATAACCCATGGAGACTGCCTCCCGAAGGAGTTCCTTCCAGTTCATGGATTCCATGTGATAATCCAGTGTCATGGGATGGGAAACGATCTCAAAGCCGTCTTCCAGAGAACCATCCGACTTGATGTAAATGTTTTCCTCATGAATGTTAGCAATGCTTTTGAGAGCTGCGGCGTTGTCATTATCTTTGCCGCCTTCATCCACTTCCAGTTCTACGCCAAAGTATCGTTTTCCCTGACCGTAGAAAATGGGTGTGGGCTTGTAACCGTATTCCTCGATTTCGTCCTCAAACTCGTCGAAGCATCTTTCGCAGTAGGGCAGGTCGCCGTGCCAGCAGACAATGCTTTCCGGAACGATCTGTCCGCAGGATTCGCAGCGGTAGTAGTGGGCATCAAAACAGTCCTGGCAGAGGCAGGTGTCTTCATCGGAGACGCTGTTCTGTTCCCAGATGGTTTCACCGCAGTGGTCGCAGGTGACGCAGTGTTCCTCGACACAGTCATCGCAGAGCAGCTCATCGTCTACCGGTGTGCCCTCTTCCTCCGCAAGCACTCTTCCGCAGTAGTCGCAAATTCTTACTTCTTCCATTTCAAGTTCCTCCAAAAAACAAAAATTCCGGTAAGGCTGAAAGATTTACCTTACCGGAATTATAATATATATTTGAGGTTGGGGGTTGATACGGAGGAAGACTTCTTTGCTTTCTCCGGAGAAATTGGAGTTGATTTTTGATAATCTCATGACTATATATATTATATTATATATATTAGATAATATTTATATAAATTTAAATATATATGGATGAGATTTTATTTTTGATTTCTCTCGTTAGAGAGTGGCACTGTGACGAATCTTGGATGAGGAACAGGGACATTGCTCGATGCAATCGGACTGCACGTCAGTGCTGATGAGTGTCATTATGACTGAATCATTTCATCTGTTTCATCTTTGTATTTCATATAGTCAAAAGCACATAATACCTTTCTATAATCTGTGGTCTTCTTATCTGTTCTTTGCTTTAAATAGTTTTCTGCTTCATCCAAACTGATCGCACCAGTAAGAATGGAATAAACAAGGCAATTTATTTGATTACTTTTAACTACGTTTTCTGTTGAAAATATTTCTTCTATGGCATTAAACTTGGTTTTACAAGCATTATTCATGCCTTGAACAAGTCTTTTCAGCTTGTTTTTTTGATTCTGCTTCAAAATTTTTTCATTTTGAATTGAGCTGTTAATTTTGCTAAACCCAAATATAGGAAAATATTGGTTTTCTTGAATTTTTTGTTTGTCTACCAAATTTAATACTTGAACGTTTTCTTCTTCAATGATATTAAAATAATTAGAAATCATATCATTTACATTCTGATAAACATAATTTATTGTATGTATATTACCAATTGCAAGAACTTTAGAAGAATTATCTAAATCATCAATATCATTTGTTATTCGTACCTTTATTTCTCCACCCTCATATATCTGTTTCACTATCGACTGTACTTTTCTAACATCCATAGCCGAAATAGGCAATTGCAATTCTGACAAAGCATGATATATTGCAATAAAATTATCTGTTTTTATTTTGTTTACTCTAATAGTAGTATGAGAATTGATAGTTATATCATGCTCAAACACTTCTGTACTGTCTGAATCTGCTTCATATTCAATCAGCAAAAAGTTAGCTTGTATTTTCTTTGCTAGTTCCGAATCACTTGAAACATAATCAAAGATAGTTTTTAAAATATTTCTTATATTTTCATCACCTATGCTATATCCAATAAATATAATTGGATTATGAATGAACAGAGAAAGCAACTGTGCTCTTATGAGTTCATATCGTCTGTTAAAAAGGTTATAGTCATTTTGAGTAATTATAATTTTATCTGGTGCATCAACACATCCATGAATTTTATAGACGGATCCATATGGATTGCTTAATAAAATATCATTTCCTATAAGTGGATTAAATTCAAATAATGTTTCAATCAACTTATCATAGTTAGTTGTAATGACAGAACCTATATTTTTTCTAATTTTCTTTAGTTCAGCAATTTCATCATTTTTTTCCGGATTGATTTTTATCTCGCTGAATATTTCAGAAATGTATATTTTAAATCTGCTCAATTGTATGCCGTTTTTCATTTGGTCATAAAACATATCGTTGATATGTTTGAATTTTCCATTCCGGTCTTTTCCTAATTCCTCATTAAATATTCTTTCAATATCTGTGGCAATCTCATCGTAACGATATTCTCCGTTGCAAAGATGATTTGCCTTTATATCTAAATATCTTTCATCATTTTCAAACAATTCATGTGAAATGTGCTCTAAAAGTCCATCCCATGTGTATGAGTTTTCTAAGTATCTGAGACTCATGCCAGTACCTACAAACAAAACAGGGTGATTCTTAAAGTTAGAAATAAAAGTCGATATATCCAAAATTGACTCCTTTTATTGATTGTATCATTTTCCTTTTAAATTAGATAAATATTCTACTTTTTTACCTCCACCAACTCCTGATACCGTTTCATCAACTCCGCCACGCACTCGCTCTCTGTGATTTTCCGGTCAAAGCCGTAGGCAGCCATCACGGCGAAATCGTTTGCCTGATGTGCCTTGCGGAGTTCCGGCGGCATGGTGGTTTCATCATAGAGGTCAGCAAGGGAGCAATCCGGATATTTGGCTCTTGCATCCAGAATTGCCTGAGCGGTTTTCTCGATGTTTGCTTTTTGTTCGGGTGTTGGATTGCACCAAGGGAAGTTATTATAGACAGCAGGAGAGTAGCTGTAACGCATTTCGAGTCTGCCTGCAACAACTCTCATCCAAGCCATATGAACATTAGATGTAAGAACGCCGAACATATACAATGTTGCATTGGAAATCATATACAGTTTATTGCTCCCAATAACATCAGCTGACAAATAGCCAATAGGTATATACCGACGTTTTTCAGAAGATACTTCTGGTACTGCTAAATAATCCGTTTCAGGTTGCCGAATTTGAGTAAATAACATGGGAATATCAGCAGCTTTCTGAACTGATTTTGTTGGGCTTTTCTTACGTATATCGGCAACATGACTAATTCTCTCTGTTATCATTGTATTTTTTCTATATTTAGAAGGTGAAACATCTTTAAGCCATAAACAGTATCTATACTTGTTATTGATAAAGTCATCAGAACCTATGTATCTTTTTATAAATTCTTTTGCATCTGGATATTTCTTTACAATATCATTTTTTTCCTTTTCAGAAAGAATTAGATTTCCGCCGTCAGTAGGCTGGCTACCTTTACTCATTGTTGGCATATTAGAAGATAATGGCTTTCCTCGTGACTGTATAAACACATTTGGAGCAGCCATCAAGTAACCATTAATGTGCTTTGTTCTGAACATTGTCCCGTTACTGTATAATAGTTTTTCGGTATTTTCATGATAAACTGTAAATCCAATAATAACGCAATGAACATGAGCTTTCAGACTCGCTTCACTGTCCCACTGGAAAGTTTGGTGTGCAAATTGAATTTCAACTTTTTTGGTATCAAAAAGGTGTCTCCACAAAATACCGACAGATTCCCCCTGACATATAGAATTTGTTGAAACAAACGCAGTTTTAATTTGTGTGTCAGTCATATAATCAGCTGCTTTATTATACCACGAGCACACATAATCAAGTTTGCCGTGTTTAGGCACATCATAAAATGTCAATTCCATATCTGATACTTGGCTTTTGGAACGCCATTGATGCCCCACAAACGGCGGATTTCCCATGATATAATTCAGCTTTTCTTTCGGCACAACGCTTTCCCAGTCAATCCGCAGAGCATTGCCCTCCACGATATTTGCATAGGATTTCAGCGGCAGGAAATTCAGATTGATCTGCATCAGCTTTTCTGTTTCCTGCATCATCTGGCTTTCTGCGATCCACAGGGCGGTTTTTGCAACCGTCACTGCAAAATCGTTGATCTCGATGCCGTAAAACTGTCCGATGGAAACCTGAATCGGATTATATTCGCCCTCACCGCCCAGCATCATTTGACCACGGTGCTCCTCGTATAGTGCATCATTTTCCAAACGACGGAGAGAAATGTAGGTTTCTGTCAGGAAGTTTCCGCTGCCTGCCGCAGGGTCCAAAAACGTAAGCTGGGACAGCTTTTTTCGATATTCCTGCAATCTCTGTGCTCTGGTTTTCGCCACCTTCAAAGCCTTGATTTCTTCCAGTTCTGCCTTTAATTCATCGAGGAAAAGCGGATCGATAACCTTGTGGATATTTTCAAGACTGGTGTAGTGCATTCCGCCGCTGCGGCGTGTTTCCGGATTCAAAGTCGATTCAAATACTGCACCAAAAATGGTTGGTGAGATCTCCGACCAGTCGAATCCAGCACTTGCCTTATTGACCAGCAAATCCACGATTTCTTCCGTAAAACGAGGAATCTCAATGTTCTCGTCTGCAAACAGTCCGCCGTTGACGTAGGGGAATGCAGCAAGATCGTCTTCCATGTAAGGGTCACGATCCTCTGGCTTTGTGTCCAGTACTCGAAAAAGCTTTATGATTTCCTCTCTTACCTGTTTTGGCTGAAACTGCTTGAGATAATCTCCGAACATTTCATGCTGTCCAAAAATCCCTGCATCTTCTGCGTACAGACAGAACACCAGCCGAACGCAAAGCATATTCAAGCTTTTCAGCGTTTCCTCAGACTCCGGATTCTTGTACTGTTTCAGAATCGCATCGTACAGCTTGCCCACCAAATCGCCGGCTTTGAGAGAAATCTCCATCTCTTTTTTCAGATTCTCGTTGCCTGTGTCCACAAGGAACTGCAAGCGATAGTATTCTTTCGGCAAATCCTTCAAGAGGATCTGTTCCGGTTCGCCATTCGGCTTGTTCATGTCATAAATCAGGAACTCCGAGAAGTTGCAGGTGATAACCCAACGAGGGTGCTTGTCCACAGGCAGTTCAACGATGTATCGTTTTGCCTGCTGAAACGGATTCAAAAACGTACCATCCGACTGTTTGATTGCTTTGCGTAAATCTTTGCCAAGGCTCTTCTGCTCGATCATCACCTTTGTACTCTCGATATAGCCATCAATGAAACCAGTGCTTTTATCAATATGTACCTGATCTTCAAAGCTGATGAAGTGTGTAGCATTTTCGACTCCGTAGACATTTTGCAGCAAATCAATCCAAAACTTCTGCGACTGTCCCTTTTCGTAACCTTTATCTTTCCAGTACTCCGCAAATTCCTTTGCAGCTTTCTTCTGCTGTTTTTCTGTAATATTCATAGTTGTGCCTTTCTTCCGCATAAACTATATTTATTTTAGCATATTTCACTAATATTTTCAAGTCCTTTTTAGAAATGTAAATCGCAAAACAGCAGATGCCTAACACTGATTCTGTAGACATCTGCTGTTGCTTTTGCTCATGAAGTCTTTTGATTGTCGCCAGTCTTCAGTGCTGATATGTTTACAAAGGTCGTTTAGATACTATTTGTTAAAAAGTCTAGAAAAAATCTGATCGAATATTTTTTCAAATAAGATGGTTGATACAAAAGCTACAATTGAGCTCGTAAAAGAGACTAGCTTTGCGATAATATTTTGACGTGAATAAAATTTGCACATTATAATATAAACTAAGAAACCAATCGCTAATGCCATTACAATTGCAATTGCAATTATTAGTTTCTTTTGATTCTGTTTTCTTTTAATTTCTTGGTATTCAGATTCTTGTGCAAATTTTTCTTTTATCTTTACAATATCCTTTTTCCAATCTTCATCTAGCCATTTCATAATTCCATTTCCGGGTCTTATTCCTAAATCAGCTAATTTTTCTACATGACCACCAGAGTTTGAATTGACTGTTTCATGTCGTAATTTCGTTCGGAGTTTATATAATGCCAAGGATATAAATGTATCACCGACATTTAAAGAAATTGGATTATCTGTTGGATTTTGAAGTAATACCATTAAATGTCCACAGTACAGAGGTCCTATCATTGTTGAAGAAAAAACAATTCCTTTTGCAACAACTCCTACTTTTGCATGAAATGTTCCTCCAAATTTACTATTTAAAGCAATCACCTCCTCTGTATATACAACTGTTGTTGTATGTGGCACTAAGGTAATAATATTTTTATTACAAGCGAGTGAAGCATGATTGTATTGTCTCGTTCCATTTTTGGAGGGGTTTAATGTCCAAGCTTTATCGCTAAGCTTAAGATTTATTGAGTTTTCTTTTATATTATCTCTTGTAAAAGGCACGATGTATATACCCTTGCCTATATATTTTTCTATATCAATTTTACTTAGCAAATAATCTCCCCCTATTTATATAGTAATTTCATTCAAATCATTGCTTACTATTTTCAGTAAACAAAGTTATACTTTTTTGTAAGCCATTTCTATTTTAACACATTTCACTAATATTTTCAAGTCTTTTTAGAAATATAAATCGTAAAACAGCAGATGCCTACCAATGATCTCATAGACGTCTGCTGTCACTTTTGCTTATGAAGTCTTTTGATTGTCGCCGCATTTAAGCTGATTATTCTTGTACCGACTTTTTCGGAAAGCAAATCATATTGCACAAATTCTTTCTCTATATTTTGTACAACACGCCCGTTTTCTCAGAAAAACACACTCATTTTTCCCATTTTCCCATTTTTCTCGCAAGAGAGGGGTACCCCAAAAATGCTACGCACTTTAACCAGGTCACGGTCAAATCCGCTTTGAACTCCCGAAAAATCAGGCAAAATTTGTAAAAGAAAAACCACGTAACCACGCTATATAACGTGATTACGTGGTTTTCGTAACCTTTCCGATTACGTGTTTTTATGTGGTGGACCACACAAAACAACATGCGAACATTTCACTCTGCTTCCACCGCGCAGAGAAAAATCAAAAAGTTCGCATAATATTGCATCTGGTGGAGGCGACGAGAATTGAACTCGTGTCCGAAAACAAATCCGCACAACCTTCTACGAGCGTAGTTTATCTACATTGATTCCCTTTCAAAACCGCCGGTAAACAGGCTGCTAAGAAAGGTAGTTCAAATCCGATCCTGCGGTGTGAACAGGCCGCCGGAACGTTCACCACTGCAATGATGCCGCAGCGTAGACCGTGGTACTCCTACGGGCGACAGTAGCTGACTTAGGCAGCTACCTGCAGGCTCTTGTTAAAGCTTACAGAAAAGTTCTTTTTAGCGTTTAATTTTAAACGTGCCGCTGTTTAAAGAGATGCGACAATCTCTGCTCGCTTATCATGCTTCATCGTCCCCGTCGAAACCGTTACGCCCCCATAAAGCAGGTGAACCTGTTTTCCGAATGCTACACACAGCAGCGGGGAAGTGAGACTGATTACTGATTCTGCTCCTTGACGGCACGGCGAATCTGACGCTGGGCATCCTGCTTTGCCGATGTCTGCCGCTTATCATAGAGCTTTTTGCCCTTGCAAAGACCCACCTGCACCTTCACTCTGGAATCCTTGAAATACAGAGAAAGGGGGACAAGTGTCAGTCCGTCCTGCTTGACCTTGCCGAACAGCCGCAGAATCTCCTGATGATGCATTAGAAGTTTCCGGACACGCATAGGATCTGTGCGGAAAAGCCCATCTTTCTCGTAAGGGGAGATGTGCATTCCCTTGACATACAGCTCGCCGTCTGTAATGTCGCACCACGCATCCTTTAAATTGACGTGCCCGAGGCGAATGGATTTCACCTCGTTGCCTTGCAGGGCAATGCCGGCTTCATACCGTTCCAGAATGAAGTACTCATGTCTTGCCTGTCGATTGTCGCAAATCTGTTTGGTTCCCTTGGTCTGCATGATCCTGCACTCCTTCCACGAGATATGATATTTTATTATATCACGATTTTATGGAGATGTCAAGCGCTTTTTTTGTAAAAACAGCACGGTCATCCCGATACCAGTACTCCGGCCCGCCGGAAAATTGCAGCATGGCACATTCCGAGATGGTCTGCTTCAGGCGTTCGATCTCATTTTCTGTGCTGCAATCCGAGATCACTTTCAGGAGATTCACGGAACACCCGTCTGCCCAGCCGCTGTACTGCAAAAAAACATACGCTGGTTTGCCATTCGTGAGAAGCACGTACTCCCGAATCTGGGGATTTCGAATCTGCGGCACGACCATGCTTCCGTATTCTTCTGCCAGTGCGCTGCGGAACTTTTGATCTTGCTCCTGCTCCTCCAGGCGAACCTCAATCCAATCAATCTGTTTCAGCCGATCGCCACGCACAGTAAAGCGATCCAGACGCAAGGGGAACCCCTCATAACTGGCGAGCCCCAGCGACTGGAAATGGTGCAGTGTGCCGTCATCGAGATAGAGAAACTGCATCGCACAGGGCAGGGAACGGGAATGCGCATATTCCGCAAGAAAAATCCACTCGTTTTATCGGAACCCCTCCATTCAAAAACATTCTAACCGGTTACACCATCGCTCGGAATTTTTTCAAACTTCCTCGTGATGATAGACCTTCGCCAAAAATTCCTCCAAATTGTTTGCAACCACAGTGACGGAATTGCCCATTTCGTTGTCTACCAAGACAATGCGAGGTTCGCCGTTTTCATCCACCATGCGGAAATCCATAAAATACATGTCGTGTCCTGCAGATTGTGTTTCGCCAAATGGAATACCGATGTTCGGATATTCCCATTCGGAGATCCAGTTGTCATACATATCTGCAATGCTGCCCTTTTTGGAGGAGATGCCATAAATCACAGAAAGCCAGCTTTCGTCAAACTCGTCGCAGTTGATCATACCGCCATTTTGGATTTTCAGCAGTTCCAGATACGAGCGGGGGAATTTCCAGCCAATGGATTGTTCTGTTTGTTTCAATTCCTCCTCGGTAAAAGGCGGAAATGTGTGTGCTTCATCTTCGATCAAAAGTTCTTTGACATTGATCTTATCCCAAAAATGCATATTGTACACCTCCATAACTTTTATCTTCGTTCCCGCATCATAATTCTTCAACACCCGATTGAGAAAACAGATTGAAGCGAGTGATTCCAAACGGTTTCCCGATTGTTTTTGGGTCTCCTCCCGCAATCAGGCGCAGAGCGTTTCCTTATGCTTTTGCTTTCTGGAGTACTTTTTCTTATCCGGAACGACCTGCGTTGCCGGATTTACCGTACCCCAGTCGCCACGCCGCATGCGGTTCAGTTCCTTTTGTTTTTTCTTGCTGAGTTTTTCAAATGGTATGAATTTTTCCATGTGGTTTCCTTTCTCCGAAATCCGGCGGGGGACACGGTGTGCCGTGTCCATCGGTCTGTGAGCCTGCCTGTATTATACCATAATCACCCCACAAGTTTCAAGAGTAGTTCAAATTTTTCCGCAAAAAACGTGAGTTTCCCCCCCCCTTGAAAAATCCGGCGGATTATGGTATACTGAAAGTACTTGGAAAATTGGAGTTGGACCAATTAATATAAATAGACAAGGAGTTTTTATGGAAGAAATTAAAGAAATACTTGGGAGTTCTTATGATACATACTTCAAAATGACCAATGGACAAATCTTTGTAGCTAGTTCGGAATTTCGTGCAAAATCAGGAGAAATAGATGGCTTTATCGTTTATAAAGAAGGAATTAAAGATTATAACACCGGAATAGCCTTAACGCAGCAGGAAATATCAGAGCTAGTTGAACAATATGAAAAGTATAAACTAACACATACTGATGTTGTTGATTGGGCTTGGTTAGATTAATACTTTCTACGTGCAAATAACCCGATAAATTCCGTTTTAATATCAGTGATTACTATAATTTTCTATCGTAAAATCAAACTTACCTCCTGCGGATGGAGAAAAGCCGCAGGCGATAAGCATATATAAAAGCCTGACTGCTTAGAGCAGTACGCATGAAAATTACTTTTTATGTTCGTTTTTTAATAAGTGAAGTTGCATTTATATTTTACTTGTGGTAGAATAAATAAGAAAGCTGCTGTCATACTATGATGATTAAATTTGAATTTGATTTTAGGGAGGAATTAAGATGAACATTGCTATACTTGGAATAGGTCATATTGCTGAAAAAATGGCTGCTGCTATAAGTGGTCTTGATGATAATTATAAACCATACGCAGCGGCTTCAAGAAGTATTGAAAATGCAACAAGGTTTGCTAAAAAATGGAGATTTGAAAAATCATATGGTTCATATAAAGATTTGCTTGATGATGAAAATATAGATTTGGTTTATATAGCCACGCCTCATTCATTTCATTATGAACAGGCATTGATGTGTTTAAATGCTGGTAAAAATATACTTGTTGAAAAAGCTTTTACAGCAAATTATTTTCAGGCAAAGGAAATTCTTGATATTTCAAAATCAAAAAAATTGCTTGCAGCCGAAGCAATATGGACACGATATATGCCGAGCAGATATATTTTAAATGAACTTATTGAAAGTAGAATAATTGGCGATGCAATTTCTGTTACTGCAAGCCTATGCTATCCAATTGAGAATATAAAACGTCTACGAGATCCATCACTTGCAGGAGGAACTTTGCTTGACTTAGGGATATATCCTCTGAATTTTTCATCAATGATTTTTGGAAACAAAATCAAATCACTTAACGGCAACTGCATTAAACTCGAAACAGGAGTTGATGCTCAGGAATCTGTATCCATAGAATATGAAAATGGCAGTTTTGCAAGTCTTTTCAGTTCAATTAGAACTCCAGGTGACAGAAATGGTGTGATTTATGGAACAAAGGGATATATCACTGTACAGAATATAAATAATCCTGAAATAATACGTGTTTATAATTCTGACCATGAAATGGTAAAAGAAATTTTTTCTCCGTCACAGATAAACGGATATGAATATGAGCTTATGGCTTGCCATGATGCAATTATGAATGGTGAATCTGAATGTAAGGATATGCCGCATTCTGAAACCCTTGAAATTATGAGACAGATGGATTATCTTCGTGATTTGTGGGGCATAAAATATCCTTTTGAATGATACGTATTTCTTAGCAGCATATGATACGTATTTCTTAGCAGCATGACGTTTAAATTCCAGTTTACAAAGAGCCTTTCAGAAACACCGCACAAACGCCTTGGGAAATGATGGGATGAAAATGACAATATGGAATCCGTGGCATGGATGCCGCAAGTACAGCGAGGGCTGCGAGCACTGCTACATGTACTATCTCGATGCCCAGCGGGAGCGGGACGGCAGCGAGATCTACCGCACCAAGACAAACTTCAATCTCCCGCTGAAAAAGACACGGCAGGGCACTTACAAGATTCCGGCGGGGACGATGCTGCACGTGTGCATGACCTCGGATTTCTTTCTGGAGGAGGCGGATGCGTGGCGGGTGGAGGTCTGGGAGATGATACGTCAGCGTCCGGACATCTTGTTCTGGATTCAGACCAAGCGGGCGGAACGCATTGCAGCGCACCTGCCGGAGGACTGGGGCGCAGGCTGGGACAACGTCACCCTGTGCGTTACCACCGAGAACCAGACACGGGCGGACGAACGGCTGCCGATCCTGCTGGACATTCCGGCAAGGCACAAGGCGTTTATGATCGCCCCGATCCTGTCGGAGGTGCACGTGGAAAAGTTCCTTGCCACGGGGCAGTTCTCCCAAGTCCTGTGCGACGGCGAGAACTACGACGGACAGCGTCCTTGCGATTTTGCGTGGGTGCAGTCCCTCCACGACCAGTGCCGGGATGCCGGCGTGCGGTTCGATTTTATCGGGACGGGAAACGTGTTCCGCAAGGACGGAAAGGTGTACCATATCCCGAAAGCCTATCAGCGGGTACAGGCGCAGCGCTCCGGACTGTCGTATCCGCCGGGGGATACCAGCGTTCCCATGCAAAAGCGCTGCCGTACCTGTCAGAGAAGATTCCGCTGCAATGGCTGTCACTGGTGCGGAAAATGCGGAAACGAAGAAGGAGGCAACTCATGAACACGTTCCAAATTCAGCTGGCGGGAAAAATCATCGAACTCTCTGCGCAGTATCCGTATCTTTTGACGTATTGCAGCGAATACCTTGTGACGGGAACGCCGGATCTCTCCATTGCCGTTCAGCCGGCGGACATCGCCTTTGAACGGGAAAAATCCAGACGAGAGGATTTGCGGGAGGGAATTCCGGTGCGGGGGTTCTCCGATGACTGTCTGGAGGCGACTGCGGCATACCGGAAAATTGCCGATGCGCTGCTGGCATACGACATCCTCGTGTTCCACGGCTCTGCCGTTGCTGTGGACGGCGTTGGCTATCTGTTTACGGCGAAGTCCGGTACGGGAAAATCCACCCACACGGCGCTCTGGCAGACATACTTCGGCGAACGTGCTGTCATGATCAATGATGATAAGCCGCTGCTCGCAGTCACGGCGCAGGGGGTTACTGTATCCGGAACGCCGTGGAACGGAAAGCATTTTCGTGGCACCAATATGTCTGCACCGCTGCGTGCCATCTGTATTCTGGAACGTGCTGAGGAAAATCGCATCGAGCCCATCTCGGCAAAGGTAGCGTATCCCATGCTGGTACAGCAGGTGAACCGTCCGTCTGACCCGCAGAAGCTCCAGAAGACGCTCCGGCTCATTGACCGGCTTTCGGGACAGGTGCGGCTGTTCCGGCTGGGCTGTAATATGGACATCTCCGCCGTTGAAACGGCGTATCGTGGGATGCGCCCGGAGGCGTGACGGACAGACGGTTAGGATGCCGTATGCAATGCCGTGACGAATCCTGTTGACAGAGAACGATTTTTGTTTTTTATGGTATTTCGTTTGACAATGTATGAAAACTGTGTTATACTAAAATTGCAGCAAAGTCCAAAGCTGTAAAAATATTTGTTCTACGCAGCGCACCCACCGAGGCTTCTGGCTCCGGTGGGTGCGTTGTGTCTGTTTTTGGGGAAAACTCATTGCAGCGGTTCTACGATTATTTGCAGCGTCATGGGCTGATCGGCGGGGATGCAGGATTTCTCGTGCACCCGCGCACCCCAGGAATCGTCGCCGCCAAAGCCCATTTGCTTTGCCGCCATTCGCACCCCTGTGTACCCGAAACGGGGCAGCTCATCCAGATGCAGGGCGTTTTCCAGCTCGTAGGCGCCGTGGGGTATGACAATGCGCTCTATTTCAGCCGCCTGTTCCGCAAGCATATCGGGATGTCCCCCAGAGAATACCGCAGGGCGCACGTCACACCGGATGAAAAACACCCCTGCTGACAGATGCCGGCAGAGGTGTCCAAATATTTTCTATCGTTATCGGTTCCAGCCAATGGCAATGGCGAGGATGGGAAGCAGTACCAGCAGGGTGTTGCGGTACATCTTCTTGCGCAGCCGTTTCCACTCGGTGAAGGTCATTGCCCTGACTCTCGGTGTGCGGAGGAGCACCAGCATAAGGTCGGAGGCGATGTAGATGAAGTAGGCGTTGATGGTGAAGAGGTAAAATGCTCCCAGCAGCATCCGGAGATTTCCGTTGGCGATGGCATAGCCGCAGGTGCACAGGGGCGGCATCAGCGCCGTGGCGATGGCAACGCCGGGGATGATGTTGTTGGACTTGTCCTTTCGGGTCTGTCCGACAATGCCGGCAATGCCGCCGGCGAGGGCAATCAGCACATCAAAGAAGTTCGGGTTGGTGCGGGCGAGAAGCTGTTCCGTGGGTTCCTTGACAGGGGACAGCAGAAAGTAGACGGTGGCGGTCGCCACACTCATGAAAATCTGCACCGCAAAGCCCACGGCGTGCCGCTTCACCAGATAGGCATCGTTGGAGGCGGTGCCATAGGAGATCGCCAGAATGCTCCCCATCAGCGGGGAGATCAGCATGGCGCCGATGATGACTGCCACGGAGTCGGTGTTGAGTCCCACTGAGGCGATCAGAATCGCACAGATCATAACCACCATATTGGTGCCGGTGATCTTTCCGCCGCTCAGGATGCGATCCCGAATTTCCTCGTTGGAGGCGGCATCCTCGGTGATGGAAAACATTTTTTTCAGGACGGCAGACAGCGTTTCACGCTCCCGCTCTAGTTCTTCTCGATGCTTCACGAGATCACTCCTTTTGACTACGTCGAAAAAGCACTTGACTTTCTCGGTGCAGTATGGTATAATAAGCTTGTTGTCATCTTGCCGCCGTGGCGGAATAGGCAGACGCAGCGGACTTAAAATCCGCCGATCATTGCGATCGTACCGGTTCAAGTCCGGTCGGCGGCACCAGTTGCACAGAGAGGGTACAAACATTGGTTTGTGCCCTCTTTTTTGCGTTTACCACAGGGAGAGGGCGGATTCCTGTAAGATCAGGGTGGTAGAACCGCCGTTCAGCCCGAAGCTTTTCCGGAGAATGCGGGGGTGCTTCAGCTCCCGCCGGACGAATTTCTGGAGCGCCTGTCCGCTGTTACAGCCGTGGATGATCTCGATCTGCACCGTGTCCTTGGGACAGGTTTTCAGCAGCTGCTGTATCCGCTTGCGTGCCTCGGAAACCGTCATGCCGTGCAGGTCGATGGTGATGCAGCGGTCATGCTTCATGGTATCCGTCCTCCTCCTGCATCCGGAGAAAATCCTCCGCCAGCTGCTCCGCCTGTGCGTAGGACTCCAGATGGTAGCAGCGGTTGCGGAATTGTGCTGCCCCACGCATGCCGGTCATGTACCACGCCGCATGCTTTCGTGCCTCCCGAATGGCGACCTCCGGCGGCTTCTGGGGGTTGCATTCCAGAATGAGCCGGACATGGCGCAGCATGGTGTCCATGCGCTCCTGCAATGTGGGAAGCGTCGCTGGTGCGCCGTCCATGGCTGCGGCGATCTCCCGGAACAGAAAGGGATTGCCATAGCTGCCACGTCCCACCATGACCATATCGCAGCCGGTCTGCTCGTACATGGCGCAGCAGTCCGCCGCCGTGCGGATGTCACCGTTGCCGATGACAGGAATGGAAACATGCTGCTTGACCTCCCGAATGGCGTCCCAGTCGGCATTGCCGCTGTAGAGCTGCGCCTTGGTGCGTCCGTGAACAGCGATGGCAGCAGCGCCGGCATCCTCCATTGCCTGTGCAAAGGGGACGGCATTGCGGCAGGTGTCGTCCCAGCCCAGCCGGAATTTCACCGTGACCGGAACGCTGCTCTCCCGGCAGACGGCACGGACAATCTCCTGTGCCAGCGACGGATTGCGCATGAGGGCGCTGCCGGAGCCGGTGGCGATGACCTTGTGCACCGGACAGCCCATGTTGATGTCGATCCAGTCCGGCTGGTACTGCTGCACCATGGCGGCAGCACGTGCCATGAATTCCGGTTCGCTGCCGAACAGCTGGATTCCCATAGGGCGCTCCTCCGGCGTGATGGCGCACAGCTCCGCCGAGCCTTTGTCGCCGTAGCAAAGTCCCTTGGCGGATACCATCTCGCTGACGGCGGCAGCAGCGCCGAAGCTGCGGCAGAGCAGCCGGTACGCACGGTCTGCCACCCCTGCCATGGGCGCAAGCATGGCGGTTCTCGGCATGGAAACGCTGCCGAACGAAAAGATTTGATGCATGCGGATACCTCCCCCTGAAGTGATCTACTTATTATAGCACATTCCTGTGGAATCGTCAAGAAATGTGTGGAAAAAAGAGACACCCGCCTGAACTGCGCCGAAATCGCCTGAAATGGAAACTTTCTCCGGACATTGTGTAAATTTTCGTTCATAGTTGTACGCCGGCGTACAACTTTTGCCCCCGGAACGCCTATTTATAGAGGGGCACTTCGCAGATGTCCCCGTGGAAAGGAGAAACAGATTATGAAAAAGAAGAAAGGGTTTATCCTGTACGCAGACTATCAGAAGCACATCCTCCAGCTGTCCAACGCCGAGGTGGGCAAGCTTTTCAAGGCGGTTTTCGCCTACGTCAACGGCGAGGAATTTGAGGTGCAGCTTACTTCGGCGGGGAGCATGGCGTTCTCATTTATCAAGGAGCAGATCGAACGTGACCGTGAAAAGTGGGAGCTTACCTGTCAGAGGCGCTCCGAAGCGGGAAAGAAAGGAGGTGCGCCCAAGGGCAACCAGAACGCCGCAAAAAGACGGGGAGAATCCAAAACAACCAAAAACAAGCAAAAACAAGCAAAACAACCTGATACTGAGAATGATACTGTTACTGATACTGATATAGTATCAGTAACAGAGGAAAAAACAGAGAACAGACAGGCACCGCCATGCAGTACCGCCCCCGACGGGTCGGAACTGCATGACGCTGAGGAAGCGGAAATCATTCCGTGGGATGAGATCGACTTCGATCTGGTGTAAGAGCGTGTTCAGTATCTTTTTCCGCACGTCTTTGTTGTGAAGCATGACGAATGAGGCTCCCCTGAAAGGGGTGATTCCCCATGGAATGGGGAAATGTCACGAAGTGACAAAGGGGACCGCTCAGTAAGAGCTGGCAGTGCGTAGCACTGACTGAGGGGTCTCCACTTATGCCAAAAACAACATAAAAAGATTTTTCGAAAGAACCTCTCCACCGCCTAACGGCGGTCCCCCTCCCCTTTCAGGGGAGGCTATCATGAAAATTGATTGCCATGCTTTCAAACGGCGGACAGGTTGACATTTCATGTATTTTCTGGTAAGATAAAAACAACCGGACACCGTTTTTGTTTTTCATGAAAGAAGGCGTTTTATGCAGTCTGTCAGCTATCGCATTGCATTGGGCGGGATCATCGCCTCCCTCTGCATGCTCTCCATGTTTCTCACCGGCGTGTTCCCCATGTTCTACCTGCTGCTTCCCATGGCATCCAGCGTTCTCATCTTTATCATGGCCATTGAAACCAGCACCTACTGGGGATTCCTCACCTATCTCTCCGTCGGCATTCTCTCCATTTTTGTCACACCGAACAAGGATGCTGCACTGGCATTCCTGCTCTTTTTCGGATACTATCCCCTGATTCGTCCCAAGCTCCAGAAAATCCATTGCAAGCCCCTCGCCTTTCTCCTCGGTCTGGCGATCTTCAACGCAGCCGTCTTTGCCTTTTTCGGACTGACGGTGTACGTGCTGGGCATGAAAGAGCTGCTGGAATCTCTGGGCGACTACGGCAAGTACGGCGCATGGATCATGCTAGGCATCGCCAATCTCATGTTCCTGTGCTACGACTACACCATGTGCACGTTCCGCATCCTATACCAGCGGCATCTGAAGCCGCGTATTTTCCCAAAACGATAAGGAGGCATTTCCATGAAAAAAATCGCATTTTTTGACGCAAAGCCCTATGACCGCACCTGGTTTGACCAGCTGAACCAGCACTATCACATCAAATACTACGAGCACAAGCTCACACCGGACACGATCTCCCTCGCCCACGGATGCGAGGCAGTCATTCCCTTTGTCAACGACACACTAGACCGCACGGTCATTGACGGGCTGTGTCAGGAGGGCATCAAGATGATCGCCCTCCGCTGCGCCGGCTACAACAACGTGGATCGGGACGCTGCACGGGGACGCATCCCTGTGGTGCGTGTTCCCGGCTATTCGCCCTATGCGGTGGCGGAGTTCACCATGGGGCTGCTGCTGACGCTGAACCGCAAGATTCACAAGGCGTACTTCCGCACACGGGACTTTAACTTCTCCCTCAACGGACTGGTGGGCTTCGACCTCCACGGCAGAACCGTCGGCGTCATCGGCACCGGCAAGATCGGACAGATCTTCATCCGCATCTGTCAGGGCTTCGGCATGCACGTTCTGGCATACGACCCTTATCCCGTACAGAATGCCGGCTTCCCCTATGTATCGCTGGAGGAGCTGCTGCCAAAGAGCGACATCATCTCCCTGCACTGTCCGCTAACGGAGCAGACACGCCACCTCATCAACAGGGACACCATCGCCCAGATGAAAGACGGCGTGTATCTGCTGAACACCTCCCGTGGCATGCTGGTGGAGAGCGAGTCCCTGCTGGATGCCCTCAAGAGCGGCAAGATCGCCGGCGCCGGACTGGATGTCTACGAGGAGGAGACGGAGTTCTTCTTCGAGGATCGCTCCGACACGGTACAGCGGGATACGCTGCTCTCTCTGCTGGTATCCATGCCAAACGTGGTGCTGACCTCCCATCAGGCATTTCTCACCAACGAGGCGCTGCATAACATTGCACAGGTCACACTGGACAATCTGGATGCCTATTTCAAGGACGGCACGGTACTGAATGCGGTGCAATAAGGGCAAGGACACGGTTCATCGTGTTCTTACATATTTTTAGGAAACACTGGTTTCCTCTATCATCGGACACGGCACGCCGTGTCCCTACAAACAACATTTTGCATAAAATCAGAGCGATTCCGAAATCGACCCGCTGGCAATCAGTTTATTTCTATATTCAATAAGAGAAAGAAGGAACTTTTTATGCTGCCTGAAACCGTCAGAAATTACATTCACGCCCACCAGAGCGAAGCCGTGGAAACCCTCTCCAAGCTTATCGGCTTCCCCAGTGTTGCCACGCCCCAGCCGCAGGACGGGTTTCCATACGGAAAAACCGCTGCCGATGCGCTGGACTTCATGCTGGAACAGCTAAGTGCCCTCGGCATGACCTGCACCAACTATGATTACCACATGGGCGCAGCCGACTGGGACAGCACCCTGCCGCCCCATCTGGGCATTCTCTGCCACTTGGACGTGGTTCCGGCAGTTCCGGAGAACTGGACTTCTGATCCGTTCACCGCCGAAATCCGAAACGGCAGCATCTACGGCAGAGGGGCCATTGACGACAAAGGACCGGCTGTGGCGGTCCTGTACGCCCTCCGTGCCATCAAAGCTGCCGGAATTCCCCTCCGGAAAAACGTCCGGTTCCTGCTGGGCTGCAACGAGGAAAACGGCTCCACCGATCTCGCCTATTATCTGGCGCACGCCGCCATGCCGCCGCAGGTATTTACACCGGACGGCAGCTATCCCATCATCCATCTGGAAAAGGGCATGCTCCGGCTGCGGTTCACCAAACAGACCGCAGACCCCATCGCCAGCTTCTCCGCCGGCACTGCGCCAAACGCCGTTCCGGCGGATGCCTCTGTCAGCCTCTCTGCGCCGTTCTGCGGCACGAAAGAGCAGGGCAGTCAAATTACCCGGAGCGGGGACAAACTCGCCTACAAGGGCATTGCAGCCCATGCCTCCACACCGGAGAGCGGTGACAACGCCATCACCGGTCTGCTGACCTACCTGAGCAGCGACAGCGCTTTCGCAGACTGCAAGGCGCTGGCACAGCTGTTCCCCCACGGCTGCACCGACGGCAACGGATTGGGCATCGCCTGTGCTGACACGGAATCCGGCGCACTCACCTGTATTTGCAGCATGCTCCACGCAGAGCACGGCATGCTCACCGGCTGTGTGGACATCCGTTTCCCCATCAGCACCACCAAGGAGGCAGTTCTGGAACAGGTGCAGGCTGCCTTTGAGGCAAAGGGATTCCAGTGCGAGACGCTGATTCAGAGCGATCCCCACCACACCCCCAAGGACACGCCCTTTGTGCAGGATCTGCTGGCAGTCTACGAGGAGCAGACCAGCACGCCGGGCAAGTGCATCGCCATCGGCGGCGGCACCTATGTGCATGACATTGCCGGCGGTGTGGCGTTCGGCATGGAATACCCCGACTGGGACTACCACATGCACGGGGACGATGAGTTCCTGCCGCTGGAACAGCTGGAGGAAAACACCTGCATGATGGCAGCGGCGATTCTGCGAATCTGCGGGGAATGAAGGCGGAATAAAGATGACAAAAAAAGCGTTAGAAAGAAAGTTAAATGAATTAAACATTGACAAACATGCATATGACCTAAATGGCGGTCTTCTAAATGAGACATATTGCATAGAAGAATCTAATGGGAAATGGTATACTTACTATTCAGAACGAGGGAAACGCACTTCATTCAATTCGTTTGAAACAGAAGAAGAAGCATGCCAGTATTTTTTGGATTGGCTCAAGTATACTTTTCATATCTGATATAATATCAGCCTTTGCAGTTCTTAGAAGAAAGTATAGCCTAACAGAAAGGCTCTTTATGAAACGTACGTAAAAGAAAAATTGTCATATCAAACCGATATTAAGAGCTTGTGTTCATAGGAAATATATGCGGATTTTCGAGCAAATTTTTTTGCAGACAAGGCAAAAATTTGCAGGCAT
>ENA-OQHI01000181-OQHI01000181.1-human-gut-metagenome-genome-assembly--contig:-NODE-181-length-50010-cov-7.089600_pt1 | contig 50010 bp, 47 predicted proteins | sample MGYA00242561_ERZ504713 | MGnify/ENA primary metagenome ERZ504713 (study PRJEB26092, sample SAMD00036217) | human gut metagenome | host: Homo sapiens | study: EMG produced TPA metagenomics assembly of... | reverse complement strand
AAAGCCCCTGCTCATGGTCACCGTTCACACCGAACGCAGTTCCTGCCCCTGTTTTGCAGCGGCGTTGTCCGGCTCGCCCACAGAAAGCGTGAGGTCATGGCGCAGTATCTCGTTCAGACGGCTTATGTAAGATTCAAGGTTCAGTATGAAGAAAGCCGGGCGCAGTGCAGACACTACAGCCTGCTTCTTTCAAGCACAAGAATAACACTTTTCAGTTGTACAGTCAACAACTAAAAACAATTTTTAGAAGATTAAACAACTACATAAGATTTTATTTGTGAAAAAGAAAAATACCGCCCACGCAGCGCAGCGATGATTTTGTCGGGTGAAACGGCGGCAAAATAGATCGGGTGTGTTGCGGGGCGGTAAAAATCTTCATGGGGAACAAACCCTCACTGCGTCGCATTTTATTGCGGATTCAGTGGGATTTGTGACAGAGAGTATCATGGTTTGCAAGGTGCGTCAAGATGGTTTTGCGAAATTTATTGCGGTAAAGCGGTGATAGTAGGACTTATGAAAAGCCATATCGGAGGTAAATTCTTGCTGCTGACGAATAAATGCAGAGTGCAAAAACAAATTTTGTGGCAAATGAACAAAAATATTGAGAATGAAATGCTTCTGTGATAAAATGATGGAAATAGTCTTACAGTATGCTTGTAAGAGATGTTAAAGAAATGCTAAAAGGAGAAAATTGATGAGTTCAAAAGTGCTTGTGATTGCGGTCTCATTGCTTTTTGTATGATTATGCTTACAGGATGTGGAAATCCGGCAGAAGAAGTTCTTAAAGAAATTGAGACTGGTGATGCTGCAAAGGCACAGCAAATCTATGAGAAAAAGGTTTCTGGTGATTCTTCTGCTGAAAAAATGGTAGAGGATGGATTGGCTCCGGTGTTGGAAACCATTCTTGAACAATATAATACAGGTGACGTGACAAAGGATTATGTGAATCAACAGTTCGATATTTACAGATCTATGATAGGGGAAACGGCAACATTTGTTGATGCGGAAAAATGCTTGCTGGAATTAGAAACTTCAAAGAAGAACTTTGAAAAAGGCATTGAGTTTCAAACAGCGGGAGATACAATATCGGCTTATAATAGTTTTTCCGGTGTGATAGAAACTGACGTCAATTATGAGACAGCAAAAGGATATATGGAAGCTATTCAAAAACAAAACAATGAACAGGCGCAAGTATTGATGGCGCAGGCTGAAGAGCTATTTGAACAACAGAAATATCAAGATGCCTTCAACACTGCTCAAAAAGCATATAAATTATCTGGCGATAATGTAAAATATGAGGATTTTTCACGGAAAATTATTGAATGCTTAGCAACACAGTGTGAAATTCAAAATCCAGAAGCAATTCAAACCGAGGATATGCGGGGAAGACAGGCGTGGTGTTTGAGATGCGATGGTATAAATGGGGTTAATCTTAATGAACTCTCCGATAAACAAATTATAAAAACGTTCAAAGAATTTAGAGAGATATATCATCGAACGTTCGATCCGTATGGGAGCTTGAGTAGCAGCTTTGGAAATACTACAATCGGAGACTTTTATTGTGCTGGGAAATGGTATGATATTCATATTGACGATAGTTTTGGAAAAAACGATTATGTTGAGGTATATTCAGAAAGTGAACAACAGGAACGAGTAAAAGCGAATGTTACAGCAGCTGAAAATCCTGTGCCACATTCTCCCTCTGGGTGGACTACAGGGGGACCGAGTACGAAAAATTCGGATGAAGACTCGGTTTCTGACAGTGGATCGCAGGAATATCAAAATGCGTTGACAAAGGGATTAAAGTATGCTAATCAGCTATTTATGTCCAAACAAGCAGTTTATGATCAGTTGACTTCTTCTTATGGTGAAGGATTTTCTGAAGATGCGGCGCAGTATGCCATCGACCATATGACAGATGTTGATTGGAATGCGAATGCTCTTGAAAAAGCAAAACAGTATTATTATAAGATGGATATGTCGAAAAAGGCTATCTATGACCAACTAACTTCTAGTTACGGCGAACAGTTTACTTCGTCACAAGCACAATATGCTATAGATCATCTTGAGTAATCATAAATAAAGAAAATAATTTAAATAGGTTCTTTGAAATTGTTTGCGTGTAACGGCTTGGGACGTGAAATTTTTGAGAACAAGTACTTGCGTTTGGCCGCTTTTGTGATATAATAAGGTTAGAGGATAGCGGCATTGACCAGCTATCGTTGGCGATGAAACAGTAGACTGGTTCGGTATCAGCCGACTGTGGAGCCCGACCGTGGGTTGAGCGGAAACCACAAGCCGAATAGATTCGATGAATCGAAAGAAAACGCTTAATAGGAGCCTTGCCTTTCGGCAGGGCTTCTATTTTTTTGAGGGAAGGTGAAAAGGTGCAGGACGAACAGCAAAATGTTTTGTATCAAGCAGCCGCTGTTTGGAAGGACCTGATGAATTATCGGTATATCCTCACATATGGTTGTCGAAATAAATCATATGAGATTAACCTGACGTTTTCAGCAGATGAATTTTCGCATCTTGCAGGATTTCAATACTTGAAAGATATTTCACTTCCGCGATATAATTCTCGGAAGATAGTAGACATGATTCTGTCTGGTAAAATTACTTATAAAGCTATACAAAAGGGTATGCAGTATCGTGAGATGGTCGAACCACGGCTTTTGGCACTGGTACGGCTAAAAGAAGTATTGGAACAAGACTTTGAACTATTCTCATACGTGCCAAATCTTTACCCATTCGTCACCAAAATTAAGGCGGATTATATAATTTCCAGTCAAAACGAACCAACAGCGTTCGTTTTTATTATCAAAGAATCCTCTGTGGGTGATGCTATGTGTGACTTCCTGTGTTGTTCTGCCTTTGAGAAGGGTGACCGCGACTACCGCACAAACCAGCGTTCCCGCGCCTTGCTCAAGAAAGAGCGGGTACAGATTGAAACCTCTGACACGGTAGTGCTGTACGACCGCCTGCCAAAGAATCCCGAGTAACAAACAGTAGCTGCCTTTTCCGAAATAAATAGAGATGCCGGTAAAGAAAAAGGGCTATCTCATCGAACAAAATTCGTGCGATAGCCCTTTTTCTTGTGACTATTTTAAATATCGACTTACATTAGCTGACTTTAATTGATGAATCCATTTCAAACGGTGTCTTTGATTTCCCAGGACCAGAAAGATTGAGTTCGACCCTTTCAAAGGGATAGTTGTCTACATACTCTGTATTATATGGCGGTTTGTAATAGTAAATGAGAGCGGCCTCTTCCAATAAACGCTCGTCCTTCGGTGCGAGGGCATATGCATAATATAGAAGCTCCCCTTCTTTTAGCCCATCCTTCCAATCTTTGTCCCGGTTATGTTCCACAATGCGGTCATGGATATTACTAGACTCACCGATGTAAAAGAGTTTACGTAGAGACACGATCTTATCTGATACTGGCTTTCCAGCATAGACCAGATAAACACCAGATTTTTTGGGAAGGTCATCCTTATCCAAATCCCTAAAATAGCCAACAAACATTAATGAAAGCTTTTTTGACATAAAATCAACCTCCTTTATGCCAATCGGATACCAACCTAAGCATGCACCCAAGTTGGTATAGAAAAACGTACCATCTGTATAAACAGAGAGGATACGGCAAACAAAGGGCTGAACAATGAAGAAACATGGCCCAGCACAAAAGTGTGCATCATAGATAGTGCACCTTTGAATGGCACGTTCTTTTCGACGGATTCCGATTGCGTGGAGGCTTTTTTTGTGATATAATATCACTGGTATGTCACTACCAAGCCGACAATCTTTGTGGAAGAGTCGGAGAAGAAGACGCCTTGCCGGGCGTCTTTTTTCATGCCCGAAAGATAGCACTCGGCTAGCTCGACTGCCATCTCTGAATGCTATTGTAGCGTCAAACTACGCTTTTGTCAAGGGCTTTTTGGAAATATTTCAAAAATTCGATAATTATCCTCTCTAATATTGAAATTGTTTCTGCAATTGGGTTGGTTTAAGTCTTGAAAAGCCGGCTGAAATGTGAGATACTAAGATTTAAGGAGGGAACTGCAATGTTTACAAAGATAACACTGGAAAACTTCCGTTCGTTTGACCATATCGTATTTGACTTGACAGAAAAAGGAAACGTCCCAAAGCATCTTGCGGTACTCTACGGAGAAAACGGTGCGGGCAAGTCTAATCTAATGTCTGCTTTTGTTTTGCTACCGGAGTTGACTCGCACCATGGATGTACGTGATGCCTATGAAAGGCTTCTAACTCGAGATGCTATCTTTCAAGATGAAAAGATGGAAAAAGTGATGCGCGAGCAAATGCGACATAGTTTAAGGGATATGTCTGCCATCATAAAAGACTATCGAATGATTGACTGTGAAGATCCGATAGTTGCAGAGTATGAGTTCAACATTAACGGTAACAACGGCTGCTATCGGGTAGAATTTGGACAGGATGAAATTGTGCATGAGCGTTTAGAATATGTTCTTAATCGGCGCAGAGGACTTTATTTTGACTGTAGTTCTGATGGTATTCTGATTAATGATACAGTTATTCAAGGAACCAATGGGAAGGATTTTTTGGTAGACGTAAAGGAAACAGCAAAACGTTATTGGGGAAAGCATTCTCTTTTAGCAATTTTACTTTATGAGATGAAAGATAAATCCAATGCATTTGGACGGGATAATGTAACAGAGAATTTCAATACTGTGCTAAGAGAATTTCGAGGTTTGTCTTGTGCTGTTTCGATGGGCAACAAAAGCTGGGAAGGACTAAGTTCTAAGCTGCAAGTTTTAAAGCGGCCACTGCAAGGTCATCTGTCTCTTCGAAGAGAGACAGAGTTAGATTATGCAAGCGATTTTTTTACACAACTATTTACGAGTGTTGATCTTAGCGTTCGCAAGATATTTTATAAAAAAGAATTTCATGATGACGAAATCTACTATAAACTGATTGAGGAAAAATATATTGCAGGCAATTATCGTCGGATTGACTTTGAAAGAGAATCTGCCGGTAACTGTCAATTGTTGAATATATCGTGCTATTTGTTAACAGCCTGCATGGGAGGAGTAGTTATTTTGGATGAGGCAGAAGCCAACATTCACGATTTGCTGTTCCAGAAATTATTGGAAGAGATTCGGCCGATTCTCAAAGGTCAAGTGATTATGACAACGCATAATACAATGTTGATGGAAGCGAGTTTTGCACGAGAGGCAACCTATATTTTGAGTGTGGATCCTGATAATCCGTCAGATAAAAAAATACGATGCATATCGGATTACCGCAAGCGAACGTATGCGGCCAATAATATCCGGAATAAGTATCTCAACTGTGAATATGGCGGAGTGCCAGAGCTTCGACAAACAGAATTTCAAGAGTCGATAGAAAAAATCTGCAACGAGTGAAAATCACAGCTTGAATAGATTCCCGGAGTATAAGAAAACAATATAACCAAAGATGCCCACCAGCTTATGGCGAAAACCATAGGTCGGTGGGCATCGTGTTCTTTATGGGGGGCTTAATCTTCCAGTCTGCCATGCTCGCAGCCAAGGGAAAGATGATGCTCTATCTCACCACCCAGCACAAGCTGTGCATACTCCAAGGGCTTATTGTAGAGCAGCCAGTCCAGCTCTGCCCGCTGTGCCGGGGTGTTGCCATACTCGTCCTCCACGGCGATGCAGTCGATGGCAAGCGTGGTGCCATCCTCGAACCGGGCTTCCACCCGGTTGGTGTCCATATTGAGGCGGCAGGAAAGCAGTTTGTTCATGGTGAACCTCATTTCTATATCAAACGGTGTCTGTTCGGATGTCCTAAACCCTGCCATAAAACCGGTGGTTGATTTGTCCATTGGGCTTTGTTTTGCCCGTCTGCACATTTTTGCACACTTTTTGCACACCGGCGGGAAAGCCGTGTTTTTCCTTGCATTGTCTGCCTTACTGGAGTTTTCACTCTCCAGAACGGCCCGGTGGGCGGGCATTCTTTTGCTCCTTGGCGGTGCGCTGCACGGCGGCACTATAAAAGGCCGCCTGCAGCGCTCGTCTTGGATTCGGTCTTATTTACACCACTTGGCAAATTCTTCATCCGTGCACTTGACGTAGTGGCTGCCCTCCACATGGTGGCGGGTGCCCTTGGAATAGTCGATGCCGGAAGTGGCATAGTCATAAGTCTCAGCCACGCGGCGCTTTTCCACCACCGGGTTCGGCAGCGGAATGGCCGACAGCAGGCTCCGGGTGTAGGGGTGGATGGGGTGCTCGAAGATCTCCTCGGTGGTGCCGGTCTCCAGCAGATGCCCCAGATGCAGCACACCGATGCGGTCGGAGATGTACTTGACCATGGACAGGTCGTGGGCGATGAACAGATAAGCCGTGCCGGTCTCCTGCTGGATATCCTTCATCAGGTTGACTACCTGTGCCTGAATGGACACATCCAGCGCCGAGATGCACTCGTCCGCGATGATGAGCTTGGGGTTCATGATGAGGGCGCGGGCAATGCCCACGCGCTGACGCTGACCGCCGGAGAACTGGTGGGGGTAGCGCTCGGCGTGCTCCGGGGAAAGGCCGACCTTAGCAAGGATCTTTTCCACCTTTTCGCGGCGCTCTGCCTGCGTTTTGCACAGATGGTGGATATCCAGACCCTCGCCGATGATGTCCTCCACTTTTTTGCGGGGGTTCAGGGACGCCATAGGGTCCTGAAAGATCATCTGCATCTGGGTGCGCAGGGTGTTGTTCTGCGCATGGCTCAGACGGCCGCTGATATCCTGCCCGTCAAAGGTGATCTTGCCCGCAGTGGGGTCGTACAGGCGGATGATGCTGCGGCCGATGGTGGATTTGCCCGAGCCGGACTCGCCCACCAGACCGTAGGTCTCGCCGGGGTAGATCTCAAAACTGACATCGTCCACCGCCTTGACCGTGAAATTCTTATTGACGCGGAAATACTGCTTCAGCCCTTCGACCTTCAGCAGCGGGGTCGTGCTCTGTGCTGCCATTTATTCCGCCTCCTCGATCTTTTTTGCTTCTGCTTTCATGCGGGCAATGCGCTCCTTGAGCTCCGGCGGCATCTCCACCTTGGGGGCCCGGGGGTCCAGCAGCCATGTTGCCGCATAGTGGGTATCGCTGATCTTGAACATGGGCGGGTCGATCTCGTCGTCGATGTTCAGCGCAAAGCGGTTGCGGGGTGCAAAGGCATCGCCGGGCTTCTCGTGCAGCAGGTTCGGCGGCGAGCCGGGAATGGTATACAGACGGTCGTCGGCGGTGTCAAGGTCGGGCATGGCCGACAGCAGGCCCCATGTATAGGGGTGCTTGGGGTCGTAGAAGATCTCGTCGATGGTGCCGGTCTCCACGATCTTGCCGGCGTACATCACGTCCACATAGTCTGCCACCTTTGCCACAACGCCCAGGTCGTGGGTGATGTAGATGACCGAGATGCCGCGCTCCTTCTGGATGCGGCGGATCAGCTCCAGAATTTTTGCCTGAATGGTCACATCCAGCGCGGTGGTGGGCTCGTCACAGATGAGCAGGTCGGGGTCGCAGGAGAGCGCAATGGCAATGACCACGCGCTGGCGCATACCGCCGGACAGCTGGTGCGGGTAGTTTTTCATCCGCTTTTCCGCATCGGTGATGCCCACCTCTTCCAGCAGTTCCAGCGCCTTTTTGTAGGCTTCCGCCTTGGGCATTTTGAAGTGCCAGAGCATGCCCTCCATGATCTGCTTGCCGATGGTCATGGTGGGGTCAAGGCTGGTCATGGGGTCCTGGAACACCATGGCGATGCGCTTTCCATTGATGTGGCGGCGGATCCACTTTTTATCCTTCTGCAGCAGGTCCACCGTCTCGGGAGAGCCGTCTGCATGGTGGTAGCTGAACTGGATGGAGCCGCTGTTCACGGTGGCGTTCTTGGCCAGAATGCCCATGGCGGCCTTCATGGTCACAGACTTGCCGGAGCCGGACTCGCCCACCAGCGCAACGGTCTCACCCTTGTACAGGTCGATGTTCACACCCCGGATGGCGTGCACCGGGCCTGCGGTGGTCTTAAAAGTGATATCAAGGTCTCGCACCGACAAGACCTGTTCTTTTTTGTTCTCAGGCATGGGGTGTTCCTCCTTACATACTCTTCATCTTGGGGTCCAGGGCCTCGCGCAGACCATCGGCCACCAGATTGAAGCTGAGCATCAGCAGGCTCATCACCACAATGGGCGGAATGATCTGATAGGGGTGGGTGGTGAAGCTGTTGTACAGCTCACTGATCAAAGAACCCAGCGAACACTGGGGCACCGGGATGCCCAGACCCACAAAGGACAGGAATGCTTCGGTAAAGATGGCGGTGGGGATGCTGAACATAACCTGCGTGATGATGGGTCCGATGATGTTGGGCAGCACTTCCTTGAAGATGATGAAGAAGCTGCCTGCGCCCAGCGTGCGGGAGGCCAGCACGAACTCCTGATCCTTCAGCTTGAGCATCTCAGCGCGGGCAATGCGGCTCATGCCCACCCACTCGGTGAGCATCAGAGCAAAGATAATGGTGATCATGCCGGGCTTGAGCACCAGCAGAAGCAGCGTGACGATTACCAGACGGGGGATGCCGTTGGCAACTTCCAGAAAACGCTGCATCATCATATCCACCTTGCCGCCAAAGTAGCCGGAGATCAGGCCGTAGCTCATGCCGATGACCATATCGATGATGGCGGCGGCAACCGCGATGATCAGGGACACGCGGGCACCCTCCCAGGTACGGGTCCAGATATCGCGGCCATAGGTGTCGCTGCCGAACCAGTAGTAGACATCCTCCTTGCCCTTTTCCACATAGGCATTGACCGTCTTGGAACCGGTGGTGGTGCTCATTTTCTCGTCACCGTTGAAGATGCCGAAGTTCTCCAGCACCTGCACGCGGGGCGCAAAGTTTTTCTGGCTCAGCTCCTGACCGGAGTAGGTATACTCGTTCATGCCGGGGCCAAATGCCGCCAGCAGCACGATAAAGACAACGAGGATCAGGCCGAGCACCGCGCTCTTTTTGCGGAAGAAGCGCACCCGCACATCTTTCCAGAAGCTCTGTGCGGCAAAGTTCGAGTCCATTGCGATCTCTGCGTCGTTATGCTTGAGCGCAAAGTCCTTCTCGTTGAAGGTGTGCTCGGAATACATGGTATCCACTGCGCTGACGATGGCGTCAGCAGTGGCTTCGCCTCCCAGGTGAATCGCTTTTTCTGCCATATCAGTCGTCCCCCTTTGCCAAGCGGATGCGCGGGTCGATGATGCCGTACAGCAGGTCAACGACCAGCATGATGCCAATGTACATGGCACTGTAGATGAAGCTCAGGCTGATGACCACATTGTAGTCGTTGGACTGGATGGCCGTCACCAGCAGGCTGCCCACGCCGGGAATGGCGAAGATCTTCTCCACCACCAGCGAGCCGGTCATCAGATCCACGATCAGCGGGGCCAGCACGGTGATAATGGGGATCAGCGCGTTGCGCAGCGCGTGGCGGAAGATCAGCGCCGGGCCGGAAATGCCCTTGCTCTCGGCCAGCAGCATATAATCGGAGTCCAGAACCTCGATCATTTCACTGCGGGTAAAGCGGGCAATGGAAGCCATGGTGAACATGGACAGCGAGATGCTGGGCAGCACACTGGAGCCGAACACGTCCTTTGCGGAGAACAGCATGGGGAACCACTTGAGCTTGAAGCCAAAGGTATAGCTCAGGGCCAGTGCGATCACGTAAGACGGCACCGACACGCCGATGACCGAGATGATGGTGGCCAGAGTGTCGAAGATGGTGTCCCGCTTGAGGGCTGCAATGATGCCGAGCACAAGGCCCACGATGGCACCCAGTGTAACAGCCATGCCGCCCACACGGATGGAAATGGGCAGACGGGACTGGATCAGCTGGGAGATGGGCGTGTTCTTGGAGATATTGTAGCTGACACCGAAGTCACCGCGCAGCATGTTGGTCACATAGCGGAAGAACTGTACATAGATGGGCTGATCCAGACCGTACTTTGCGTACAGGGATGCGCGCATTTCCGGTGTCAGCTTTTCATCGTTGAAGGGCGAACCGGGCATCAGCTGCATGAGGATGAACAACACCAGCAGGATGGCCAGCAGCGTAAACAACGAAGTGATGATACGCTTGAGCGTGTATTTTTTCACGTTGGGTAGACCCCCTTAAAGTTTCTTCTTCTCCCTGCTCAAGACAGGGCGGCTTTTTCTGCCGCGGTCATCCGTGCGCCGGACGCGGACAGTGCAAAAGCCAAAAAGTCGCACAGCGGCAATCACGCTGCCACTGTGCGGCATTTCAGTTCTCGATCAGGATCAGACGCTCTTCTTTGCGTCCTTGAAGACGCGGTTCAGAGCAACCGGGTGGAAGTCCACGCCGGTCACGGCAGAAGAGATCATCTCGGCGTTGCACTGACCATACAGCGGGAAGATGGCGGCCTGCTCCAGCACGATGGACTCAGCGTCATACATGGCTTCCCAGCGACCCTCGGGATCGGTGCACAGATCGCCGGTGGTGCACTCTGCGATGACGGCATCGTAGTCAGCATCGCTCCACAGACCGTAGTTGTTGGAGTTGCCGGTGACCCACATGCCCAGATAGGTCATGGGATCGGCGTAGTCGGGGCCCCAGCGGGTCAGGCCGATCTCAAAGTTGCCGTCCTGCATATCCTGCACGCGCTGCTTCTTGGGTTCCACGGTCAGGTTCAGGGTAAAGCCTGCCAGCGTGGTCTCCAGCTGCTCCTTGACGACCTGTGCCACCTTCTGGGGTGCATCGTCGGCATCCACCACCATGTTGAAGGTGAAGGAGTCCTTGCCCAGCTCGCTCTTGGCCTGCTCGTAGTACTCCTTGGCCTTGTCGGCATCATAAGCGCAGAACTCTGCAAACTTGGTCTGGTCGGCGCTGAAATCGCTGCCGTCGGGGCCGGTGGCAAACTGCGGCGGAACGACGGTGTAGCAGGGTGCAGAGCCGTCCTTCAGCACGTCTCCGGTAATGGCGTCACGATCCAGTGCAAAGGTGATGGCCTTGCGCAGGTTCTCGTTGGCCAGCTCCGGCACACCGCCGATGTTGGGGCTGATGTACCACAGGTAACCAGCACCCACGCTGGTAAACTCGGGGTCATCCTTGACCTGATCCACCTGCTCGCCGTTCAGCAGAGTCATGTCCAGAGCACCGGTCTGGTAGCTCATCAGTGCCTGCTGGCTGTCCTTGATGACCTGATAGGCCAGACCGTCCAGAGCGATCTTGCCGGCATCGTAGTAATCGGGGTTCTTTTCCAGCGTAAAGGCGGTTGCGGCAGGCTGGTAGTCGGTCAGCTTGAACGCACCGTTGGACAGCACCGTGTCGGGGCTGGTGCCGAAGGTGTCCTTGCAGGTGTTGTAGAACGCCTCGTTGACCGGATAGAAGGTGGGGAAGTACATCAGGCTCAAAAAGTAGCTGACGGGAACGTTCAGCTGGACTTCCAGCGTCTTGTCGTCCACAGCAGTCACGCCCAGATCGGTGACGGGCTTCTCGCCTGCAATGATCTCGGCAGCGTTGACCACCTGACCGATATCCGACAGCATGTAGGAATACTCGGAAGCGGTGGCGGGGTCCACGGCGCGCTGCCAGCCAAACACGAAGTCGGCAGCGGTAACGGCTTCGCCATTGGACCACTTGGCATCCCGCAGGTGGAAGGTGTAGGTCTTGCCGTCCTCACTGATGTCGTAGGTCTCGGCAATGGCGGGAACTGCTGCGCCGTCTGCATCCATCTGCATCAAACCGTCGGTGTAGTCTGCGATGACCTCAAAGGAGGTGCCGTCGGTGGCTACCTGCGGGTCCAGCGACTGAACCTCGGTCTCCAGCATGATATTCAGGGTGCCGCCCTGTGCAGTGCCAGCTGCAGAGGAGGCAGTGCCGGAAGCGGAGGAAGCCGCCACCGAGCTGGAAGAGCCGCCGCAGGCCGTCAGAGCCAGCACAGCAGAGGTAGCACCGGCAGCTGCCAGGAAGCTGCGGCGCGAAATACGACGATCGAATCTCATAGATATTCCCCTCTCTTTACTGCTTTAGCTTTATACTCTACTAAAGCGTCACGTTCTAAAAATACACAAGGGATGTCCGTTCCTCCTTCCGGAACGATGCACTCCCTTGTGCTATGGCGGCATTATACCGCTTCTTTCCGCAAAAGAAAAGGGGTTTTGCAAAATTTGTCCGCGTCTTGCGTTCATTTCTGCAGTTTGTCTAACGTAACGCCCCAGAAATCCCATGATTTTTGTACAATTTCAGTCCATGAGCATATTTCACTTTTAAACAAATACACTTGAACAATCGTGTTATTTCTTTTTTATCTCTTGCTTTTGAACAGTTCTATTTATTTTATAAATCAAGTTGTACATTTTTTCTTTTTAATATAAAATGCGGACAAAACTCAGGCTTTCATTTTGTCCCTGTCCTTGTGTGGAGGACACTTGCTGGAACAAAAAGAAGCCGCCGCACAGTGTTTTGTGCGGCGGCTTTAAAAATCGAATTCGTACTGCTGTAAAAAGCGCTTACTTGCCCAGCATCTCGTGGGCAGTCTTGCAGATGGTGGCTGCGTCCAGACCGAACTTCTTCAGCAGGTCCCATGCGGGGCCGGAGCAGCCGAACACGTCCTGCACACCCACGCGGCGCACGGGAGTGGGCAGCTTCTCGCTCAGGACAGCGCAGACGGCTTCGCCCAGACCGCCGATAATGTTGTGCTCCTCGGCAGTGATGACCTTGCCGCACTCCTTAGCAGCCTTGAGGACGATCTCCTCGTCCAGGGGCTTGATGGTGTGGATGTTGATGACCCGGGCGTGGATCCCCTCGGCAGCCAGCTGCTCGGCAGCCATGCGTGCCTCGTTGACCATCAGGCCGGTGGCGATGATGGCAATATCGTTGCCCTCGGTCAGCTGCTCGCCCTTGCCCAGCTCAAAGTGATAGTTGGCCTCATCGTGGAACACCGGCACAGCCAGACGGCCGAAGCGCAGGTAGACAGGGCCTTCCATGGCGTAAGCGGCGCGCACAGCGGCGCGTGCCTCGATATCGTCGGCGGGGCAGATGACGGTCATGCCGGGGATGCTGCGCATCAGGGCAAAGTCCTCACAGCACTGGTGGGAAGCGCCGTCCTCACCCACGGAGATGCCGCCGTGGGTGGCGCCGATCTTCACGTTCAGGTGGGGGTAGCCCACAGAGTTGCGCACCTGCTCGAAGGCGCGGCCGGCTGCAAACATGGCAAAGCTGGAAACAAAGGGCACATAGCCCATGGCGGCCAGACCTGCGGCCACGCCTACCATGTTGCCCTCGGCGATGCCGCAGTCAAAGTGACGGTCCGGGTATGCCTTCTGGAACATACCGGTCTTGGTAGCGGCGGCCAGATCGGCGTCCAGCACCACCAGATCATCGTGGCCTTCCGCAGCCAGCTCCTTCAGGGTGTTGCCGTAGCTGTCGCGGGTCGCGATCTTTTTCACGTCTGCCATTTCAGTTCTCCTCCTGTTCCAGCGCGGCATAGGCGGCGTTCAGCTCGTTCATGGCCACCTGATACTCTTCATCGTTGGGGCCCTTGCCGTGCCATGCAACGGAATTGGTCATATAGGAAACGCCGGTGCCCTTGACCGTATCCAGAATGATGCAGGTGGGCTTTTCGGTCTCGGCGTGGAAAGCCTGCACGGCGCTCTCGATCTGGTCGAAGTCGTGGCCGTTGATGGTGACCACATTGAAGTTAAAGGCGCGGAGCTTATCTTCCAGCGGGGCGCTGTTCATGACAGTCTCGGTGGTGCCGTCGATCTGCAGATGGTTGCGGTCCAGCATCACGCACAGGTTCGAAAGGCCATAGTGGGCGGCAAACATAAAGGCCTCCCAGCATTCGCCCTCTTCCACCTCGCCGTCGCCCAGAATGGCGTAAACGTTCACGGCAGAGCCGGCGTGCTTTGCGCCCAGTGCCATGCCGCAGGCGGCAGAGATGCCCTGACCCAGACTGCCGGTGGACATATCCACACCGGGCACGCTGTTCATGTTGGGGTGGCCCTGCAGGCGGCTGCCGATCTTTCGCAGGGTCTTGAGCTCCTCCACCGGGAAGAAGCCCCGCTCTGCCAGCGCTGCGTACAGCGCCGGGGCGGCATGACCCTTGGACAGCACCAGACGGTCGCGGTCGGCCATCCTGGGCTGGGCAGGGTCTACGTTCAGTTCCTTAAAGTACAGATAAGACAGCACGTCTGCGATGCTCAGACTGCCGCCCGGGTGACCACAGCCTGCACTGTGGGTCCCTTCGATCACGCCCATGCGGATGTGGCAGGCGTGCTTTTTCAGGGTAAGTTTTTCAGCATTTGTCATGATGGTCCTCCCGTATGAACCTCAGAATTCATGCGCTCAAAAAAGCCTCTCGTCAGCGCCCCGGCGTCAAGATTGCCGCAGCGCGCTTTTTTTCAATTTTATATTATCCATTCTGTGCAAAAAGGTCAAGCTTCTTCCAGCAAAATGTACAGCCCCGGGGAAATTTTTTTGCGAATAGACCGATTTTTGTCTATTTTGCAGACATCCCGCCCCGCTTGACAGGGGCAAAATGGTTTGTTATACTTTTGACCATCGTTCCGGCAGGAAGCCGGACACGGGCGGGCAGCAGCCTGCCGCTTATCCCAGCAAGCAATATTTTTTTGAAACAGACGCCACGAAGGGGTCTGCCTTTGGCATGGAATGCCGGGGCAGGCTCCTTTTTATTTTGTGGCGGCAAAAGGAGAAACCCTTATGAAAACCAAAAACGCTTCGCCTATGCGGCAGCTGGTGCTGGCTGCCCTGTTTTTAGCGCTGGCCTTTGTGCTGCCCCTGCTCACCGGTCAGGTGCCCAAGGTGGGCAATATGCTCTGCCCGATGCACTTCCCGGTGCTGCTGTGCGGCTTTGTGCTGGGCGGCCCGTGGGGGCTGGCTGTGGGCTTTGCCGCCCCGCTGCTGCGCTCGGTGCTGTTCGGCATGCCGCCCATGTTCCCGGTAGCCATCTCCATGGCCTTTGAACTGGCCACCTACGGGCTGGTGTCCGGGCTGCTGTGGCGCAGGGCAAAGCACACCCTGCCCGCGCTTTACGCCGTACTGCTGGCCGCCATGGTGTCCGGGCGCATCGTCTGGGGCATCGTGCGCTTTGTGTTGGCCGGGCTGACCGGCGGCAGCTTTCCCTTCAGCGCCTTTTTGTCCGGGGCGCTGTTTACCGCCGTGCCGGGCATCGTGGCGCAGCTGGTGCTCATCCCGCTGCTGCTCACCGCCCTGCAAAAGGTCGGCTTTGCGGACTGACCCCCTGCACGCACCTTTTGTGCAAAAAAACGATACTTCAACCGGTTTTTAAGGCACTTTTTCCAAAAGAAACGGAAAACCGGAAAAATTGTGCCGTTTTGTGGCTTTCTGTTGGCAAATGTGATAAACTTGGACTAGATGCGGGCGTGTGCCGCTGTGCACCGCCCACAAAGAGTAAATGAAGAAGAGAGGTCGTTTATCGTGAAGATCATTCGTACAAAGGACTACGCCGATATGTCCCGCAAGGCAGCAAACATCATTTCTGCGCAGGTCATCATGAAGCCCGACTGCGTGCTGGGTCTGGCTACCGGCGGCACCCCCGTTGGCACCTATGAGAAGCTGGTGGAGCGGTACAACGAGGGAGATCTGGATTTTTCTGAGGTCACCTCCGTCAATCTGGACGAGTACCGCGGCCTGCCCAAGGACCACCCGGAAAGCTACTGGAGCTTTATGCACCGCAACCTGTTCGACCATGTGAACATCGACCCCGCCCACATCAACCTGCCGGACGGCACCAACATGGACGCCGAAGCCGAGTGCAAGCGCTACGATGAGGTCATCCGCAGCGTGGGCGGCGTGGATCTGCAGCTGCTGGGCATCGGCCATGACGGTCACATCGGCTTCAACGAGCCCCACGATGCCTTTGATCTGGGCACCCACTGCGTGGACTTGGCCCAGGAGACCATCGAGGCCAACAAGCGCTTCTTTGACGGCAATGTGGATCTGGTGCCCAAGCAGGCTTATACCATGGGCATCCGCACCATCATGCAGGCACGCAAGGTGCTGATGGTGGTCAACGGCGCAGGCAAGGCCGAGATCGTCAAGAAGGCTTTCTTCGGCCCCGTCACCCCCGAGGTGCCCGCAAGCATTCTGCAGCTGCACCCGGACTTCATTCTGGTGGCTGACGAAGAGGCTCTGAGCCTGATCTGATTTTCCTTATTTAAACTTCGGGGCACCGGAACACCTGCGGGCGTTCCGGTGTTCCTTTTTTGAAGGGGAAGAACCCTCTCAGTCATCGCTACGCGATACCAGATTCCCCCTTTTGTCACCTGCGGTGACATCTTCCCCCGGAGCGGGGGAAGTCGTTCCTCTCAGGGGGAGCTTTTACGCATCTGTCGGTCAGCACTAATAAAATTCCCTTTGGGGGAGCAGACTGAGAGGGTTGAACCCATTTTGCTGTCCTCTCTTTACATTCCGCCGAAAAAGCGGTATTCTTTTTCCAGAACAAACTTTCCCGGGAGGAGACCATGGATATCCGCCAGCTGCACTACTTTTTGACCCTGTGCGAAGAAATGAATTATACCCGCGCCGCACAGCGGCTGTTCCTGTCGCGGCAGGCGCTGCGCCAGAGCATCTCTGCGCTGGAAGCCGAAATGTGCGGGCCGCTGTTTATCAGCGCCCACCACAAACTGGCGCTCACCGACCGGGGCATGAGCTTACAGCGCCACGCCGCCCCGGTGGTGGAGCAGTTCCAGCAGATGCAGGCCGCGCTGCGGGCAGAGATCCAGTCTGCCCAGCCGGTGCGCATCGGCATCAGCGTGGCGCTGGTGCCGGACTATCTGCCCGGACTGGAGACCCAGCTGGACAAGTTCCGGCAGCAGTACCCCCATGTGGAGATGCGGTTCCGTCTGCTGGACAACGACGCCGTGGCCGATGGAGTAGAGCAGGGCGAGCTGGACGCGGGTCTGGTCATCGACCTTGGCTGCGCCGCGCCGGTGCTGGCGCGCACCACCCTGCGCGCAGACCCCGCCTGCCTGCTGGTGCCCCGGGGACATCCCTTCTGGGAAAAGGAGCGCATCCCGCTGGCAGAGCTGCGCGGGCAGCGGGTGCTGCTGCCCAGCCTGCGGCAGGATCTGTTCAGCCCGCTGTGGGCGGCCTGTGCCCGGGCGGGCTTTGCACCCAACGCTGAGATCGGCCCCAGCTTTTATCAGGCCTACTATCTGGTGCAGGAGCAGCTGTGCACCTGCCTGACCCGCTACGAGCCGGGCGCGCGCCGGGAGCTGGACCGGGTGCGGGACGTGCTGCTGGAAGATATGCCCCCGCTGTGCGTCTCGCTGGTGCAGCGGCGGGACACCAGCTCCGCCTACATCGACCTGCTGCGCAGTTACCTGCTGGAGGTTCTGGGCAGCACCGCCAGCCTGCCGCCCCGCCGGGGTCGGCCCGCAAAGCCCTTCTACACCGCGCCGGTGCTTTCCAGCGCCGCCGCAAAGGCTGCCCCGGAGCATCCCGTCCCGGGCACCCAGCTGCCCTTTGCAGGCGGCAACAACTTCCGGGAGCTGGGCGGTTACCGCGCCGACGAGGGCAAGACCGTAAAGTGGGGGCAGATCTACCGGGGTTTCCCCACCGGGCGGCTGACCACCGAAGCCGACCGCGCCCGGCTGGACGGGCTGGGGCTGCGGCTCATCCTTGACCTGCGCAGCGGCGCAGAGGCCGCCAAGCTGCCGGACTATGTGCCGGACGGCGCACGACTGGTGCAGATCTGCGGCCTGCGGGACGCCACCGGACAGGAGATCGATTTTTCTCCCAACGACATCCAGCGGCTGGTGCAGAGCGCCCCTGCCAGGACGAACCTCACCCAGCTGATGTACCGGCAGATGCTCACCGGCAACAAGGCCTTCAAGGAGCTGTTCCGTGCGCTGGAAGCCGGCGAGACGCCCATCCTGTTCCACTGCACCTCAGGCAAGGACCGCACCGGCGTAGCCGCCATGCTGATCCTGCTGGCGCTGGGTGCTTCGGACGAGACCATCTGCGCAGATTATGCCCGCACCAACCTCTGCCGCGCCGCCGAGATCGAAAAGGCCATGGCTGACCATGCGGCGGAGATCGCCGCCGACCCGGCGCAGCGGATGCGCTGGCAGTCCTCCGCCGGGGTAGACCCGGAGACTGCGCCCTTTGTACTGCGCACCATCCGGCAGGACTACGGCAGCGCCGAGAGCTATCTGGAAGCCGAATACGGCCTGACCCCCGCCCGCCTGATGCGGCTGCGGCGGATGTATCTGGAGTGAGACGATTTGGAATGCCCGCCGCGTTGCTCTGGGCATTTTCAGCGGAAAGAATATTTATAATTTCGGGGTTCAGAAACGCCTGCGGGCGTTTCTGAACCCCATTTTCACGAGGAGGGGTCGTGACGGCAAACGGCAGCTGCCGCGCTGGTTTCCTGCGGAAACAGCCGCGCGGCGGGGGAAGCCTTCATGCGGAAAATTGATTTCCACGGTAAACGTCGATTCCCTCTTGAAAAAAAGCCTGTTGTCCGATACACTGAAGATAACGAATCTTTTAAGAAGGAATGAAGCTGACCATGGCTGCAAAAACGCCTGCCCAGTGGAAAACACTGTTTGAAAACGAACCCTTCCACCGCGAAAACTACTATACCGGCCCCCTCGGCCCGGACTACACCCCCGGCGGCACCTGTCTGCGGCTGTGGGCACCCACCGCCGAGGCGGTGACCGTGACCTTATACCACAAGGGAGACGGCGGTGCCGTGCTGGGCACAGAGCCCCTTGTGCGCGGGGCGCATGGGGTGTGGAGCATCTGGCTGCCCGGGGAGCAGCACGGCCGCTACTACACCTTTGCCGTCACCGTGGACGGCATCACCCGCGAGACCGGCGACCCCTACACCCGGGCGGCGGGAGTGAACGGCGTCCGCAGCATGATCGTAGACCTTGCCCGCACCGCGCCCTCCGGGTGGGAGCGGGATGTGCGCCCCACTATCCTCCCGGCGCAGCGCGCCGTGTGGGAGGTGAGCGTGCGGGACTTCTCGCAGGATGCCGCCAGCGGGGTGCGCCCGGCGTGGCGGGGCAAATATATGGCCTTTACCCAGCAGGGCACCACATTGCACGGCGATGGCATCCACCCCACCTGCCTGAACTACCTCAAGCGGTTGGGGGTAAAATACGTCCAGCTGATGCCCATTTTTGATTTTGGCAGCGTGGACGAGGCAAAACCCCTGCTGCGGCAATATAACTGGGGCTACGACCCCACCAACTTCAACGTGCCGGAGGGCAGCTACTCCACCGACCCCACCCGGGGCGAGGTGCGCATCCGGGAGTGCCGGGAGATGATCGCCGCCCTCCATGCGGCGGGCATCGGGGTGGTGATGGACGTGGTGTATAACCACACCTACCGCACCGAGACCCCCCTGAACAACACCGTGCCGTACTACTTTTTCCGGCAGAACCCGGACGGCAGCTTTTCCAACGGCAGCGGCTGCGGCAACGAGTTTGCCAGCGAGCGCCCCATGGCGCGGCGGTACCTCATCGACTCCATCCTCTACTGGGCAAAGGAGTACCACATCGACGGCTTCCGGTTCGACCTGATGGGCCTGTACGATGCCGAGAGCATCAACGCGGTGCGCGCCGCACTGGATGCCCTGCCCGGCGGGCGGGATATCCTGCTGTACGGTGAGCCGTGGCAGGGCGGTGCCAGCCAGCTGCACCGCTACGAGGCCAACAAGGCGAACCTTGCCATGCTCAACAAGCGGGTGGGCATTTTCTGCGATGACACCCGGGACGCCATCAAGGGCGGCTGCTTCGATGCCCGCGAGCCGGGCTATGTGGAGGGCAAGCCCGGCAGCTTCTGGGATATCGGCGCAGCAGTGGCGGCATGGTGCCGCAGCGACCGTCTGCCGCCCCACGCGCCCAGCCAGATCGTGAGCTACGTTTCCGCCCACGACAACTTCACCCTGTGGGACAAGCTGCTCTGCGTCCGCTACGAAAAACCGGAGTTCACCGCCCGGGACACCGTGGCGCTGGCACAGAACCGGCTGGCGGCGGGCATCTACCTGACCAGCTTCGGCCTGCCCTTCATGCAGGCGGGCGAGGAGTTTGCCCGCACCAAAAAGGGGGTAGGGAACAGCTACCGCTCTTCTCCCGCCCTGAACCGGCTGGACTGGAACCGTGCCGAGCAGTACCACGCCCTCGTGGACTACTACCGGGGGCTTCTGGCGCTGCGGGCAGCCTTTCCCCGTTTGGGCAGCACCGACCGTCACGCCCCGGAGGCTTTGCAGTTCTTTGCGCTGGAGCAGCCGCTGGTGGGCTGGACATTGCCCGCCGTCTGGGGTGACGGCGCGGCGTGGAGCGCTTTGTGCGTCTTTTATAATCCCACCGACACCACCTGCACCGTCTCCCTGCCCGCTGGGCAGTGGAAGCTGCTGAGTGACGGCACTTCTTCCAGCCTGTGGCGGGGGGCAAGCCGCGTTTTTACCGGCAATGCCCCCCTTGCGCCGTACAGCGCCACTATTTTTGGTGCGGTGTAAAAAAATTGAGGGCAGATGGGATACACGCCATCTGCCCTCGTTGCCTATGCTGTTATAAATACTCCGTCAGGAAAGGTTGCCTTTGGAATCGCAGGAAATGGAAATACTGTCAGATACTGTTTGCACGCCAATTGCTGTAAAGGTTCCATACGCAGTAGCCGTTGTACTGCTATGCGAACTCCTTGCACTGGTGCAGCTCCACAAACCCGATGTGCTGTATGTGACGGAATCTCCCACGCAGGAATAGGTACTTCCACTGGATGCAAATTCACCGCAGACAGTAAGCGTCCATGCCGTTTTTCCATCATGATAATAGCTTATGGATTTTGAACCGGTCTTGCTGGAACGTGCCGTTGTTGTATCGTAAAGAGTGGTAATAATGTACGTATCCGCATCGATTCGCTCTTTTGTCTGAGAAATCAATCTGCCGCTGGATGCTGCGTGAGCATGTGGAATTGCAGAAAACAGAACCAGTGCTGTCAGCAGAGAAACCACCAGCAGAAATTGCCGTTTAAACCGTGTTGTCATGCTTATCGCTCCTTTACATTATTTCGCTTATTTTGCCATAGTTGGCGGAAGAGAGCCGCTTGTTTCGATTGCTGGTCCAATTACATAATAGGACGGATGAATCAGTTCCTGAAGCCAGAAAAACAGCCCATGGGCAAACCAGAGCACTGCACAGGCAATAAGAAGGCCTGTCAGAACGATTGCCAGCACCCTGCGCCACTGGTACTTTTTCAGGAGCTGCTGCACCTGCTTTGCGTCCATCTCGTTCAGCACATTTTCGGCGGCCTGCGCAGGTGTGCCAAACGCCCGCACAAGCTCCTGATAATCCGCTGTGGGATGCTCGTCCAGATACTCCTCAATGGATTCCGTCAGCTGTGCAAGCGTTCGTTCCCGCAGCTCCGGCACACAGGCCAGAGCACGGCGCAGCTCCCGGCAATAGCGGCGGCAAAGCTTCTGCTCTGCCTGTTCCTTCTCACGGTTCAATATCCGTCACCTCTTCCTGACAGCTGGTCAGAATTTCCTGTACGCCCTGCTGGACCGTCATATACTCCGCAAAGATTTTTTGGAAATACGCCCGCCCGGCAGGTTCCAGATGGTAGTAAGTACGCTTGCGGCGCTTGCCCACCAGCTCTTCCCGGGCCGAAATATACCCGTTGTCCTGCAACCGGTACAGGGTCGGATACATCGATGTTTCCAGCAGTGTAAACTTTTCATGGCTTCGTTCCCGCATCGCCTGTGCCATCTCATAGCCATACATATCCTGTTGGCTCAAAAGGGCAAGCAGAACGATCTCGGTCACGCCGCGCTTTAAATTTTCAGAGACCCCCATGGCATTTTCTCCAATTCCGGTATTGGTATTTTGATTATATCCACAAACTTATTTGTTGTAAATACTATTCATCAAAGAATATGCTTGACGAATATAAATAGTTCTGCTATTTTTGATACAGTAAAAACATTTTACAGAAAAGAGGGATTCCCATGCAGAAGTCTTGAAAAGAAAGAAATCAGTTTGATGAAGAGGATTATTATTATGAAAACAATGACTTTAAACAAAGTTCTTGCACTGATTCTTACCGCTTGTCTTTCTACAGTCCTGTCGTTTTCCTCTTATGCCGCATCACTTCCTGTACACGAACAAAGTTCCGAATTTGTTCCTACAAGTAAAGCCGAGTATGTTTCTACAGTTGCGAAGTCTCATGGAATTTCTGAAGAAGAAGTCCTGCAAGAATTGGAAAGCAAAAAAGAAGCCTTTTTGGAAACCTATGGTGTATACGATTCTGATAGTTCTGACATCGAAATGTGTGGCTTTGATGGGAGTTATACCGAACCCATGCCCGGTGGCGTTACGTTGATATATGGATATGTTACTTTCACAGACACTTATGCCGGTGCGTTTGATGTCCAATCAACCTGTGCTGCCGTTATTGCATCCCATCATTATGGAAGATCCTTCTATTCTGTTGATTCTACTGCTTATGCATTTGCGAGCAACAGTGGTGCTTGGGATTTTGATTCCGTCTCTTGTCAAGTCAATAGTTCTAACACCAGTGTAACAATCTCTTACAACGGCGTGATTGATTGCCCATACGATGTTGCAGTAAGCCTTGGTGTCTCCGACTTCTTTGGTTTTGAAGCAGGTACGAGCACCACAGTTCATGGACGTCAGTATGTTTCCAATGCTAACACCTATACTTGCTAACGCTCATTATTTATAATCTTCTTGTTCTACAACGGAGGGAACGCGATGCATAATTCTATTCTAAAACAGGCTATTGGTTTGATACTGTGCAGTGCGCTTTTGCTGGCATCGTTTTCCGTTTATGCTTTTGCCGCAAAAGAGCCGCAAAGCACAAACCCTTCCTCTGCCACGGTGTCCTTTGGCGTGCAGACCGCTCAGTTTATCGAATCCCGCACCGAGACCACTGCAGACGGCACGCAGAGGCGGTATGGCACGCTGGCATTTTCCTTTGAAATTGAAAGCGCTTCTTTTGAAGCCCATCTGCCGATCATCCTGAAAAAGCTGCCGGATGGCAGTACGCAGTACGAAACCGCTGCGGATTGGTTCAGCGTACAGGCAAAGCCGAACCGCAATGCCACCCTTCCGGCCGCACAGCAGGAAGCTGTTCCCAAGTGGTATGTAGAACAGGCACAATGTGCTGTTTATGAATCGACCACCGACCCTGCCCGTTTAATCCTGACCGTACAGGGCGTGCTGCAGGACGAGAACTGGGATTGCGTACCTTTCATCGGTTCCAGTGAATATTACTTCTGAATCACTCCTCTGTTTTTGACATTCTCTTTTTTATATCCTTAAACCAAAACGAGAGCCGGCGGCTTACAGGCCACCGGCTCTCGCTTTCTTTATGCTATTTTCAGCTGTTATCTGCGCCCTTTTCGCCAAGGGTGACGTTAACGGTCTGCATCTGACCGCCGCGTGCGACGGTGATCTCGATGGTGTCACCGGCCTTGTGGTTCTGCATCAGGGTGCCAAGGTCGCTCTGGGTGGCCACCTCGCTGCCGTCTACGCTCACGATGCGGTCACCGGCCTGCAAGCCCGCCTTGTCGGCGGGGCCGCCCTTGACCACTTCCACGATGTAGACACCGTAGGCGTTCACGCCTAGCTGGGCGGCGGTCTGGGCGTCGGTCACGGCATAGTAGCTGATGCCCAGATAGGGACGCCCGGTCACATAGCCGTTTTCCAGCAGCTCCTGCGCCACCTTGACGGCGTCATTTACCGGGATGGCAAAGCCCAGACCCTCGGCATCGCTGTCGGAGGACTTTGCATTGACGATGCCCACCAGCTCGCCGTTCATGTTGAACAGGCCGCCGCCGGAGTTGCCGGGGCTGACGGAGGCATCCATCTGGATCAGGGACATGGTGTTGACAGAGCTGGAACCCTGAATGCTGACGCTGCGGTTCAGGGCGCTGACGATACCGCTGGTCACGGTGCCGCCCAGCTCACCCAAGGGGTTGCCCACGGCCATGACGCTTTCGCCCACCTTCAGGTTGTCGCTGTTGCCCACGGTGGCAGGGGTCAGGCCGGTGGCATCAACTTTCACCACGGCGATATCACTGGTGGTATCCTCGCCCACCAGCGTAGCGGGGTAATCCTTGTCGCCGATGCTCACGGTGATGTTGGAAGCGCCGCTCACCACGTGGGCGCAGGTGAGAATATAGCCATCCGAGCTGATGATGACGCCGCTGCCCGCGCCGCTCTCCACCTGGCTCTGACCGTACCAAGACCACTGGGAGTAGACCACCTGCTCGGTGGTGATGACCACCACGCTGGGGCTGACCATCTCGGCCACCTGTGCGGTGCTCAGGCCGGTGCCGCTGGTGGCGCTGATGGAATTGCCGGTGCTGTCGGTGCTGCTGTCAGAGCTGGCCGGGCGCTCCACCTGCTGGATGACCACCTTGCTGCCGCCGCCGTATTTTGCGCCCACAAAGCCGCCCGCAAAGCCCATGGCCGCTGCCAGCACCAGCGCCACGGCGCTGCGTGCCAGCTTTTTGCCGTTAAACTTCTTCTTGCGGCGGGGCTTTTCCGGCTGCGCCGGGGCGCTGTACTGCGGCTGCTCCGGCGGGGTGGGCGGCACGCTGCCGCCATCTGCCGGGGCGGTATAGTCCGGGCGCGCAGGCTGTGCTTCCGGCTCGTTATACTGGTTCGCCGTGTTCATGCCGCTGCTGCCCACGTTGGGGTAGCCGGTCTCGTTATTGGAAGCGGAATAATCGTATTCCCACTTGTTCTCGTTTTCCATGTTACTACATCCTTCCCTCAAAGGCCGGTCCGCAGGGACATCTGTTCCTTTGAACTGTCCCTATTGTAACTGTCAAATGTGAAAATGAATCGCTTGCGCCGTGAAGAATATGTGAAATGCGGTCCTGTTTTTCCGCCCTTGACAGCAGCGTTTCTGCTTGCTATTGTAAGGGAAGAACATTGGCCCGTCAAGGAGGAGCTTTTTATGGAACTGCGCCGCACCGAGCAGGGGTTTGCCCTGTATAAAGAAAAGGACTGCATCGGAGAGTGCTGCCTTTCTCCCGTCCCCAAGGGCGCACAGCTTGCCGCCCTGTGCATCCTGCCCCGGTGGCGGCGCAAGGGCTACGGCTCCTACCTGTTAAAAGAAGTATTGCGCAGCTTTGGCGGCTATGACCGGGAAGCCGCCACGGTTTTTACCGCCCCGCTGCCGGAAAACGCCGCCGAGCTTGCCTTCTGGGGCAAATTCGGCTTTGCCGCCGAGGGCGGGCAGCTGGTGCGCCGCCGCACCCCGGACCTGACGGCGGTCAAGTTCGTGCAGGACTTTTTAGCCGCCCGGCTGGTGCACCCGCAGCTGTGCGTAGACGCCACCTGCGGCAACGGCGGGGACACCGCCTTTCTGTGCAATCTGACCGCCCCCGCCGGACGGGTGCTGGCCTTTGACGTGCAGCCCGAAGCCATCCGCTCCACCCGCACCCGGCTGGAACAGGCAAATGTGCCCGCCGAGCGGTACAGCCTTGTCTGCGGCAGCCACGCCGACTTATTACAGTATGTGCAGCCCGGCACTGCCGATGCAGTCATGTTCAACTTTGGCTGGCTGCCGGGGGCGGACCATGCGGTATTCTCCACCGCGCAGAGCAGCATCCCCGCCTTGCAGGCGGCGCTGCAGGCGGTGCGCCCCGGCGGCATCGTGAGCGCCATCCTGTACAGCGGGGCGGTCATCGGCTCGGACGAAAAACAGGCGGTGCTGCGTTTTCTGCGGGCACTTCCACTGAAAAGTTTCACCGTTCTGGTGTGTGATTTTGCCAATTGGGCCGAAACTGCCCCTCTGCCCTGCCTGATCCTGAAAAAATAACGAAAACCCTTGCATTATCACGCGTTTTCGTATAGAATAAGGTGCGTATGTGTAAAAATGCTTCTTCCGGCATCGCGCAGCGATGCCGGAAGAAGTTCCATCCATTTCAGGAGAAATATCATCTATGACAAATCGTGAAGAGATCGAACGCCGCAGGACGTTCGCCATCATCAGCCACCCCGACGCAGGTAAGACCACCCTTACCGAAAAGCTGCTGCTGTACGGTGGAGCCATCAATCAGGCTGGCTCCGTCAAGGGCAAGCAGAGCGCCAAGCACGCCGTGTCCGACTGGATGGACATTGAGAAGCAGCGTGGTATCTCGGTCACCTCTTCGGTGCTGCAGTTCAACTACGCCGGTAAGTGCGTGAACATTCTGGACACCCCCGGCCATCAGGACTTCTCGGAGGATACCTACCGCACCCTGATGGCGGCAGACTCTGCCGTCATGGTCATCGACGCCGCAAAGGGCGTTGAGGCGCAGACCATCAAGCTGTTCAAGGTGTGCACCCTGCGCCACATCCCCATTTTTACCTTCATCAACAAGATGGACCGCGAAGCCCGCGACCCCTTTGAGCTGATGGAGAACATCGAGGAAATTCTGGGCATCAAGACCTACCCCATGAACTGGCCCATCGGCTGCGGCAAGGAGTTCAAGGGCGTGTTCGACCGCAACGCGCGCAAAGTGCTGGCTTTTTCCAGCGACGGCCGCGCCAACGGCGTGAAGAAGGTCAGCGAGACCGAGGCCGAGCTGGGCGACCCCGCACTGGACGAGCTGCTGACCCCCTACCTGCACCAGCAGCTGGTGGACGAGATCGAGCTGCTGGACGGCGCTGCCGAGGAGTTTGATCTGGACAAGGTGCTGCGCGGTGAGCTGAGCCCCGTGTTCTTCGGCTCTGCATTGACCAACTTCGGCGTGGAGCCCTTCCTTGAAAACTTCCTGCGGCTCACCTCCGCCCCGCTGGCCCGCGTGGACAGCCTGACCGGCGAGCCGGTGGACCCCTGCCGGGACGAGTTCTCTGCTTTCATCTTTAAAATTCAGGCCAACATGAACAAGGCCCACCGCGACCGTATTGCCTTTATGCGCATCTGCTCCGGCAAGTTCGAGCGCGGCATGGAAGCCTACCATGTGCAGGAGGGCAAGAACATCAAACTGGCCACCGGCACCCAGCTGATGGCGCAGGACCGCGCCATCGTGGACGAGGCCTACGCCGGCGACATCATCGGCCTGTTCGACCCGGGCATCTTCTCCATCGGCGACACCCTGTGCACCGGCAAAAAGAAGGTCCAGTTCGCGGGCATCCCCACCTTCTCCCCGGAGCACTTTGCCCGCATTGAGCAGAAGGACACCATGAAGCGCAAGCAGTTCGTGAAGGGTATGGAGCAGATCGCGCAGGAAGGCGCCATCCAGATCTTCCGCGAAGTGGGCGGCGGCATGGAAGAAGTGGTGGTCGGCGTGGTCGGCGTGCTGCAGCTGGAAGTGCTGGAGTACCGTCTGAACACCGAGTACAACGTGGAGATCCGCATGCAGCAGCTGCCCTTTGAGCAGCTGCGCTGGGTGCAGAACGACCCCGACACCTACAACCTGCGGGATCTTGACCTGACCAGCGACACCAAGGCTGTGGAGGACATGAAGGGCAACCGTCTGCTGCTGTTCACCTCCGACTGGGCGGTGCGCTGGGCCGAGACCCACAACGAGAGCTTGCAGCTGAGCGAGTTCGGCAACATCTGATAAAAGAGCGCTGCGGAGTGCATCTGCGCTCCGCAGCCTTTTTTATATAGCAACCAAGAATACAACATAGAATGCCAGACATCAGAATGAGGGTTCCCATTGCGGGGAACACTGCTGGCACGGAGGGTAAAGTATATGCAGAATATCAACATTGGCAAAAGCGGCATCGCCGTGCCGTTTCTGGGCATGGGTACATGGGCCATCGGCGGCGGTGCATGGTGGGGCGATAACGACGATGCACTGTCCGTAAAGGCCATCCAGACTGCCGTGGAGCAGGGCATCCAGTGGATCGACACTGCACCCATCTACGGGCTGTACCACAGCGAGGAAGTAGTGGGCGAGGCCATGAAGCACATCGACCGCGACAAGGTGGTGCTTTCCACCAAGTGCGGCCTGGAGTGGCGGCACGAGACCCCCATCCTGCACAAGGTAGTGGATGGGGTACAGGTGTACCGCGACCTCTCCGCCAAGGGCATCATCGAGGACGTGGAGGACAGCCTGCGCCGTCTGCACACCGACCATCTGGACGTGCTGTACACCCACTGGCAGAGCCCGGACTTCGGCGTGTATCCGCTGGAAGAGACCATGGAAGCCATGATGAAGCTGAAGGAGCAGGGCAAGATCCGCGCCATCGGTGCTTCCAACGTCACCTCCGATATCATCCGGGGCTACTGCCGCTACGGCCAGCTGGACGTCATTCAGGAAAAGTACAGCCTGCTGACCCGCCGCATTGAAAAGCAGCTGCTGCCCACCTGCAAGGAGCTGGGCGTTTCGGTACAGGCCTACTCCCCGCTGGAGCAGGGTCTTTTGACCGGCAAGGTGACCATGGACACCACCTACCCGGAGGGCAGCACCCGCAACACCAACCCCTGCTTCCAGCCCACCCGCCGGGCACAGGCGCTGGAACTGCTGGCAAAGTGGGGCGATCTGACCGAGAAGTACGACTGCACCATGGCGCAGCTGGTCATCGCTATGACCGCCCGCATGATCCCGGGGCTGCACGTTCTGTGCGGTGCCCGCAAGCCGGAGCAGGTGCTGGATAACGCCGGTGCGCTGCACATCAAGCTGGACGGCGCCGACGCCGTCCGCATGAAGTGGGACGTGGACGCGATCTCCTGAAGATAAACTGAACAACACCGGAGCATCTTCGGACGCTCCGGTGTTGTTTTTTATCTCTTATTCTCCCCTTGCCAGCGCTTGCAGCTTTTTCTTATCCAGCACCTGCACGCCGCCGCGGTACAGCCGCACCCAGCCCTCCTGCGCAAAGTATTTGAGCATCCGGCTCACCACCTCGCGTGCAGAGCCCATGTACTTTGCCATCTGGTCGTGGGTCATGCGGAGGTCCGCGCCGCCGGTCTTGGCAAGCTCGTCGGTCAGAAAAATGGCAAGCCGCCGGTCAGCACTCATGAACAAAATCTGCTGCATCGTCCACATGGTATCGGAAAAGCGCTCTGCCGTCATCTGGTAGGCGTAGCAGCGCACATAGACGTTCTCCTGCATCAGCTGCCGGAAGATGCCCGCGCTGATGCACAGCGCTTCGGTGTCCTCCTCCGCGTCGATGTAGAGGTCGATGTTCACCGCGTCCATCACGCAGGAGGCAGACAGGATGCACACCTCCCCGCCGAACAGGCGGTACAGCGTCACATCCCTGCCGTCCTCGGACAGCAGATAGGAGCGCAGCTGCCCGCTGCGCAGCAAAAGGATGCCCACGCAGCTTTCCAGCGGGCTGTGCACCCGGGCACCCTTGGCGTAATGTACCGGGCGGGTAAAGCGGCACAGCCGCTCCTGTTCTTCCGGAGTCAGCTGCTCCCAGAATGGGAATGCACAGGCAAGGCACCGGGCGTGCGGAGATGTTTCGGCCATGCGGCTCACCCCTTTCGCAGCGCCTTGGCGGCTTCCGTACCCGCCAGTGCGCCCTCATAGACCGCTTTTGCCACCTGTAACAGCCCGCCGGTGCAGTCTCCGGCGGCGTACAGGCCGGGCACGGTGGTCTGCATTTTGTCGTCCACCACAATGCGGCTGCCCTCTACGGCAGCGCCCAGCTTTCGGGCAAGTGCGGTACTGCCCGCCACGCCCAGCGCCACAAATACGCCGGATACCTCCCGCACCGCGCCGCCCGCCAGCTGCACGCCGGTAACGGTCTGCTCGCCCAGAATGGCTTCCACCTTCTGGGTGCAGACGGCTACCTCGGGCGGGAAGTCTGCGGTCAGGGCTGCGCCGTTCGTCAGCAGGGTGACGCTTTTTACCACCGGCAAAAGCGCCTGCACCTCATGCAGGGCGTACTCGCCGCTGCCCAGCACCGCCACGTCCTTTCCACGGTAAAAAAAGGCGTCGCAGGCGGCGCACCAGCTTACGCCGTGGCCTTCCAGCCCGGTCAGTCCCGGGATTCGGGGCACCGCGCGGGAAGCACCCGTTGCCAGAATGACCGCGTCTGCCGGGTACGCGCCCGCCAGCGTTTCCACGGTCAGGCGGTCGGTCCATGTCAGCCCCACGGCCTCGGTCTGCACGAATTGCACCCCCAGCCGCCGGGCGTTCTCGATGCTGCGGCGCTCCAGCTCCGGCCCGGAAACCGGCTGGGCGAAGCCGTAATAATTTTCGATCTTTTCGGCGCGCGCCAGCGCCCCGGAGCCCTTGGTCAGCACGGTGGTCTGCACCCCGGCGCGCACGGCGTACAGGGCAGCGGACACCCCCGCCGGGCCGGAACCTACGATGACGATGTTGGACATGGTGTTGCTCCTTTGCTTAAGGTGTATCTGAAAAGTCGAAAATTTAGTCTATTTCTACAAGCACAGCTGGATTTTGCGTTAAACAGCCTTGAAATCCACAAAGGATTCCTGCGGCTATTTGCCTTAAATCCCGCTTGTGCTTGCGAAATATTCGTCATTTTCTTTGTTTTCAGATACACCCTAGTTCTTTGCCCTTATTATACACCAAAGCTGCGCAGATTTCTGTGACCGGGTCGCAAAAACTTTTTGGGCTGCGGGCACTGTTCAAGCTCCGGGGCGTGTGCTATACTGTTGTCATGTTAAAATTTCTGCCACAGGGGGCTTTTGCTTTATGTCCAAACAACGTCTGCTTTTCATCACCACCGGCGGCACCATTGCCAGCGTGCGCACCCAGCAGGGGCTGAAGCCCGTGCTTACCAGCGACGAGCTGCTTGCCCATCTGCCGGAATTGAAGGAGCTGTGCTGCCCGGAAACGCTGGCGCTGTGCAGCATCGACAGCACCGACCTCGGGCAGGAGCACTGGCTCATGATGGCACGCGCCATTCAGGAAAACTACGCCTTGTACGACGGCTTTATCATCTGCCACGGCACGGATACGCTGGCGTATTCTGCGGCGGCGCTCTCTTATCTCATCCAGAACGCGGATAAGCCCATCATCCTCACCGGCGCGCAGCAGCCCATCTCCAACGAAATCACGGATGCCAAGAAAAACCTGCGGGACAGCGTGGTCTGCGCCATCGACCCGGGCAGCCGGGGCGTGATGGTGGTGTTTGGCGGGCACGTCATCGCGGGCACCCGCGCCAAGAAGAACAAGACCATCAGCTACGACGCCTTTGCCTCGGTCAACTTCCCGGAATTGGCGCTGGTGCAGGGCGACCGGCTGGTGCGGTACATCCCCTCGCCGTGGCCCACCGGGCCGGTGGAGTTCAGCCGCACACTGGACAGCCGGGTGTTCCTGCTCAAGCTGACCCCGGGCATGTCCCCGGCGCTCATCCCGGAGATCTTCCACCTGTACGACTGCGTCATCGTGGAAAGCTTCGGCGTGGGCGGCATCCCGCAGCAGCTGATGGACGCCTTTGCCGCCGGGCTGGGCGACTACGAGACCACCCACAAGGTGCTCATCATGACCACGCAGGTCACCTACGAGGGCAGCGATGTGGGCGTGTACGAGGTGGGCAAGCGGGTGCGCAACCGTTTCCGCTTTTTGGAAGCCCACGATATGACCATCGAGGCCGTGGTGACCAAAAGTATGTGGCTGCTGGCGCAGAACTGCGACAGCTTTGACCAGCTGCAGCAGCGGTTCTACCGTCAGGTGAACTTTGACACCTTCTACCACTGAGCCGCGCGGACGCGGGACGATCTTGAATGCGCTCCGCGTTGCTCTGCGCATCATCAGCGGAAAAGATATTTTTATTTGCAGCTCCGAAACGCCTGCGGGCGTTTCGGAGCTGCTTTTTCACGGGAGGGGTCGTGGCGGGAAACGGCAGCTGCCGCGCTTGTTTCCTGCGGAAACAGCCGCGCGGCGGGCACCCCCTCAGTCTGCTCACTGCGTTCGCAGCCAGATTCCCCTTTTTGTCACCTGCGGTGACATCTTCCCCCGGAGCGGGGGAAGATGTCGCGTAGCGACAAAAGGGGGAGTGTGGCATCGCCGCAGGCGATGACGGAAGGGGTAATTTCCGGGAGCACCTGCAGGCGTCAAACGCAAAAGCAGCCAGACCGGGCGGTCTGGCTGCTTTTATGCTTATAAAAATATTTTACTCTACCTCTTCATCCGCGAAGATCCACAGCACCTCGTTGATGTGGGAGCCGCTGCGGGAGTAGGGGGTCACACGGATGCAGAAGCTGCGGCCGTCCGTCTTGCGGTAGCGGTGCTCCAGCAGGTTGCTGCTGAACACGGTGCTGCGCACAAGGCCGAAATCGAACAACTTTGCAAAGTTTTCTCTGTCCTCGGGCGCTACCAGCGTGTCGCGGTAGTTGGTCAACGCAGCGCGGAAAGAGCCGCCGCAGGTGTCCAGAATGGACTGGAAGTAATCCGGCACAATGATAGGGCGCACGGTGTCCTGCTGCAAGTCCACCACGAATACGGTCTTGTATTTGGGGGCAAGCACCCTCAAAAAGTGCTCGGCATCCCGCTTTTCCTGCAGGGTGCGCTCCATCTTTTCGTTCAGGCCTTCCAGCTGGCGGGCGCGGCCGTTGTGGTCGTAGTAGGCCTGCCGGTCCTGCCGCATAGCAGCCCCGGCCTTGGCCACGGCTTCGTCCAGATGGCGCAGGTCAGCGGTCTGCTGGATGCCTACGGAAATAACATAGTCCTTTTCCTTCAAAAAGGCGCGCATCCGGTCCGCAGTGCTCCACACGCTGTAAGGCGGCTCGTTGGGGGTCAGGATGACAAATTCATCGCTGCCGATGCGGTACACCCGGCTGGTAGCAAAGAACTTGCGGGCGGCATTTGCCAGACAGCACAGCAGGGTGTCGCCGCTGCGGTGACCCAGATGCTCGTTTACCTCGTGCATCCCGACCACATCAATGTAGGTGCACACCACGGATTCGTACCCGCTGTTGGGCAGCTCCCGCAGGTCGGCTTCGTACCGGCTGCGGTTGGCAAGACCGGTCAGGGTGTCGTGGCTGTAAGAGAAGTCCAGCTCCTCGCTGAGCTGGTCGGCCTGTGCGTCGTTGCGCACCAGCACAGTCGCCCACGGGTTCTGGGCACAGCAGCCCCGGCAGGGCAGCACCTCTGTGGTGACCCAGATATACTGGCCGGACACATTCTCGCGGTAGCGGTAGAACTCCGGCGCGGTGGCGTGGTACAGCACAGAGCGCAAGGCCTCCAGATCGGTCTGCTCCAAAAACAGGTCTGCGTCCTCTTCGTGCACGATCTTCTCGTTCACCAAGCGGTCGCAGTAATTGACAAAATCTTCTTCTTTTTCCAGATCTGCACCCAGCAGGCGGGCGTCCCGCTTGATCACCCGGTACGCACCGGTGGCAAGGTTCAGCAGCGAGATCACCAGCACGTTATCGGTAAAGATCTGGTAGGCCTGCAAGGCCAGCGCAGTCTTTTCGGTGCCCGGGTTCTCCACCCGGCGGTCACGGCGCATCAGGTCGCGGCGCAGATCCCAGTAATCCTGATTGGTGGGATCTGCCAGCAGTTTTTCGGCGTTTTCCACCGGCATGGGCTTGAAGAAGTAGTAGCCCTGCGAGTACAGGCAGTCTGCCGCCTGCAGCATGGACACCTGCTCCGGGGTCTCCACACCCTCGGCGATGATGGGCAGGTTCAGCCGGTGTGCCATATCCACCACCGACTCCACGATCTGCACGCCCTTGCTGCGGTTCTCCTGATTCATGTCGATGAGCTTCATGTCCAGCTTGATGGCATCGACGTTGGTATCCTTGAGCATATTCAGCGAGGAATACCCGCTGCCGAAGTCGTCCATCATCACCGCAAAGCCCTTGCGGTGCAGGCCCTGAATGGCGTTTTCCACCATCTGGGTGTCCTCGGCCACCATGGTCTCGGTGATCTCAGCCAGCAGGAGTTTGGGCTCCAGCTTATATTTTTCCACCAGATCTGCAAAGATCTGCGGCACATCCAGATTGAGGATATCCTGCACCGAAACGTTCACCGACACCGGCACAAGGTTGCTGCCGCTCTCCTGCCACTTCTGCAGGGTCTGGCAGACGGATTCCCAGATGTACTGGTCCAACCTTGTCACAAGGCCGGTGCGCTCCAGCAGCGGCATGAACTCGGCAGGGGGAACACAGCCCCGGGTGGGATGGTTCCAGCGCACCAGTGCCTCCATGCCCACGATGGCGCGGGTGATGCTGTTACACTTGGGCTGCAAAAAGAAGCAGAATTCGTGGTTGTCCAGTGCGTGCTCCAGCTCGCCCAGCAGCTGCTGCTGTTCTTTCAGCTCGTTGAGCATGGTGGGCTCAAAGCGGTGCAGGTAGCCGCTGTCGGTCGTCACACCGGCGATCTGCGCGTAGTTGCACAGGGTGGCGGCATCTGCACCGGGGTTTGCCTGCACAGGGCACACGCCCATTACCATAAAGAAGGTGACATCCTGCCTTCCGGCAGCCATGCAGGCCTGCAGCGTAGCAAGCACAGCAGTCTGCTCGGCCTTTTCGTCCGGCAGGCACAGGAAAAAGTCATCGTTTCCAAAATAGCCCACAGGATAGCCGGTCTGCCTGCTGTAACCCAGCAGACAGTTTGCCACAGTTTCCAGCAGAGCATCGCCCTTTTCGGTGCCGTAAAGCTCGTTATAAAGTTTGAAGTGCTGGATATCCACAGCGGCAACAGCCCATTCTGTTCCCTGATGCGCGGTCAGGAATGTATGCAGGGCCTGTAAAAATGCGTCCTTGCGGTCGATCCGCTCCAACGCAGCAGATGCCGGTGCGGCGGCATCTGTTTTGGTCTTTCGTTCCTCTGACATAACGATTCCTCACAATTTGGATAGTTTCAATACGGATAAGCCGATTGCGGTCGGTTTGTATACTTTATAATCAGTATAACACGGTTTAAGTCGTTTTGAAATAGTTTTTTCACACTTTTTAACAACATTATTCGAGCGAAGTGCAACAAAAATGCCACACACAGCAGCGCCGGTGTGGCATTCGGGGTCATTTGGTATTCTTGTTGTCGTCCTTGTTTTCCTGTTCGGCGCGGTGCAGCATCTCCCGCAATGTGGGCAGACTGCGCAGCTTGCTGCCGTGCCGGAGCTTCGGGTAGGCACGCAGCATACGGCGCGGGCCCACGATGCGGGGGGTGCGCAGCAGCTGCGCCTGCATTTCCTCGCTGCGGGCTTGCAGCTCTGCGGCCAGCTGTTCCAATTGCAGCAGCTCGGCGGCGCGCTCGGCAGTGCCCTTGGCAGCAAGGCGGGCGGCGTTGGCAGCTTCGGCAGCGTTCAGGCGGGCGTCCTCGCTGGCGCGGCGGGCAGCCTCGGTAGCCTCAGCGGCCTTGGCGCGGATGGCAGCCATGGTCTCACGGGCAGAGGGGCGCTTTCCGGCAGCATCCCGCGCTTCGGCGGCGGCAAGCTTGAATTGCAGCCGTCCCTCGTCCAGCTTCTTGTCGGCGTTCAGAGTGGTGGTGCCCAGCAGCTGGGTCATGGCATCGCTGACGGCGTGGATACTGTCGCCCAGCTGCTCCATGGTGTCCAGCGTATCGGCCAGCGCAGAAGCAGCAATGGCGGTAGCCACCACGTCCGCCGCGTACACGGCGTACAAAAAGCACATGAGGATAACCCCCACAAAGGGCGGGATCAGGTCTACAAGGTCAGCCACCACCGGGTGCACGATACGCATGACCACCAGCGTGCCCACGCCCCACAGCAGGCAGAATTCCAGACAGATATAGCCCCCGATATTAAAGGGAAAATCGCTGTAATCCCACCAGCGGGTGTGGTAGATCTTATACAGTGCCCAGCCGCCCACCAGTTCCAGCGCACTGGGCAGGATGACGCCGCCTATATACAGCAGCAGGATGCTGTGCTGCAAGGGCGTAAGGGCAAACAGCACGATGATCATGCCAAAGCCGTAGATGGGGCAGACCGGGCCGTTGAGGAAGCCCCGGTTCACCAGCTGACCGGTGGTGGCGGCGGCATAGATGACCTCCAGACACCAGCCTATGCAGGAATAGATCAGGAAATAGGCCAGAATATGGTACAGCGAAAAGCCGCATACCACGGTATCGGTAAGAAAGCTTACCATAGGCACCTCCGTTCTTCAGTTCTGTTTGGATACGATCTTATATTCGTCCCCCGGCTCAAAAAAGGGACAGGCAGCGGTATTATGCGCAAGATAGCGTGCCATCTCGTCCTCGTCCAGCGCAGCGCCCTGCGCACAGTAGTAGCTGCCGTATTCGTCCTGAACATTATTCAGGCACAGCTCACAGGGGTCAGACATTTTCTTCGCCTTCCTGTGCGGCGGCTTCGGCAGCGGCAGCTTCGCGTGCCATCCGCTTGAGCACCTTGGGGTCTACCCATGTCACGCTGTCGGCACCGGGCTTTTTGCGGGCAATGAGCGCTTTGATCTTGATGCCCATTTCGGTGAACATGCCCTCGTGCTCGGTGCGGATGTTCCATTCCGGCTCGTTCTCGTGGAGGTCGTAGGTGATCCACTCGATGTCGTAGCCGGAAGCGGGGAAGTACTCCACGCTGTCCCGGAACAGATCATCGTCGTCGGTCTTGAAGTAGATCTCACCGCCGTCCTTCAGAAACTCGCGGTAGGCGATCAGCTGGCGCGGGTAGGTAAGGCGGTGCTTGTGGGAGGAGTCGTTCTTGCTCCACGGGTTGCAGAAGTTGATATAGATGCGGCTGACCTCATCCTCCGGGGTGATGACGCCCTTGATGCGCTCGATATCGGTGCTCATGATCTTCACGTTGTCGATGGGGCGCCCCGCTGCCTGATAGGCGGCTTCGATCTTGCGCTTGGCAAGGATAAGCACCTTGTCAGTGATGTCGATGCCCAGATAGTTGTTTTCCGGGTGGGCACAGGCCAGCTGAGAGATGAAGCCGCCCTTGCCGCAGCCCAACTCCAGAATAAAGGGCTGCTCCGGGCGGGCATACTGGCCGTGCCACTTGCCGCCCCAGATGAGGGGTTCGTGCACATGGAAATCCGCGGCCATCAGTTCGTCGTGGGCATAGGGTTTGAAACGCATTCTCATAGTTTGTTGTTCTCCTTCAAAAATCTCTCCACCTGCTCCGGGGTGGCGGCACAGCTGCCCTGACAGATGCCGGGCTTGCCGCCGCCGCGTCCGTTCAGGGCGGCATTCAGTGCTTTGGTCAGGGCGCGCACATCGCCGTCCCGCCGGGCAAGGCAGTAACCGGTGCCCTTTTCGGTGGGGGTCAGAGCGGCGCACAGGCCGGTGGTGGCCTCGGTCAGACGGACAGCCAGCCGATGCAGCCCGTCCGGGTCCAGTCCCGGCAGGGTGCGGATGGCGTCCGCATCGGGCGCGGTCAGCTGCGCAAGGGCGTCAAACAGCTGGCTGCACAGTCCGAAGTGTGTAAACTTGAGTGCAGTATACTCGTCGTAGACCCGGTGCACCGCCACAGCGGTCTGGTCGGCCTTGGCAGAAAGCAGCGCGCCGATCTCCGCCTGCCGGGCGCGCATGGCCTGCGCCGCCGCCAGCGCACGGGCACCGCACACCACGCTCAGCCGCACACCGCCCTTGTAGTTCTCGCTGGCAAGGATCTTGATCTGCCCCACCTGACCGGTGGTGCGGGTGTGGGTACCGCAGCAGGCGCAGACGTCCGCGCCCGGGATGGTCACGATGCGCACCTGCCCCTCGATCTCTTTTTTAGAGCGGTAAACAAGGGCGGCAAGCTCCTCCCGGGTGGGGTAGCTGATGAGCACCGGCACATCCTGCCACACGATGCGGTTGGCGGCAAGCTCTGCCTGCCGCAGCCCCTCGGGGCTGATGGGCACACTGGTGTCCATGCGCACCACCTCGGTGCCTACATGGAAGCCCACGTTCTCCGCCCCGAACATCTGGTGCAGGATGCCGGAAAGGATATGCTCGCCGGTGTGCTGCTGCATTTTGTCAAAGCGCCAGTCCCAGTCGATGCAGCCGGCAACGGCTGCGCCGGGCGCGGCGGCAGCGGGCAGGACATCCACCGTATGCCAGATGATGCCCGCCTGCTCGTGGACGTCCGACACCCGCAGCACCGTGCCGTCCGGCAGGGTCAGCGTGCCCCGGTCGGCGGGCTGACCGCCGCCCTCCGGGTAGAACACCGTGCCGTCCAGCGCAATGCGCCCGCCGCCGGTCTTTTCGTCCGGCTCTGCGGCAAGGATGACGCTTTCGCATTCGGTGCGGAAAGCGTCCTGCTCAAAATATTTTTCTGTGCGCTGCATAGCGCGAGTACCTCCTGTAAAATAGAACGATTGGCAATGCCCAAAGGCGCCCCCTTGGGGGAGCTGCTGAGCGCAGCGAAGCTGAGGGGGTACCCCATAAAAACCAGTATACCACGATTTTTGCCTGTGGAAAATAGTTTACAGTTATGTTATGATAGGAAACAACGAATATTCCCGAAAATTGACAGCGAGGAAGGTAACGGATCATGCGTGAAAGTGGTATTCTGATGCCGGTATCCAGTCTGCCCGGCCCTTACGGGATCGGCTGCTTTGGCAAGGCGGCATTTCAATTTGTGGATTTCCTGTCTGCGGCAGGACAAACGATCTGGCAGCTGCTGCCGCTCAGCCCCACCGGCTACGGCGACAGCCCCTACCAGAGCTGCTCTGCCTTTGCGGGCAACCCCTATTTTGTGGATCTTGAAGCGCTGGAAAAAGAGGGTCTGCTGACCGCCGCAGACCTCAAGGCGGAAAGCTGGGGGAAAGACCCGCTGGAGGTGGACTACGGCACCTTGTACGTCAGCCGCTTTGCGGTGCTGCGCAAGGCCTACGCCGCATGGCGCAGCCAGTGCGCCGGGCTGCACGGCTGTGCCTACTACTACCCCGACGACTACTACACCTTCACCCTTGCCAACGAGGACTGGCTGGAGGACTATGCCCTGTACATGGCGCTGAAGGTTGCCAACAAGATGAAGAACTGGGTGGAGTGGGACGCCCCCTACCGCCGCCGCGACAAGGCCGTACTGGCCGCCTTTGCCGCCGCAAACGAGGAGGAGATTGGCTTCTGGAAGTTTGTGCAGTACAAGTTCAGCGTCCAGTGGCAGGCAGTCAAAACCTATGCCAACAAGAAGGGTGTGCAGATCCTGGGCGACATCCCCATCTACGTCTCTGCGGACTCGGTGGACGCATGGGTGGGCGGCAAGCTGTTTGAGCTGGACGCCGACGGCCGCTTTGCCCGGGTGGCGGGCTGCCCGCCGGACTATTTCTCCGCAGACGGCCAGCTGTGGGGCAACCCCCTGTACGACTGGGCGTACCACAAAAAGACCGGCTACGCATGGTGGATCCAGCGGGTGCGCCATGCACTGGGCATCTACGACCTGCTGCGCATCGACCACTTCCGCGGCTTCGACACCTACTGGGCCATCCCGGCCACCAGCACCACCGCCCGCACCGGCAAGTGGGAGAACGGCCCCGGCATGGAGCTGTTCGATGCACTGGAGGCCGCACTGGGCAAGCTGCCCATCATTGCCGAGGACTTGGGCGAGCTGTTCCCCAGCGTGCGCAAGCTGCTGGCCGACAGCACCTTCCCGGGCATGAAGGTGCTGCAGTTTGCCTTCGGCGGCGGGGACAACGAGTATCTGCCCCATAACCACGTCAAAAACGGCGTGGTCTACCCCGGCACCCACGACAACACCACCCTGACCGACTGGTGGGAGAACGGCGCTTCCGAAAAGGAAAAGGCCACCGCTGCGGCCTATCTGCACCTGACCTCCTGCAAGCCCACCGCCAAGGAGGTGGCAGCTGTCAAGACTGCCGCCGCGCGCACTGCGCTGCTGCGGGCAGCGCTGGGCTCGGTGGCGGACAGAGCCATCATTCCCATGTACGACTGGCTGGGGCTGGGTGCCGAAGCGCACCTGAACACCCCGGGCAAGCTGGGCGGCAACTGGGCATGGCGCGCAAAGGCCGGCTTTGACTCCAAAACCCTTGCCGCACAGATCAAAGCCGAGTGCGCCGTGTACTGCCGCTGCAATGCAGACGTTCAAAACGTGAAAGAATTAGCAATTTGACAGAATTGTAAAAACTGCCGTAAAAATTTGTGCGTTTTGCTGGAAAAATCTGTATTCCAATGGTATAATAGCCGTAAGTTCCCGGATTTGTGGGAAAATTGGAATTTCGCCCGTCGGAAGCGGCGGCGCGTACTGATGATGGGGAAATTACAGATGGACAGAGAATGGACAGAGCAGGATCTGCGTACCTTTGCCGAGGGCGCACAGGCTGCGTTTGAAACGGTATTGCTGGACGAGCTGCCACAGGACACCGGCTGGCAGGACGAAGGCCTGCAGGTGAGTTATAGCCTGTGCAACGGCCGGGTAAGCTGCGTGCTGCACCGCACGGTGCGGGCAGACGGCAAGCTGTGGCGGATCACCATGTCTGCCCCGCTGGCAGGCAACCTGCTGCCGGAAGAGCGCATGAGCGCCCGCGAACGGGAGCTGTGCCGCGAGGACCTGAACCACAATTTTCTTTCCGGCGTATACAACCGCCGCTACCTTGAGACCGTGATCGCCGCCGAGCTGGACCGCTGGGCAGAGCAGGGGCGCAAGGCCGCCGTGGCGCTGGTGTCGCTGGATCACGGCGCACAGCTGCGGGACACCTACGGTCAGCCGGTGATGGATCAGCTGATCTGCTTTGTGGCAAACCAGTGGAAAAAGTATTTCGATATCCCGGGCAGTCAGATCGTCTGCCGCCTGACCGGCACCACCTTTGTGGTGGGCTGTCTGGACTTGGACGGCGGCCAGCTGGCCGAGCAGATGCGGAACATCTACGCCGAAATGCCCCACGAGTGCATCACCTCCATGGGCATGATGAAGCGGGTGCCCTTTACCCTGAGCGTCGCAGTGGCAGGGCTGGACGAGCTGGACAGCGCCGCCAACTGCTGGCAGCGCCTGTACGCCATCTGTGACGAGCGGCTGCGCGGCATCCAGATCTCCGGCGGCAATAAGATCTGCTGAGAAACAACGTATAAAATCCCCCTTTGGGCACATACTAGGTGCCAAAGGGGGATTTTTTGTATGGAAAACCAGAAAAACGACAACCTGAACCTGCTGGAAGCGGTGGTGCAGAACACCGAGATGGGCAAGAACACCCTGGAGCAGATTTTACCCATGACCAACGATGTGCAGTTCAAGGCCGAACTGCTGCGCCAGCGCAACATCTACCACCAGCTGAATCAGGAGGCGCACACCGCCATAGAAGCCTGCGGCGGCAGCGCGCAGGGGCAGAGCACCATGGCAAAGCTGAACACGAAAATGGGCATCGGGCTCAAGACCCTTACGGACAAATCTACCCGCAATCTGGCCGAGATGCTCACACAGGGCAGCGGCATGGGGGTGGTGGACTGCGTAAAAAGCTGCAAGGACTACCCCAACGCCGCCCCGGGCGCAAAGCGCCTTGCCCAGCGGCTGCAGGATTTTGAAGAGGATAACCGCATCCAGCTGGAACGGTTTTTGTGAATACGTTCCACCCCATAAAAACACAAAGTCGGGCAGTCCGCAGGCTGCCCGACTTTGCTATGATCTAAATATTTTTCCGCTATTGCGAAGCATTTACTCCCACAGCTTTTCGGGGTACTGGCCCTCGGCGGTCTTGCGGGCAATGGCCTCCACCACCAAAGGCTTATCCTCCCGGTAGGTGACGCCGAACCACTTATCCGTACTGCGCAGCACCTGAATTTTTGCCTTGTTCTCCTCGATCAGCTCGGTCACCACCAGCGGCAGGAAATACTCGCACTTCAGGGGGTTCACCGGCAGATTCTCGGTCAGCCAGCCCGCAAAGCGCTGCTCGGCCTCGTCCAGAAAGCTCTTGCCGAAGCCCCACAGGTTCATGCTCACAGGGGTGTCGCCGGGCAGGTCCACCCAGCTCTCGCCGCCGTCCTCGGTGTAATGTGCGCCGCCGTCGCAGGGCTCGATGCGGGTGCGCTCGGTCACGCTTTGCAGGGTGCCGTCCTCGTTCTTGATGCACACGCCGCGTGCCACGCTGCCGTTCTCAGACAGGGTGTTCTTCAGCAGATAGCTGACCATGCAGTAGCGGTAGAAATCATCATCGGCGTGGGTGGACAGGTAATCGTACATCACCTGAAACGCCTCCGGGCCGTAGTAGTCGTCCGCATTGATGACCGCAAAGGGGCCGTCAATCAGGGGCTTTGCAGCCAGCACGGCATGGCAGGTGCCCCAGGGCTTTACACGTCCCTCCGGCACGGCAAAGCCTGCGGGCAGCTCTTCCAGCTGCTGGAAGGCATACTTCACCTTCATCGCCTTGGCCACGCGGTCGCCGATGGCTGCCTTGAAGGCGTCCTCGATCTCGTGCTTGATGACAAAGATCACGGTCTCAAAGCCGGCGCGGCGGGCGTCGTAGAGGGAATAGTCCATAATGACCTGTCCGTTGGGGCCCACCGGGTCGATCTGCTTCATGCCGCCGTAACGGCTGCCCATGCCGGCAGCCATGACGACCAGTACCGGTTTATTCATCTGCAATTCCTCCTGTATCTGCCGGGGTTTCCGGCATTGTAGCGTTCTGAGGCTATTATACACTGCTTCGCCGCCGGTGGCAAGGCACAGAAGGGGGGGAGAGGATCAGAAATGCGCGCCGCGTGCGCTTTGCGCATATTCAGCGGAAAAATTCTTTTTTAATAGCGCAATGCCGGAGCGTCTGCGGACGCTCCGGCATTGCATTTTCACGGGAGAGGGCGCGGCAGGGCAGCTCCATCTATGAAAAAGGAGATCGGAAACGCCCGCAGGTGTTTCCGATCTCCCAAATCAAACTGTTTTTCCGCTCACCCCAGCTGGCTCTGGGTCAGGGACAACCGCTGGTAGGCGATGCGCGGGGTGCCGTCCTCCACATGGATGATGCCGCAGCGGGTAAAGCCCTCGCTTTCCAGCAGGTGCTGCATCACCTTGTTGTCGGCGTGGGTGTCGGCGCGCAGGCTCTCGCAGTGCTCCAGACACCACTCCACCACCGCCTTGCCGATGCCCTTGCTCTCGCCCGCCGAAGCCAGCCGGTGCAGCGTACCGTAGGGCAAAGTGTCGTTGAGCCACTGTCCGTCCTCAATGACCTTGTAAGTGGGATCCTCGCCAAGGACAAAGGCAAACACCGCCTGCATCTGGCCGTTTACCATGTACACGAACAGCCGGTTGGTGTCGATATCCTCTTCCAGCAGCTCCGGGCTTGGGTAATTGTCCCCCCACTGGGTGGGGTTGCCGTTTTTCGCCATGAATTCCCGCGCACGGGCATAGATATCCAAAATCCGTGCCATATCTGCTCTTACCGCTCCGCGAAACATATCCACTCATCCTCTCTTGCCCGCGCCCTGCCGCGCGGGGTACATTTATTTTAGTATAACACAATATTCCATAAAGTACCAGATTTTTCTCCATTTCGCGGCAAAAACAGACCGCCGTGCGCGGGGCAACAGCACGACGGTCGGGGGAAGCAAAACAAAAGAGGGCTTCATGCGGTGGGGCGGCGGGGAGCGGCGCCGTTGCGCACCAGCCGGTACTCCCGTGGGCTCAGGCCGTAGCGCTCGTGGAACAGGCGGTAGAAGTAGCTGGTGTTCTCGTAGCCCACCTGTGCAATGATCTGCTGAATGTTCAGATCGCTGCGGCGCAGCAGCCGCGCGGCGGTCTCCATGCGGTGCTTTTGCAGCAGCTCCTTGTAGGTGCGCCCGGTCTGAGCGCGCACGCACTCGCTGACATACGCCAGCGAAACACCATAAGCCCTTGCCACATTGGAAAGGCTGGCCTCACGATAATTTTGGGTGATCTCCTGCAGCGCCGCCTGCACCAGTGCATCGCGGCTCACGGCCTCCATGCGGGCTTGCTGCGGGGAGCGTTCAAGCTTTGCCATCATTGTATCTGTCCTCCGTAACGGTGCGGCAGGCGGGGGACTGGGGGAAGCCGGACCACCCGCCGCACGATAACTGCGGAGCCCCTTCCGGGCTCTTATACCCTGAATACGAATCACCCGCCGCAAACATTGCAGAAAAGATAAAAATTTTTTAGTCAATTTTCGTTGTAGAGGGAGCTTTCCCACAGAAAAAGGCTGCCCGCCAAACGGCAGACAGCCTTTTCCAGAAGAAAATAAGGAAAACACGCACCCAAAAGGGCAGAGTGAGTATCAGAACATACTTTCGTCCTTGTAGCGCCCGGTGCGCACGAACTGCACCCACTCGGCTACGTTCACGGCGTGGTCGCCGATGCGCTCCAGATACTTGATGACCATCAGCAGATCCAGCGCGGCGTCCACCTTGGCGGGGGCGGCGGCGATCTCCTGTGCCAGTGTGTGCTTGATGGCGTTGAAGTCGTAGTCCACGGCGTCATCTGCGGCGATGACGCGGCGGGCGGCGGTCTCATCCTCGGCGGTCAGGGCATCCATGGCGTCTAAGATCATCTGGTAGGCCTTGCGTCCCATGGCAATAGCCTGACTGACGGCGGGGTCGCCCTCCTTGCGCACGGTGACAAGATGCGGGATGATCTCGGCGATATCCGAGGCGTGGTCGCCCATGCGCTCGATGTCGGTGACCACCTTCATGGCGGTGGAAATGTGGCGCAGGTCGCCCGCCACCGGCTGCTGGCGCAGCAGCAAGGTCATGCAGCGGTGCTCGATGTCCCGCTCCATGTTGTTGATGCGGTCATCCCCCTGCACGATCTTCTGGGCGGCTGCGGTGTCGGCGGTGCACAGCGCTTCCAGCGCGTTCTCCACGGCCTCGGCGGCGTTCTGCCCCATCTCCACCAGTGCGGTCTTAAGAGACTCCAGATCGCTGTCGTATTGTTTGCGAATGCTCATTGCTTTGTTCCTCCCTGCATTAACCGAACCGGCCGGAGATGTAGTCCTCGGTGCGCTTGTCCCGGGGTGTGCTGAAGATCTGGTTCGTGGGGCCAACCTCCACCAGCTCCCCCAGCAGGAAGAAGGCGGTGCGGTCGCTGATACGGGCCGCCTGCTGCATATTGTGGGTGACGATGACCACGGTGTAGTTCTTTTTCAGCTCGTTCATCAGCTCCTCCACCTTCATGGTAGAGCCGGGGTCCAGTGCGCTGGTAGGCTCGTCCATCAGCAGCACCTCGGGCTTGACCGCCAATGCCCGGGCGATGCAAAGACGCTGCTGCTGCCCGCCGGACAGGCCGAGGGCGCTCTTTTTCAGGCGATCCTTCACCTCGTCCCACAGGGCTGCGCCCCGCAGCGAGCTTTCCACCAGCTCGTCCAGCTCGGCCTTATTGCGCACGCCGTGCAGCTTGGGGCCGTAGGTGATGTTGTCGTAGATGCTCATGGGGAAGGGGTTTGCCTTCTGGAACACCATGCCCACACGGCGGCGCAGATCGGTCAGCTCCATCTCGCGGGCAAAGATATCCTCGCCCTTCAGCCGCACATCACCCTCGATACGCACGCCCGGCACAAGGTCGTTCATGCGGTTCAGGGTCTTTAAAAAGGTGGACTTTCCGCAGCCGGAGGGGCCGATGAGTGCGGTGATCTCCCGCTCGCCCACGTCCAGCGAAATGCTCTTCAGCGCTTTGAAGTCGCCGTACCAGAGGTTCAGATCCTTTGCCGATATCACCGGCACATTCGTGTTTTCCATAGAGTACCTCTTTATTTTTACTGCTTCTGTTTCAGTTTCGTTTTCGCCAGACGTGCTGCCAGATTGATGAGCAGCACCAGCACCAGCAGCACTGCGCCGATGCCCCATGCAGAGGTGAAATCGCCGTCCTCAAAGGCGCGCAGGTACAGCAGCACCGAAAGGGTAGCACCGTTGGAGGTGTAGGCCTTGAATACGCTCTTGGCGATCACCTCTGCCGCACCGGCGGTGAACAGCAGCGCGGCGCTTTCGCCCACGATGCGTCCCACCGCCAGAATGCAGCCGGTGACGATGCCGTCAATGCTGCAAGGCAGCACGATGGTGCGGATGATGTGCCACTTGCCTGCACCCAGACCCATGGCACCCTCGCGGTAGCCCTGCGGCACGGTTTTGAGGGATTCCTGCGTGGTGCGGATGATGGTGGGCAGGTTCATCACCACCAGCGTCAGACTGCCGGACAGCAGACAGGTCTGGAAGCCCAGCGCCTGACTGAACACCAGCATACCCACCAAGCCGTAGATGATGCTGGGGATACCGGCCAGCGTTTCGTTGGTGAACTCGATGACCTCGATGAGCCGCCGGTTGGAGGCGTATTCGGTCAGGTAGACCGCCGCACCCACGCCCAGCGGCAATACGATGAGTAATGTCAGCACAATGACATACAAGGTGTTGAGGATGGCGGGCAGAATGCCGTCCGTCTTTTTCAGCACACTGGCGGTGGTAGAAAGGAAGTTCCAGCTGATGTGGGGGATGCCCCGCACCAGCACCATGCCGATGATCCCGGCCACCAGAATCATCACCAGTACTGCGCTTGCCCAGACCAGCACGGTCATTACCCGGTTCCATGCCCGGCGGGAGGGCGAAAAGCCGTTATTCATCGCGGTTTCCTCCCTTCAGTACCACGTTCAGCACCACATTGATGAGCATGATGAACACGAACAGCACCAGCGCGATGCTGAACAGTGCCTGCCGCTGCAAGCCGCCGGCGTAGCTCATTTCCTTGGCGATGGCGGTGGTCAGCAAAGTGACGCTGCGGAACAGGCTGTCCGGCATATTGGGGCTGTTGCCCGCCACCATCATCACGGCCATGGCCTCGCCGATGGCGCGGCCGATGCCCAGCACAACGCCTGCGGCAATGCCGCTTTTGGCCGCCGGGATGCTGATCTTGAACCATGTTTCGGTGTCGGTAGCACCCAGCGCAAGACTGCCCTGCTCATACTCCGGCGGCACGGCGTTGAGCGCCGTCACCGACACGGACACGATGCTGGGTAAGATCATGATGGAAAGCACTACAATGGCGCTGAGCAGGCAGGCACCGGAGGCCTTACCGAAAGCTTTTGCCACGGCGGGCACCAGCACCTGCATACCCAAAAGGCCGAACACCACGCTGGGGATGCCGGACAGCAGCTCGATGGCAGTGACCACCACGGTGCGCAGCTTGGGGTTTGCGGCCTTGGAGAGGAACACCGCCGTCAGCAGGCCGATGGGCACGCCGAGGATGGTAGCGCCCAGCGTGCCGTAGACGCTGGACAGGATGAAGGGCAGGATGCCGAACAGCGGCTCTGCTGCGGTGGACGCCCATTTGGTGCCGAAGAGGAACTTGAAAATGCCGATCTTATGGATAGCCGGCACGCCGGAGACCACCATGTACACCGAGATGAGCACCACACAGCACACCGCCAGCATTCCGCACAGGAAGAAGATGAAATTCATCACCGCTTCCAGCCAGTCGGCGGGGGTACGGGGCAGCCGTACCCGGCGCAGAGAAGAGGTTGTATTTTTCATAACGCGATCCTATAAAAAGCCGCACCAGCCCAGCCTTTTAGGGCAGGCCGACGCGGCGATTCTCTTGTTCAGATGCAGGGCAGGCGGTTCACCGGGGAGCTTTCCCCGCGAAATTCGGGGCTTCCAGCTCCCGCCCTATTGCCTGCGGCAACAGGGTCCCACCCTCGGATCATTCGCTGGGGAAACTCCCCGGCAAACCACCCGGCAATTACTCGTTCACGGGCACAGCGCCTGCGGTGCGGATGAGGTCGGCAGCGTCCTTGCTGGTGGCAAAGTCCACAAAGGCCTGTGCCTGCTCAGACAGGGCAGCGCTCTTGTTGGTAACGAACACGAAGGGACGCTGGATCTTGTAGCTGCCGTCCTTGACGGTGTCCTCGCTGCACTCCACACCCTCCACGGTGACCATGGCAACGGTGTCGCCCACGGCGGACAGAGAAGCGTAGCCGATGGCCAGCGGGTTTGCCTCCACAGCGCTGATGACAGCGCCGGTGGCGGTCAGCTCCTGTGCGTACTTGCAGCTGTCCTTCACGTCCACGATGCTCTCGAAGCCATCGCGGGTGCCGGAACCGGCCTCACGGCCCACCAGAACGATGTCGCCGTCATCGCCGCCGACATCCTTCCAGTTGGTGATCTCGCCGGTGAACATCTTCTTGAGCTGCTCCACAGTCAGGTCAGCGACCTTGCTGTCCTTGTTCACGATGATGGCGATGCCGTCCAGCGCCACGACAGTGCCGTCCACAGCGGACTTCTCATCGTCCTTCAGGGCGCGGGAGGACAGGCCAATGTCCAGCGTCTTGTCGGTAGCGCCGGTGATGCCTGCGCCGGAACCGGTGGGGTCGTAGCTGACGGTGACGCCCGGCTCGACCTCGGCAAAGCCCTCGGTCAGGGCAGCGATGACGTTCTTCATGGAAGTAGAACCGCCGGTCGCAACGTTGCCGCTCAGGGTGCCTGCTGCCTGCCCGGCAGCGGATGAAGCGGTGGCTGAAGCAGAAGCAGCGGTGCTGGATGCAGAAGAAGCAGAGCCGCCGCAGGCGGTCAGGGCAGCAGCCGCAGCAGCTGCACCGCAAACGGTCAGAAACGAACGACGAGAGATCTTTTTCATGATAGAATTTCCTCCATTAAAAACCCGGGCGCCCGCCCGGCACTGTCTTTTGTGTTTTCCTTGGGAACGGCCTTATTCTACCGCTTTGCCGCCCTTGCCGCGACCATGGACGTGCAAAAAGTGCGTAAAACTTTGTGCACACTGCCAGCCCCAATGTAAAGAACAGGTAATGCGGCACAAAACAAAAAGCCGCCGGACACTCCTGTTTCCAGAAGTGCCCGGCGGCGGGGTGTATTCAGGTTTACTCTACGCGGCCCGTTACGTTTTTGCCGTTGTTCCCATAGAGGAACACAGCGGTTTTGCCATTGTAGCATACACGCAGTTCATAAGTGCCGGTGCTGTTCTTTTCCGACACATTTTTCTTTGTTTCCAGAAAGAACTCCTGCGAGCCATTGTAGTCGGCCGTCCGCCCCGGCTCTGCAACCAGTTCCTTCCGCTTGAAATACAGCGTTTCCTCTGCATCTGCCTCGCGGAAGATGCAGGTGATGTCCTCCGGCTTGATGACCACCTTTTCGGTGCTGTTGTTCTGGATGGTAAACTTCGTCCAGTAGGTCAACTGCCTAGGTGCGCCGCCGTGAGTAAAGGGCGTTGCACAGATAAAGGTGACATCACCGATCTTCGCCACGCCGCTGGTCTTTTCGATCACGGTATCCCCGCAGCCGGTCAAAGCCCCTGCGGCGGTCAGCACCAGCGCCCCGGCACTGAGCTTGAGAAATGTTCTGCGGTCGATCATAGCAATGCACCTCCTGTATTAGGCTGTTTGGGTTCAATTATGCAAGTTTTGAATCCTTCTTAAAGGTATAGCCTTCATAAACACCGGTATAGGTCTCGGTGGGGTCTACGCCAACCCTAAGCTTGATATCTGCGGTATGTGCTTCCATTGCCTGATAGAGCATCTTCTGGCTCTCATCCAGCCGGAAGGTCAGCACACCCGTTTTGCGCTCGCCCTTTTTCATGACCAGCGTGATATTGCTCAGCAGATCTCCGCCCTGCAGCGCGACCTTTTGACCGTTGATCTTAAGCACAAATACGGATTTTGCCGGGAAGCTGAAGCCGTTGACGCTATCCAGATTGTGAACGCACACTGTCACCGTGAAATCGGCATACCAGGATTTCCCGGTGCCAATGCCCTGATCATGAGGGACGGCGCTCCATTTACCCACAGCAACCGTAAAGCCACCCAGATCAGTGCCAATGTCACCATCACTGCAGCCGCCCAGCAGCCCGGTCATGGATACTGCCACTGCCATTGCGGCAGAAGTCTTTAAAAACGCACGACGATCTATTTTCATAGCCATATTATAAGCCCTCCTCAAAAGCTTTTTTGCACCCTAAGAGTACCACATTTTACCACATTGTCAACTATCCGAATTCAGGTTTCACCATTTTATCGTTCCTTTATAAAAGGCCGCATAGAACGGCAGCGGGCGCGGTGTTTGCTGCCGGTCCGGGGCGGCGGGAATTTTTATTTTTTCAATAAAATCGAAATTTGCTGTTGACAAAGGGCACCCGGTATGCTAAAATAGCCAAGTCGGGTGCGAACACCTGATGCGAAAATGGTCGTATGGCCCGTTGGTCAAGCGGTTAAGACAGAGGCCTCTCACGCCTTTAACATCGGTTCGATTCCGGTACGGGTCA
>ENA-OQHI01000160-OQHI01000160.1-human-gut-metagenome-genome-assembly--contig:-NODE-160-length-53569-cov-9.444384_pt1 | contig 53569 bp, 33 predicted proteins | sample MGYA00242561_ERZ504713 | MGnify/ENA primary metagenome ERZ504713 (study PRJEB26092, sample SAMD00036217) | human gut metagenome | host: Homo sapiens | study: EMG produced TPA metagenomics assembly of... | reverse complement strand
ACACCCTGCGCAAGTGCCGGATAGGAACGGCAAAATTTTTTACACTTCTATTACTTCTTTATCACACATAAGCAAAGAGCCAGGGCATCAAACAGCTCATGGCGGGTGCAGGAATCATGCTGCTGGGAACTACCCTGATTCCACAGCTGGCAACGTTATTCTCTTAAGAGGAGTGGTAGATGAACACCATCATTGAGAGAATTACGGAAGCGATAAAGGATATTCTGATAGGGCTGATTAAATCCAGTCTGGACAGTACGTTCTCGTATGTCAATGAACAGGTGGGAACCATAGCCGGGCAGGTGGGACAGACACCGCAGGGGTGGAACGCAGGTATTTTTAACCTGATCCAGAATATTTCCCAGACGGTGATTGTCCCCATTGCGGGACTGATCATCACCTTTGTTCTGTGTTATGAACTGATTACGATGGTGACACAGAAAAACAACTTCCATGAATTTGAGACATTCAATATTTTTCTCTGGATTTTCAAAGCGTATGTAGCCATTTATCTGGTAACGAATACGTTCAATATCACCATGGCGGTCTTTGATGTTGGTCAGCATGTGGTCAACAATGCCGCCGGGGTGATATCCGGAAATACGGCGGTAGATGCATCAGAAGCAATCACAAGGATTGTGGATGCACTGGAGGATATGGAGATTGGGGAGTTGTTCCTGTTATCCATGGAAACGCTGTTGATCAGCATTACCATGAGGATTTTATCCATCATTATTCTGGTCATTCTGTATGGAAGGATGATCGAGATATACCTTTATACTTCCATAGCACCGATTCCGTTTGCCACCATGACGAATAAAGAATGGGGCAATATCGGAAACAACTATTTGAAAGGCTTGTTCGCCCTGGCATTTCAGGGATTCTTCATGATGGTGTGCGTGGGAATCTACGCAGTCCTGGTCAGTGCCATGACCATTTCAGACGACCTTCATGCAGCAATGTTTTCAGTGGCGGCATATACCGTAATTCTTGCATTTTCATTGTTCAAGACCGGAAGCCTTAGTAAATCAATATTCAATGCCCATTAAGGGCGAAGAAAGGAGAGCATACCATGGCGTATGTACCAGTACCAAAAGACCTTACCAAGGTCAAAACAAAAGTAGCTTTAAATCTGACAAAGCGGCAGTTGATTTTCTTTTCACTTGCCGCAGTTGTGGGGATTCCGTTTTATTTGCTGACAAGAAATATCATCGGTTCCAGTATTTCTGCCATTCTTATGGTGACTGTGATGCTGCCGTTTTTCTTTATGGCGATGTATGAAAAAGACGGACTCCCCTTTGAAAAAGTAGTGGCAAATATCATCCGTCAGAAGTTCCTTTATCCAGCGGTACGACCGTATAAAACCGAGAACTTTTACAGGGAGATAGATGCCCTTACAAAAAAGGAGGGTATGCCGGATGGCAAAAAAGACAAAGCAGGAGGCTCAAAAGGAACAGCTTTCCAGAGCGGAAAAAAGAAACCGTCAGGAAAGAAGAACCAAAAGCAGCCGCAAAGAAAGAGAAAAGGAAAAGCGTAGGAAAAAGCAGGAGCGGGAGCGTAAGAAACAGAAAAATATCCCCACTACTGCACAGCAGAGTATCCCGTATCTTCGGATGCTGCAGGATGGCATCTGCCAGGTGTCAAAGCATTTCTTCTCCAAAACCATTCAGTTTTATGACATCAACTACCAGCTTGCTCTGAATGAGGACAAAACCACGATTTTTGAAAATTACTGTGATTTTCTGAATTACTTTGATTCTTCAATTAGTGTGCAGCTGTCCTTTATCAATCAGCAGGTAGATGTGGCTGAATTTGAGAAGAGCATTGACATTCCTGATCAGAACGATGACTTCAATGCCATCCGGGAAGAGTACCGGACGATGCTGAAAAACCAGCTTTCCAAAGGCAACAATGGTCTGGTAAAGACGAAATATATCACGTTTGGCATTGAAGCGGAGAGCCTGAAGGTGGCAAGACCGAGACTGGAGCGGATCGAAGCAGATATTCTAAACAATTTCAAAGTGCTGGGGGCACAGGCACATTCCATGAATGGTCTGGAACGTCTGGAAGTGATGTACCATGTGTTCAATCAGGACAGGATTGAACCTTTCCGGTTCCAGTATAAGATGCTGCCGGAGACAGGAATGAAAACCAAAGACTTCATTGCACCGACTTCCTTTAACTTCTCTAAGAATCAGACATTCCTGATGGGAAAGACCATGGGAAGCGTGAGCTATCTGCAGATCCTGGCACCGGAGCTGACTGACCGTATGCTGGCAGATTTTCTGGATGTGGATGACAGTATCAATGTCAACATTCATATCCAGTCCATTGACCAAAGTGCGGCGATCAAGATGATAAAGAGTAAGATTTCTGACCTGGATAAGATGAAGATTGAGGAGCAGAAGAAAGCGGTAAGGTCCGGCTATGATATGGATGTACTGCCTTCCGATCTGGTCACTTACGGGGAGGAAGCGAAAAATCTTCTGGAAGATTTGCAGTCCAGAAATGAGCGAATGTTCCTTGTGACGGTTCTGGTGATGAATACGGCAAAGAAACGTCAGAAACTGGATAACAACATTTTTCAGGTACAGGGCATTGCACAGAAATACAACTGTTCCTTAAAACAGCTGGACTATCAGCAGGAAGCAGCCTTGATGTCCTGCATCCCATTGGGAGTCAATCGAATTGAGATTCAAAGAGGGCTTACCACATCGGCAACAGCGATCTTTGTGCCATTCACGACACAGGAGCTGTTCCAGGAAGGGGAAGCTCTTTATTATGGTCTGAATGCTCTTTCCAACAACATGATCATGGTAGACAGAAAGCGGTTAAAGAACCCGAACGGACTGATTCTTGGTACTCCCGGATCTGGTAAATCTTTCTCGGCAAAGAGGGAGATTACCAACTGTTTCCTGATTACGGAGGACGATATCATTATCTGCGATCCGGAGGCTGAGTATTATCCGCTGGTGCAGGCATTGCATGGACAGGTAATCCGGATTTCACCGGTATCTGACCAGTATATCAATCCGATGGATCTGAACCTGAACTATTCAGAAGAAGATAATCCACTGTCACTGAAAGCAGATTTCATTCTGTCTTTGTGTGAGCTGATTGTTGGAGGAAAGAACGGGCTGGAGCCGGTAGAAAAGACCATCATCGACCGTTGCGTGCGGCTGGTCTATCAGGATTATCTGGCTAATCCGGTGCCGGAGAAGATGCCGATTCTGGAAGATCTGTATGAGCTTTTGAGAAAACAGGAGGAGCCGGAAGCACAGCGTCTGGCAACGGCACTGGAAATCTATGTTACAGGTTCCCTGAATGTGTTTAATCATCGCACCAATGTGGATATCAATAACCGGATTGTCTGCTTTGACATCAAAGAGCTTGGCAAGCAGTTAAAGAAAATCGGAATGCTGATTGTACAGGATCAGGTCTGGAACAGGGTAACGATTAACCGTTCCGCCCATAAATCAACCAGATACTATGTGGATGAGTTCCATCTGCTGTTAAAGGAAGAGCAGACCGCCGCTTACAGCGTGGAAATCTGGAAGCGATTCCGTAAATGGGGTGGCATTCCGACGGGAATCACTCAGAATATTAAGGACTTGCTGGCGTCAAGGGAGATTGAAAATATTTTTGAAAACTCAGATTTCATTTATATGCTCAACCAGGCATCCGGTGACCGGCAGATTCTTGCAAAACAGCTGAATATTTCACCAACACAGCTGTCTTATGTAACCAACAGTAATGAGGGAGAAGGACTTCTGTTCTATGGAAACGTAATTATTCCGTTTGTAGACAGGTTCCCGAAGAATTCCCTTTACAAAATCATGACCACCCGCCCGGAGGAAACTGCAGAGGCAGGGTGATACAGGAGGAAAACGATGTTACGAGCAATTTCATATTTTTTGACATTTAGTGGCGGTGCTGTTTTTGGCATCGCCAGTCTTTGTTTATTACAGGCAGGAAAAGGACACCCGGTAAAGGAGGGGTAGCATTTGGCAGAACAGAGAATGAAAGTCAGGGATAAGAAAGTCCAGAAGATGACGAAAGACGGTCTTGTGGAAGAAAACCTGACAGAAAAATCTTCTGTTCGTGTCAGCAGTCGTGCTAGCGATGTACAGATGGGAAAAAATGGAAAGGACGATCTCAACTTTGCAGATAAGTCCCCTGTTAAAGCGGATAAAAGAGGAAAAAATGTCCGCTCCTCTGTACAAAATTCCAGAGATGCACCGGCTACGACACGAGCAGAACAGCAAACAGCTCAGGAGAGCCGAAAACAGAGAAACCAGAGGATGGTTCGCCGGGAATCTGAAAAAGTTGTCAGAGAGAAGGAAAATCCCACAACAGAATCTGGAAGACTGAAAGAAAAACAGGTGGAACTTTCCCAGAGCAGAGGGGACAGCCGCAGAAAGCAGAATGGTGGCAGTAAGAAACCGAAGCAGAAACAGCGGCTTCAGTTTGCCTATGAGGAAACAAGAGCTTCCGTAAAAGGGGAGAAAGAAACCGAAAAGTTAAACCAGATGGATGCGGATGGAGTAAACTTCCGAGGGCAGAAGCAAAAGGAGAGAGCCAGAAAGCTGTCTTATGAGGAAACTCAAAAGAAAGCAGAACTAAAGAAGCACTCAAAAAAAGAGAAGGTTTATCAGGAACACGCAGAAGAAAACGTGGGAAAGAAAAAATCCCGACTGAAGTTTGGTTCGGAAGAATCTGACAGTGAAAAGAAAGCAGAGGTTTTGAAAAAAGCCAGTGGAGCAGCATCTGCAGCCTTGCATCGGGAAATCCGTAAGAATGAGAATGACAATGCGGCGGTGGAAGGTACCCATAAGCTGGAAGAGGGAGCAGAAGGGGCTTACAGCCTGGAACAGAAGAGTGCTCGATGGAGAAAACAGCGGACTGCCCGAAAGCGAAGCAGCCTGGAGAGGCAGGCTGCCAAGAAGCAGGAGCAGAAGAAACTGAAAAAATTGATTCAGAAACAGCGAATCAAGCGGGATTATGCCAAAGCAAAGCACAGTGAGCAGGCGGCAGGAACAGCAACAAAGGGAACGATTGACTATATCAAGAAGATTGGTGGTAAAGTGACCAACTTCTTTAAGGAAAATCGGAAAGTGTATATAAGCGTGGCACTTCTGATCGGACTGATGATGCTGATCATGACCAATGTGACTTCCTGTTCTTCTCTTTTCCTTCAGAATCTGATTACCTATACCGGAACCAGCTATCTTTCCTCAGATGAAGCTATTCGGGAAGCGGAGCTTTATTACACACAGCTGGAAGCAAACCTGCAGGAACGGATCAACAACATGGAATCCGAAGAACCGGGGCATGAAGAATACCGGTACAATATCGGTCCGATTGAGCATGATCCGTTTGTGCTGATCAGCTACCTGTCTGCAAAATATGAAGAATTTACCTTCGAGCAGGTAAAACCGGAACTGGATGCGTTGTTTGCACTGCAATATCATCTGGAAACGGAGGCAGTTAATGAAACTGTAACAGAGACAACAACTGTAAGAGTCGGAGAGTCCCTTGGACAGGTGGTGACGAGCGGCTATTGTAACTGTCCGATCTGTTGTGGTGTATGGAGCGGCGGACCGACTGCAAGCGGGGCATATCCGACAGCTAACCATACCCTTGCGGTAGATGCTTCTGATCCTTTTGTTCCCATGGGAACGAAGGTAGTTATGAATGGGGTGGAATATACCGTAGAGGATACCGGAGCATTTGCAAGATACGGTGTCCAGTTTGATGTTTACTATGACAATCATGCGGCGGCATCTGCACATGGACATCAGACCTGGGAGTGCTATCTGGCAGACGATAATGGCAGCCAGGAAGTGGAAGTGACCAGAACGAGAAAGGTTGATGTGTTGAATGTGACATTGAACAGCGGAAACCTGATGTCGATCTGTCAGGACAGGCTTGGATTTTTCCAGAAGGAATTGTTCAGTGCCTATAACGATACGAAAGGCAACTTACAGATGTTTGCGACACCGGTGGAGTTTAACTGGTATTCCAGTGTGACAAGCTACTATGGTTATCGGATTCATCCGATCTCCGGAGCAAACCAGCTTCATAATGGAATGGATATCGGGGCACCGGAAGGAAGTAAAGTAATGGCAGGACTGACCGGAACGGTTGTAACCTCTGCTTACAACGACAGCTATGGAAATTATGTGGTCATTAAAGACAGCAAAGGTTATGAGCTTCGTTATGCACATTTAAGTAGCCGGAGTGTATCTGCCGGATCAGCAGTAACCAAAGGAGATGAGATCGGTCTTGTGGGAAGCACTGGAAATTCCACTGGAAGTCATCTTCATATTGAACTTCTGAAAAATGGGGAACGGTTAAACCCGATCTTTTATCTGGAAACAGGGGAAGGTTCCATTTTTGGCGGTAATGAATACACCAGTGAAGCGGCACAGCGGCTACTGGAAGAAGCAGCAAGATATCTTGGAACACCATATGTCTGGGGTGGCTATTCACCGAGCGGTTTTGACTGTTCCGGATTCGTCAGTTACTGCCTGACCAATTCGGGAGTGAGAAACACCGGAAGACTGACCGCACAGGGATTATATGATATCTGTACGCCGGTTTCCCAGTCGGATGCACAGCCGGGAGACCTGATCTTCTTTACCGGCACTTATGATGCAGGGGTTCCGGTGACGCACATCGGAATTTATGTGGGTAATGGTCAGATGATCCATTGTGGACATCCGGTACAGTATACGTCCATCAATTCCCCATATTGGCAGAGCCATTTTTATGGATTTGGACGATGGTAAAAGACAGGGCGGCGGATTCCGCCGTCCGGAGAGGAGAGCGGATGAAAAGTCTTGAAAAAGCAACGGCTGATTATGAAAAAGCCAAAGAGAAGATGGAAGTCTCCAAAGCCAGATATGAAGCGGATTTAAAGCGTTTCAAGGCTGCGGAGATTGCTAAGACAGAAGCGGAAAATCTGGAGATTGTACGGATTATCCGGGCGATGGATATGAGTATTCCGGAATTGGAAGCATTTAAAAAGAGAATGAAAACAGAATTACCCGGAAGGGTGGAAATACAGAAGGAGGAAACGAAGCCGGATGATGAATTTAGAGAAAATGAAGCAGAGGAAGAAGCCTAAAGGAAGACTGAAAAAGGGACTTCTTGCAGCAACAACTATTTTTTGTCTGACCTCTCCGATAATGCAGATGCAGAATGTATATGCTGCGGAGAACGGATCACCAGAAATCTCCATTGAAAAACCGGATGGTTGGAAACAGGGGAATACAACGGTATCAATTACCGTTGATGCCAGTCACATGCCGGAAGGTTTTTCGGTTGCAAAGATTGAGGCAAAGGCTGGAAAGGATGGAAGCTGGCAGGATGTGACAGGCAATGGCAGCATTTCTATTGATGGAAATAAAACGGTATATGTCCGGGTAACAGATGGGGATGGAAATGTCTATGAACAGAACCGATCGATTAAATGTTATGACACAGAAAAACCGACACTTTCCGCATCTCTTACCGATGGAGTCCTGACGATTCAGGGAAATGATACGGTGTCTGGCATTGCTGCAATCACTGTGAACGGGACAACTTATACAGAATTAACCGATGGAATGCTGAAAGTCCAGCTGACGCAAAAGGATTTCACAACAAAGCAGATTGAGATTACAGCGACAGACGGGGCTGGGAATACTTCTGAAAAGTATGTACTGCAGAATCCCTATTATGAATGGGCGGTCAAACAGGCAGAAAAACAGAAAGCATCCAGTGAAAGCGGCTCAGGAATGACTACAACTACGAGTGCGGAGACTGGAACAGAGGAGACAACCACTTCACCACTTCCGCAGGATGCACAGGCAAGTCAGCCGACAGATGCCAAAGGAACGGTAGATGAACGTACCGTAACAGGCATTGAGGAACAGCTTTCCCAGGAAGGCGAGACAGCAGAGACTGTTACCAAGACCGGGACAGAAGATACCAAGGAGTTTTATACCATTTCAACAAAGAGCGGAAAAATCTTTTATCTGATCGTCGATAATTCCAAAGCTCAGGATAATGTGTATTTCCTTACAGAAGTCAGTGAAAAAGATCTGATGAACTTTACCCTTTCCGATTCTGTGACACTTCCGGAGGTTGATACGGTTTATGCAGAACCGGAGAAGCAGGCAGAGGAAGATGCCAGTGCAGAACCAACTGAGACTCCGGAAAAAGAAGAGGAAGAAGTGCAGATGCCGGAAGAGAAAAGTTCCGTTGGGATGTATCTGCTGATTGGAATCATTGTTGCCGGTGTGGCAGGAGCTGGCTGGTACTTTAAGGTTTATAAGCCAAAGCACGAATATGATGACAACGATGAGCTGGAAGACGATGAAGATGAGTCCGAAGATTCTGAATCAGAAAAAAGAGAAATTGATGATGCGGATGAACAACAGGAGAAAGAATCAGAACCGGAAATCTTAAGAGATGATGATTTTGATGATGCGGTCCTGGAAGATGAAGAAGAGGAGCAGGAGTAAATGAAGTTAGTGATAGCAGAAAAGCCATCGGTTGCGATGGCACTGGCTCAAGTATTAGGAGCCAGAAGCAGAAAAGATGGATACGTGGAGGGAAACGGTTTTATCGTTTCCTGGTGCGTAGGACATCTGGTAGGCTTGTGTGATGCAGCCGAATATGATGAAAAGTACAGAAAGTGGAGATATGAGGATCTGCCAATCGTACCGGAATGCTGGAAACACAAAGTTCTGGAAGGTACAAAGAAGCAGTTCGGAGTATTAAAGAAGCTGATGAACGATTCCAATGTCGATGAAGTGATCTGTGCGACAGATGCCGGGCGGGAAGGTGAATTGATCTTCCGGCTCGTGTATGAACAGGCAGGATGTAAAAAGCCGATGAAACGGTTATGGATTTCTTCGATGGAGGAGCAGGCAATTAAAGAAGGATTTGCGTCTCTGAAAGACGGTTCGTGTTATGACAGTCTCTATCAGTCAGCACTTTGCAGGGCAAAGGCAGACTGGTTGGTGGGAATCAATGCGAGCCGCCTTTTTTCTGTCTTATATAACCAGAACCTGAAGGTGGGAAGAGTGCAGACACCGACTCTTGCCATGATCGTGGATCGGAACCAGAAGATTCAGGAGTTTCAGAAAGAAAAATACTATGTTGCCCATATCCGGTTTGATGAGATGGATGCAGTTACCGGGCATTTTCAGAAAAGGGAAGACGCAGAAAAAGTAGCTGCAGACTGTTCCGAGCGGATGTGCGAGGTGGAAAAGGATGAAGTAAAAGAAAAGACGGTTCGACCTCCGAAGCTCTATGATCTGACTACTCTGCAAAGGGAAGCAAATCGGATGTTCGGGTATACCGCCCAGCAGACGTTGGATGCTGTGCAGGAAATGTATGAGCAGAAGCTGGTAACGTATCCCAGAACTGACAGCCAGTACCTGACCGATGAAATGGGAGAGAGTACCAAAGCTCTGATTCAGATGCTGACTGGAAAACTTCCTTTTGCAAAAGCAATGAAGATACAGCCGGATGTAAAGAAGGTCTTAAATTCCAAAAAGGTGTCCGATCACCATGCAATCATTCCCACGATGGAAGTGAAAAAGGCAGATCTTGATGCTTTGAAAGAACGAAACCGCAAGATTTTGTATCTGATCAGTGCCAGATTATTGACAGCTACTGCGGATTCTTATATCTATGAGAGCCATAAGTGCCAGATTACCTGTAATTATCATACTTTTTATCTGTCTGCCAGAAAAACAAAACAGGAAGGGTTTCGAACAATCGAAAAACAGCTGAAACAGTTCTTTGGAATCAAGACAGAGACAGAAGAAGCAGAACTGGATATCTGGGAAGGGAAACATTACGGACCATGTGATTCCTTTGTTACGGAGCATGACACCCAGCCACCCAAACAGTACACAGAAGATACTTTGCTTTCTGCAATGGAACGGGCAGGGAATGAAGAACTGACGGAAGATACCGAAAAGAAAGGACTTGGAACACCGGCAACCAGGGCGGCGATTATTGAAAAGCTGATCCAGTCCGGTTTTGTGAAGCGGGAGAAGAAAAATCTTGTACCGACCAATGATGGAAATGTACTGATTACAGTGCTTCCGGATGAAATAAAATCTCCGAAAATGACGGCAGAGTGGGAAATGGCATTGAACCATATCGCACAAAATACGGAGACAGCGGATGAGTTCTTAAAAGGAATCACTGATCTGATGCAGGAACTGGTAGCAAGATATCAGGCAATATCGGAAGAAAAGAAATCAGAATTTCAAGGCAAGGTAAAAGGTGAAGTCGTTGGCAAATGCCCCAGATGCGGGGCAGAGGTCAGAGAAGGGAAAGTAAATTTCTACTGCTCTGACCGTAACTGTGCTTTTACCTTATGGAAAAATGATAAATTTCTTGCCAGCCAGGGAAAGAAGATGGATAAAGCGGCAGCAAAGAAGTTTTTGTCCAAAGGAAAAATCCATTACAAAGATCTGGTATCAAGAAAAACAGGAAGAACCTATGAAGCAACTGTGGAAATGGTTGATCCCGGCGAGGGAAATGTGAAATTTAATCTGTACTTTCCACAGCGATAAGCGTATGACAGGCAGCCAAGAGGCTGTCTGTTTTCATACAAATAAATGAAAGAGAGGATTTTAGCATGAGGAAAACAGGAAATTTGAGAAGAATCGTATCTGGTTTACTGGCAGGGATGACGATTTTAAGTACGGTATTATCCCCAATGACAGCTTATGCAGCGGAGATGAAACCGGATGAAAAACCACCTCTTTATGAAGAGGTAAAAGATCTTCTGGACGAGGATGAAGTGGTTACTGCAAAGGATTATGAAGTAGAGGTTGGAAGTAACTTTGATGTGAAATCAGATTATACCGGACTGGAAATCAGGGATGATAACAAGGTAAAGGTCACATTTGAAGAAGCGAAAAACGAGAAGCAGGAAGATTTTACCACAGACCATGTGGACACTTACAAGGCTGTTTATTATGTGGAACCAGTCAATTCGGAGCATCCGAAGTATCAGATCAGCAGAAAACTGATTGTGCGTGAAAATGCTGTTTCCACACAAGCTGAAACAGAAGGAGTAAATGCGATTTCAGATTCTGAAAATGCAGAAGCCGATCAGCAGACGGAAGAAACAGAGGATGCAGAATCTGACTCGGAGACAGAGCAGGTAACAGAGACACCAGCCGAAGAATCACAGACAGTGGGTGCAGAAGAAGCCGTAGAAAATGAATCTAAACAGAAATCCCTCTATGAAATGTCTTACGAAGAGATTCTGGAAGCAGGGGCAGCTCTGGTGGAGAAAGCCATGCAGTCTGGGGAAGATGAGACTTCTTTTACCGGAGAAGATCTGGAACTGTATGAAGTTTACCAGAACGCTCTGATGGCAGGAAACAGCGATGGTGTAGCGACTTTTGCAGACGCTGGAAGCCTGGTTGTTAAAAATGCGAAGAATGAAACCGGAATGTGGGATATTCCACTCTTAGCATATATTTCTTCCTCAACAACAGGTGGACCGGTACACAACTATGTGAAATATATCGCCAATGATTCTGCGAATGGCTGGCGTCTGGCATACTGCCTGCAGGTTAGCAAACACTTTATTGATTCCACCCAGTATATCGGAGCAGAATGGAAGCAGAACGGCATGTATGCAGAGATTTCCTACGCCATTGCTAATGGATGTAAGAAATACGGGCAGACAAACAATGCTGCATATTCCACCGGTAACTGGATTAAAGATTACTATGTAACACAGACCGTTATTTACTGTATTTTAAGTGATTATGGTTATGATGGACATCCGTTAAGTTCCCTGAGTGCAGTTAGTGGTTATCAGGACGTTTATAACTGTGTACAGGCAATGTACAAGGATGTAAAGAAAAACGGAAACAAAGCAGGGGACGGGTATGGAGATAATCCGACTTATACCATTACTGCACCGAGTTCCACAGCCATGAAGCTGAATGCAGATGGCACGTATTACCAGACAGGCTGGTATTCGGTAAAATCTTCCGGCGAACTGGTATCTCGTTCCTTATCTTTATCTGGAGCACCGGAAGGAACTGAGATTGTTTATAAAGACAACAGCAACACCAGTGATTTTTATCTGCGAATCCCGGTAGCAAAAGCCTATGCGATTGGAGATAAAACAGTTTCCTTTAAAGTAAAGGCGACAGCAAAATTCTCCCGTCCGATGGTTTATAACTATCAGTCAAAGATCGCAGACGCACAGAATGTCACTTTTTTGGAGAAAAAGACAACCAATTCACCAAAAACCAGTGAGGCAGAGGCTTCTCTGAAATTGGATAAAGCAAAGGTATCGGTTGTGAAAGTGGATTCCAAAAAGGGAGATGCAAAACTGGCAGGAGCAGTATTTGGTCTTTATAAAGATCAGGCTTGCACACAGCTGATCACAGAAATGCCAGCAACGGATAAAAAAGGTGCATCTACTATTGAGATTGTTAAGACACAGGAAACCGTTTATCTGAAAGAAATTACAGCACCTTATGGATACCGGATCAATACAACTGCTTACAATGTGAAGCTGGTAGCAAATCAGACAACGACTGCAACGGTACCGGATGAAGAACAGCTGGCAGAGCTTACCATCTATAAAGAAGGACAGGTGCTTACCGGAGCAGATGTGAATGAGAATGGTACTACATTCCATTATGAGAACCGAAGACAGAAAAATGCTGTTTACAATGTTTATGCAGGAGCTGATATTGTAACTGCTTATGGAACTAAGGTTTACAGCAAAGGAGATCTGGTCAAAGAAAACCTGACAACTGGTGAGAATGGTTCTGTCACATTGAAAAATTTGCATCTTGGCGTCTATGTGGTAAAAGAAGCAACAGCACCAGAGAATTTTTATAATGGTGGCGAAGAAAAGACAGTCACCCTGACTTATGCCGGACAGAATAAAGAGGTTGTTTTTGCAGATGTAACTTTTAATAATGAGAGACAGAAAGCAGAAGTAACGGTAGTCAAACAGGACAAAGATACAAAGAAGCCGTTAGGTGGTGGCATTTTTGCTCTTTATGCAGCGAATGATATTGCCAACGCAGACGGAACAGTAGTTGTGAAGAAGGGAACCCTGATCGAGAAAGTGACTACAGGAGCAGACGGAACTGCAAAATTCACAGCAGACCTTCCAATCGGTTACTCTTATTCTGTAAAAGAAGATCAGGCACCGGAAGGCTATGTAAGAAATACAGAGGATACTTACAGCTTCAAATTTGCTTACACCAATGACAAAGAAGCAAAAGTATCTTTCACCCATACGTTCAGCAATGATCGTGTGACTGCAAAGGTCAATCTTTATAAAGTAGATAAAGAAACTGGAAAAGCCGTTCCACAGGGTGATGCTGTATTAAAGGGAGCTGTTTATGGCTTATATGCTCGTGAAGATATTGTGCATCCAGACGGAGCAACCGGCGTTATCTATAAAGCTGGAGAACAGGTTGCATCCCTTACAACAGATGAAAAAGGACAGGCATCTGTAGATGGTCTGTATCTTGGAAAGTACTATGTAAAAGAGATCACACCGCCAACTGGATATCTGGCAGACACCGAGGAGCATGATCTGGAATGTGACTATGAAGGAGACATGACTGCTGAAGTGAAACGGGAATGTACTTCTGGTGAGCAGGTCATCAAACAGCCATTCCAGATTATCAAAGCAGCCAACAATGGAAAGACAGATGCTGATCTGCTGGCAGGGGCAGGCTTTACCGCTTATCTGGAATCTTCCCTGACAAAGAAAGCAGATGGAAGCTATGATTTTGAAAAAGCAGCACCGGTAGTCATCGGTGCAAATGGAGCAACTGAGATATTTACTGATGAAAGAGGATATGCGTGCAGTATTCCGTTGCCATTTGGAAGCTACATTGTTCGAGAGACAACTACACCGCACAATTATCATCCGGTAGACGATTTCAGAGTAACTATTACCGAAAATCATCCGAATGAGCCACAGGTTTGGAGAGTCCTTCTGGACAAAGAGTTCAAGGCGAAACTGAAAATCGTGAAAAAAGACGATGAAACAAAGAAATCTGTTTTATCTGCAGGAACAGAGTTTAAAGTGTATGATCTGGACAATCAGAAATATGTGGAGCAGGTGACAACGTATCCAGTGACCACAACGCATAAATCTTACTTTACAGACAGTCAGGGTTATCTGATTATGCCGAAGAATCTGAAAATCGGTCATTACCGCATTGAAGAAGCTCAGGCACCGGAAGGGTACACAATCAATAAGAATTTTGTGGAGATTGCTGTAGATGCCAATACTGCATACCAGATGGATGCGGAAAGCGGTGATGCGATCATTACTGTAGATTATGAGAACCACCCGGTAAAAGGAAAGCTGACCATCTATAAAAAAGGTGAGATGCTGACAGGCTTTAAGAAAGATTTCATTTATGAAGAGAAATATTTGAAAGGTGCAGAATTCAATGTCTATGCTGCAGAAGATATTTTTACACCGGATTATCAGAAAGACGAGAGTGGAAACAGACAGGTCGTTTATGCAAAAGATGCACTTGTGACAACGGTAACCACTGGAGAGGACGGAAAAGCAGTTGCAGAAAATTTGCCACTTGGCTCTTACTACGTGGTAGAAAAATCAGCGCCGGAAGGTTTTGTGCTGAATCCGGACAGATCGGAAGTAAAATTTGTATATGCAGATCAGGACACACCTGTGATCGAACAGGAAGTGACGGTTGGAAATGAAAGACAGAAAGTAGCCATCAAGGTAGAAAAACAGGATGCAGAAAATGGTGCGGTTCTGGAAGGTGCTGTATTTGGTATTTATAACAAGGATGATATCAAAGCAGATGGTAAAGTGATTGTGAAAGCGGATACTCTGTTACAGGAAATGACATCTGAGCAGAATGGTATAGCTTCCTGCACACTGGATCTGCCACTTGGACAGTACTATGTAAAGGAACTAAAAGCACCAGCTGGATTCGTATCGTCCGATGAAGTTCTGGAATTTGATGCTTCCTACCAGGGACAGGACGTAAAAGTTGTGAAATTGAAAGTTGTGAAAAAGAACCAGCCAACAACAGTAGAGGTAACAAAATCCGATCTGACCACAGGAGTGGAACTGGATGGAGCGAAGCTGACGGTTCTTGATAAAGACGGAAACGTTGTAGATGAGTGGACTTCGGTAAAAGATGAGCCACATGTGATCAAGCGTCTGACAGTAGGAGAAGAATATATCCTTCGGGAAGAGATTGCCCCGTATGGCTATCTGAAAGCAACCAATGTGAAATTCAAGATTGAAGATACCGCAGAGATTCAGAAGGTGGAAATGAAAGATGAAGTACCGACGGGTCTTCTGATCATCAACAAAAACGGTGAGTTTCTGGATAAAGTAACACTTCTGGACAATGTGAAAGGTACCGTAGAGCATCTGTTTGAATACGTGACCGGAAATCTTCAGGATGTTACCTTTGATGTATTTGCTGCTGAGGATATCAAAGCGGCTGATGGAGTAAGCAAAGATTATTATAAGGCTGACGAAAAGGTTGGAACAATCACAACAGATTCCAATGGTATTGCTCAGATGGGAGAGCTTCCGGCAGGAAAATATTATGTGAAAGAAGTAAAAACTGCCCATGGTTATGTTCTGGATGGAGAGCCGAGATATGTAGATCTGTCTTATCGTGACCAGGATACACCGGTGATCACTTACGATGAAAAATGGCAGAATGCCCGTCAGAAAGTGAAAGTAACGGTTCTGAAAAAAGAAAAAGATACGGACCGTGTCCTTGCAGGTGGTATTTTCGGACTTTATACAAAAGAAGATATCAAAAATACAAAAGGGGAGGTTCTGCTTGAGAAAGATACACTGATTGAGCAGAAGGCGACAGATGAAAATGGACAGATTACTTTTACAGCAGATCTTCCGGTAGATGGAAAATACTATGTAAAAGAGATCAGTGCCCCGGATGGATTCATAACAACAGAAGAAATCCAGGAATTTACCTTCGAGTATGCCGGAGAAGATCAGGCAGAAGTAAGCTATGATTTTACTTTTGAGAATCAGCCGACAACTGTAGAGTTGACAAAATCAGATCTGACTACTGGCAAAGAACTTCCAGGTGCACACCTGAAAGTGACAGATGACGAAGGAAATACTGTGGACGAATGGACATCCACTACAGAAGCTCATGTAATCAAGGAACTGGTTGTTGGTAAGAAATATACCATGACAGAAACAAAACCGGCAGACGGTTATGTAACTGCAGAGAGTATCGAGTTTACCGTAGAAAATACAGCTGAAATCCAGAAGCATGAGATGAAGGACGATGTAACAAAGGTACAGATCAGCAAGACTGACATTACAGGAGAAAAAGAGATTCCGGGTGCAAAACTGACGATCTTAGATAAAGACGATCAGGTGGTAGAGAGCTGGGCTTCCACAGAAGAAGCTCACTATATTGAAAAACTTCCGATTGGAAAATATACACTTCGTGAAGAACAGGCACCAAAGGGATTTATCCTGACTTCAGATGTGACTTTTGAAGTAAAAGATACCGCAGAGATTCAGAAAGTTGCCATGAAGGATGATACTGCGAAGGGAAAAGTGATTCTCAATAAGACAGATAAAACTTCTGGTGAACCACTGAAAGGGGTAGAATTTGAACTTCGTGACAGCAAGGGAAAGGTTTTGGAAACTTTAAAAACAGATGCTGCCGGTCATGCCGAAAGTAAACTGTATGAGATCGCAACCTTCAAAAATGGCAAATATGATGCGGCTATTAAGTACTATCTGGTAGAAACCAAAACACTGGATGGATATACGCTGGATCAGACAAAGCATGAAGTCACATTTGCTTATGCAGATGACAGCACTCCGGTAGTGGAGGTTACTTTTAATCTGACCAATGAGAAACCGGAAGTTCCGGAAACTCCGAGTACACCGGATGCACCGCAGTTCCATGAAGGAACAAAGGTATCTGATGCACCAAAAACAGGTGATAACACCAATATCTGGCTGCCGGTTCTGCTGTTACTCATGTCAGCAGGTGGTATGACAGGATTTTATATCGCAAAGAAGAAAAACAGAAAATAACAATGTGTCCAAAGGGAGCCCTGAAATGGGGCTCCCTTTTCAATTCAAAAATTATAGCAGAAAGGAATAAAAAATTATGATGAAAACAATGGAAAAAAGACAGGTTGCAAGAAAAAATCAGGAGAGAACTTTCAGAAGAATGATGGCATACCAGAAAAAAGCAGAGCAGATGGTCAATAAAAAGAGAATGAACCAGCACATGATTAGAAAGGGGTAAGGACGTATGATGAACAGAAAAGAATTTTACGAATATATCAAAAATAATGTGAAAAATTATCTGCCACAGACTTATGAAAATGCGGAGATTAAATTACAGGAGATCGCTAAGAATAATGGTGTTAATCTGACAGCAATTACAATTCCAGAGGGCACTCAGAGAGCAGTTCCATCCATATACCTTGATTCTATGTATCAGGATTATTTGAATGGAAAGCCTCTGGACTCCTGTGTGGGCGATGTGGCAGACATGAGAATCGAGTTGCAGGATATGGCAGCGTATGTGAATCTTGGCTTACCAGATATCCGTAACTATGAAGAAATGAAGGATAAGTTACAGGTAAGAATCTGTGATCCGGAATGGAATAAGGATCGTCTGGCAGATAAAGTGTATACCGAACATGGAGATTTTGCAGCGTATTACACGATCAATCTGGAAGAAGATCAGCATGGAACTTCTAGCATTCCTGTGACCGTTAATCTGATGAAATCATGGGGAGTGACAGCAGAGCAGATTCATGCAGATGCAACAGCAGCGGACAAAGACAGGGGTGCGGTTCTGATGGATATGAAGGAAATCATAAATTCGATGGTTTTTGGTGGAGAGGAGCCGGAGAATCTTCTGAATCATAAGCTGGATATGGAAACCATAGAAAATCCAATGTTCTGCCTGACGAATGAAAACAAAATGAACGGTGCATCTCTTTTACTTCAGGAGGATATCAGAAAACAGATCGGGGAGTGCCTGGGGAGTGATTATTTTGTCCTTCCATCATCCATCCATGAGGTTCTGATTTTGCCGGATAATGGAATGTTTGAAGTGCCTGCGTTAAACCAGATGGTGCAGGAAGTGAATGAAACACAGGTAGAACCGCAGGAGCGTCTTTCTGATAAAGTGCAGTTCTGCAATGGAAAAACAGCTGTACTGGAAAATGCGGAACGCAGGGAAGCCCGTCTGGAAAAAACCAAAGAAGCAGAAGCGACAAAGGAAAAAGTAGCTGAAAAAGGTGGAATTCATGGCAAACTGGAAAAAGTAAAAAATGAAATGAAAACAAAAGAGACAAGCAAAATCCCAAAGGATAAATCCAGAGATCTTGCAACTGTTTTATAAGAGAAGCTGAAAAGAGAAAATGAGGTAATGGAGAGGGATTGTGACATGCAATCCCTCAAATTTTTATGGAGGAACAAATGGCAAATAAATTATACGCAATGGAACAGCTGACGGAGGAAGTGGCGAAAGATGTCGCTTCCAGTCCGCAGGAGTGGATGCGGTTTCTTGATACTGCATCCAGGCTGTACCGGTATACTTTTCCGGAACAGCTTCTTATCTATGCACAGCGTCCAGATGCAACTGCAGTGGCATCTATGGAAATCTGGAACCAGAAGATGTACCGCTGGATCAAGAAAGGTTCCAAAGGAATTGCCCTGATTGATAATACATCTGGACCTAAAACAAAGCTGAGATATGTTTTTGATGTACAGGATACTTACAAGGTAAGGAATCTTGGCAAAGATCCACAGTTATGGAATCTTCCCATGGAAGGAGAAAACCTTGTTGCAGATTATCTGCAGGAACAGTTCAACCTGGAAGAAACGGAGGGCGGACTTGCAGAAGTTTTGCATCAGGCGGCAGTTGAAAGCGTACAGGACTGGCTCCCGGATGCCTTTGACGAAATGCACTTGGATGTAGGAGGAACTTTCCTGGAAGATCTGGATGTACAGAATCAGAAAGTGGAATTTCGGGAACTGATGATCAACAGTACCTGGTATCTTTTGTTGAACCGGTGTGGTCTGGATGTGCAGGAGTATCTGGATGCAGAGGATTTTCGATATATTACAGATTTTAACCGTCTGAAAGTCATGGGACATCTTGGCAGTTCTGTGAATGAGCTTGCAAAGCCGGTGCTGATGCAGATTGGAAGATATGTGATGACAGATCTGGAAAAAGATCTGAAAACACTTGCAAAAGAGAAAGAAGTCCCTTATAATGAATTTAACACGTTAATTCGTGAAAGCAAGACAACCAACAAAGAAGATAGAGAAGAAAATAAGGAGGAACAGGAGCATGAGAGAGATCACTTACAGCCAGAACGGAGAGTATCAGATTCCGGATATCAGTCTGGAGGAGACGGCAGGGACAATCGGGAAGTACGGGATGATGCGGAAAGAATACCTGAAGAACCACAAAATCGCCAGATTCAACATTCTGACCTTACAAAACAAACTGGACAGTCATCTGATGGAGATCGACCAGCAGGCGAGACAGAAAGTAGACAATCTGATGGCAGAACTGCTGGAGAAAGATCCGGCACCAGACAAGATGACAGACACAATGGCATGGACCAGACACATGAACCAGATCAAAGCACAGGCAGAGGAACTGGTGATTCAGGAGATTATCTACAGTTAAGTCTGTTCCCTACGGAAGAAGAACAGTTAGGAGAAATCAGGAAAGCGGCAGCTGCACTTACACAGCCAGCCGCTTTTTTGATTTCAGATGATGTGGTAAATGATATTCTCCGTACCGGAAGTGGAGGTAGTAATACACTTTTTCACATTACAGCAAAACTGATTGAAGGATTAGATAACGAAGAAATGCGAAAATTTCTGATTAGTGAGTATGGTACAGGTGGAAAAGGTTTTACCATCCATGGACAGAAAATCGGTATCTGGTATGACAGCGATGGTATTCGTATCCGCCGGGGAGATTCCGCCAGACGTAATTTTGACCGTATGGTTACATGGGAAGAAGCGGCAGATCGCATCCGGGATATGTATGAGGATGGGAATTATGTTTCCAACAGCATTTCCAACAATGCCATCGAAAAAGAACGGGAAGAAACAAGCCTTCAATTAGCATTGCATTTTCGTGATACCAACAAAAATCCGGATGAGCGGTTGTCTTATCAGGAGTGGCAGGAAATAATCCAGGATTGCTGGCTTGAACCGGAAGCCGTCCAGGAAATCTATGAGCGTTTTGAGTATCTGCAGAAAGACATGGAGGAGAATCCGGGAGAATATCATCGTTGGGAAATTCAGAACAATCCAAAGTATTTTACCCGTTTCCATGACTTGCAGCGGGAGATGTCCTGGCGGGATCAGAAACAGCAGGTAGAACGTCCGGAACTTTCTTTTATCACACAGGATGAGATTGACGCAGTATTAAGAAGAGGCGGTATTACAGCTGGTGGTCGTAATCGTATCTACGAATATTTCATGGAACATCATGATACGAAAGAAACTGCCGAGTTCCTGAAAAATGAATATGGGACAGGTGGTTCCTCACCTGGAATTATTGGAGCTTATCAGTCGGATGCGTCTCACGATGCGAAAGGTTTGCGATTGAGTAAAGGAAAAATCGGAAATCCGGATGTAACAGTTTTATTGAAATGGAACAAAGTTGCAGAGCGTGTTCGTCAGTTGGTACGTAGTGATGATTACCTGTCACCGGAAGAAATGGAAAAATATGAGGAAAGACAGGAGGCACAACGTCTGGCTGATCTGGAAGAAGCACAGCAGGCTCTTACTGCAGAGAGCGATTTGGAAAGTCCGCAGGAAGAACCTGTCCATGAAACGCAGGAACAGGAAGATACCACAGAACCAGAAACGGCACATGGCGAAGCAGAAGAAAATGAGCTTCCGGCACCACAGGGAGAATTGATTCCAGCAGGAAATTTCCACATTACAGATGATGAACTTGGGCAGGGTACACCAAAAGAAAAGTTTCGTTCCAATATCATGGCAATCCAGCTTTTGAAAAAATGTGAAGCGGAAAACCGAGGTGCTACATCAGAAGAGCAGGAGATTTTGTCCCGTTATGTTGGCTGGGGTGGACTTGCAGATGCTTTTGATGAAACGAAGGAGTCCTGGGAAACAGAATATCTGGAATTAAAAACCGTTTTGACACCGGACGAATATGCTGCAGCCAGAGCATCTACTTTAAATGCTCACTACACGCAGCCGATTGTCATTCAAAGCATGTATCAGGCTCTTTCTCATCTTGGATTTCAGAAAGGAAATATCCTGGAGCCAGCCATGGGGGTGGGAAACTTTTTCGGAATGTTACCGGAGAACCTGAACCAGTCAAAGCTGTATGGCGTGGAGCTGGACAGTATCAGTGGAAGAATTGCAAAACTTCTCTATCCAGATGCCAATATTCAGATCAAAGGATATGAGAAAACCGATTATCCGAATGATTTTTTTGATGTCGTAATCGGAAATGTACCATTTGGGGCATATAAGGTAAATGACCAGCAGTACGACCGTTATAATTTCATGATTCATGATTATTTTCTGGCAAAAAGTATGGATCAGCTTCGTCCCGGTGGTGTTGCGGCACTGATTACCACGAAAGGAACGATGGATAAGGCTTCACTGGAAGTGAGAAGATACTTGGCAGAGCGAGCCGATTTATTAGGAGCTATCCGGTTACCAAATACAGCATTTAAGGCAAATGCCGGTACAGAGGTCAGTGCAGATATCTTGTTTTTCCAGAAAAAAGACAGTATCAGTAAAGAGATGCCTGAATGGATCAATCTGGGAACGGATGCTAATGGAATTACGGTAAACCAGTATTTTGTCCAGCATCCGGAAATGGTATTAGGAAAGATGCAGGAAGTTTCTGGTCCTTTTGGTATGGAGGCTACCTGTATGCCAGTAGAAGGGGCTGATCTGGAATTGCAGCTTGCAGAAGCAGTTACTCATATCCAGGGAAATATGACACCGGCAGTAGATGTGGAAGCAGAATTGGATGATGTTCCAGAGAGTCTTCCGGCAGATCTGGAAGTTCGTAATTACAGTTTTACCGTTGTGGAAGATCAGGTCTATTATCGTGTCAACTCATTGATGAATCCGGTAAAAATGCCTGCAGCAACAGCAGAACGTGTCAAAGGCATGGTGGAAATCAGGGATACTGTCCGAGAATTGATTGCCATGCAGATGGAGGAATACGTCACTGATGAAGAAATCCGCACCCAGCAGGAAAAACTGAACCAGGTGTATGATGCGTACACAACAAAATATGGAGTTATCGGAAACAATGCAAACAAGCGGGCATTTTCAGACGATTCTTCTTATTGCCTGCTTTGTTCACTGGAAGATCTGAATGACGATGGAACATTGAAACGGAAAGCAGATATGTTCACTAAGCGAACGATCAAAAAAGCAGTAGCAGTCCGCAGTGTAGAAACAGCTTCAGAAGCACTTGCCTTGTCTTTAAATGAAAAAGCAAAGGTGGATCTGCCGTATATGGCACAGCTGACAGGAGAGACAGAAGAAAAGATCAAGGAAGAACTGCGGGGCGTTATTTTTCAGAATCCTTTGACAGATCAGTGGGAGAACGGGGATGAATATCTGTCTGGAAATGTCCGGGAAAAGCTGAATACAGCAAGGACATTTGCAGAAAATCACCCGGAGTTTACAGTAAATGTTCGTGCCCTGGAAGCGGTACAGCCGAAAGACCTGGAAGCATCTGAGATTGAAGTCCGGATTGGTGCAACCTGGATTGAGCCATCGGATTATCAGGATTTTATGCGGGAACTTCTTCATACCCCATGGTATCTGCTTCAAAAACAAGTACAGGTGAAATATTCCGAGGTTAATGGGGAGTGGAGAATTACCGGTAAAAATGCAGACAGTACGAGAAATTCACTGGCGTATGCGACGTATGGAACGGAGAGGGCAAATGCTTATCGGATTCTGGAAGATACGCTGAATTTGAAGGATGTCCGTATTTATGATAAAGACGTCAACGAGAACGGAGATGAAATCCGGGTACTGAATAAGAAGGAAACCATGCTGGCGTCACAGAAACAGGATGCCATAAAAGCGGCATTTAAAGACTGGATTTTCAAAGACCAGCAGAGAAGGGAACGGCTGGTAAAAGTTTATAATGAACGGTTCAATAGTATCCGTCCTCGTGAGTATGATGGAAGCCATCTGACATTCCCAGGCATGAATCCGGAAATCGAACTCAGACCACATCAGAAGAATGCAGTGGCTCATCAGCTTTACGGAGATAATGTGCTTCTGGCACATGTGGTAGGAGCTGGAAAGACCTATGAAATGGTAGCGGCAGCCATGGAAAGTAAACGCCTGGGGTTATCGCAAAAGAACCTGTTTGTGGTGCCAAATCATCTGACCGAGCAGTGGGGAGCAGAGTTTTTACAGTTATATCCGGGAGCTAATATTCTGGTAGCGACTAAGAAAGATTTTGAACCTGCAAACCGAAAGAAGTTCTGTGCCAGAATTGCAATGGGAAATTATGATGCCATTATCATTGGACATTCCCAGTTTGAGCGTATTCCAATCTCAGATGAACGACAGGAAGCAATGCTGAGAAGGCAGATTGATGATCTGGAAAATGCCATTCAGAGTGCCAGAAATGAACAGGATGGTGGGCGGTATACGATCAAACAGATTGAGAGAACCAGAAAAACGCTGCAAGTCCGGTTAGAGAAACTGAATAAAAAAGAGAAAAAAGATAATGTGGTTACGTTTGAAGAACTTGGAGTTGACCATTTATATGTGGATGAAGCGCACAGCTATAAAAATGCGTTTCTTTATACAAAAATGAGAAATGTAGCCGGGATTGCCCAGAACGAAGCACAGAAATCAGCGGATATGTTCAATAAATGCCAGTATCTGGATGAGATTACAGGTGGCAAGGGAATTACGTTTGCTACGGGCACACCGATCAGCAACAGCATGACGGAGCTTTATGTCATGCAGCGGTATCTGCAGAACAGTAAACTGCAGAATATGGGACTGGGATTGTTTGATTCCTGGGCATCCACCTTTGGAGAGGTTGTTACCAGCATTGAGCTTGCCCCGGAAGGAACAGGCTACCGGATGAAGTCTCGATTTGCACGATTTTATAATATTCCGGAATTGATGAACATGTTCAAAGAGATTGCGGACATTAAAACATCCGATCAGCTGAAACTTCCTGTTCCGGAAGCGGAATATGAAACGGTAGTTCTGAAACCAACGGAACAGCAGAAAGAGATTGTAGCAAATCTGGGAGAAAGAGCGGAAGTTGTCCGGAAGGGCGGCGTAGATGCTTCGGTAGATAATATGCTGAAGATTACCAATGATGGAAGAAAACTTGCCCTGGATCAGCGTCTGGTGAATGAATTACTGCCAGATGATTCTGGAAGCAAAGTTTCTGTCTGTGCAGAAAAAAGCTATGAAATATGGAAAAATACTATGGCACAGAAGTCTGCCCAGCTTATCTTCTGTGATTTGAGTACCCCAAAAGGAGACGGCAGTTTCAATGTCTATGATGATTTAAAACAAAAACTGATGGATAAAGGGGTGCCTGAAAAAGAAATTGCGTTTATCCATGATGCGAATACGGAAACAAAGAAAGCGGAGCTGTTTGGAAAAGTAAAATCCGGACAGGTTCGTTTTTTGATTGGTTCTACAGCGAAGATGGGTGCTGGTACCAACGTGCAGGATCGTCTGATTGCTCTGCATCATCTGGATATTGGCTGGAAACCGTCAGACCTGGAACAGAGGGAAGGACGTATTATCCGGCAGGGCAACCATAATAAAAAAGTACAGATCTTCCGGTATGTGACGGAATCCACATTTGACAGCTACATGTGGCAGCTGATTGAAAATAAGCAGAAATTTATATCACAGATCATGACCAGTAAAGCACCTGTGCGAAGCTGTGAAGATGTAGATGAAGCGGCTCTTTCTTATGCAGAGGTAAAGGCACTTGCAACCGGAAATCCGGCAGTGAAAGAAAAGATGGAATTAGATGTAGATGTGGCAAAACTGAAACTGCTAAAAGCCAACCACATGAATAACCAGTACCGGCTGGAAGATGATATTGCCAGAAATTTCCCACAGCAGATCGCAAAACTGACAGAAATTATTGACGGTTATAAAGCAGATATTGCTTATTATCAGGAACACAAGATATCAGATGCAGAGAATTTTTCCATGGAAATCAGTGGAAAGGTATTTACTGATAAGAAAGAGGCAGGAACAGCACTTCTGGCAGCCTGCAAGGAGATTCAGTCCTTGGACACAGCTATGGATATTGGAAGCTACCAGGGATTTAACATGCGGATTCAGTTTGACAGTTGGAGCAAAGCATTTTATCTTTCCATGAAACATGAATCCGTATCCAAAATCCAGCTTGGAGCGGATACACTGGGAAATATTACCCGTATCAATAACCTGTTGGAAAGCTATCCGGAAAAGATGGCAGAAGCCGAGCAGAGACTGGAGACGGTACAGGAACAGCTGAAAAGTGCAAAAGAAGAGGTAGGGAAACCATTTCCAAAAGAAGCTGAACTGAATCAGATGATGGAACGGTTATCGAAACTGAATGCTCTGTTAAATATGGATGAACAGGAAGATTCGGGAAAAGAAACGAAGAACGTTGACGCAGAAGAAAAACCGGTACGTGGCTCTATTCATGAGAAACTTCAGGTTTATAAAGAAGCAAAACGAGACGGAAATGAAAAAAGCCAGGTAAATCGAAAGCGTGACTTTGGCTTGGAATAAAAAAGAATCAGAAATGGCATAATCTGGGAAAAGAGAAAATTCCCTGGCTATGCCATTTTCAGTATGACAGGAGGAAACAATATGGCGATGAACAGAATAATGGGAACAGAAGCTCAGAAAATGCAGGATTACGCAAGGGAGCAGATTGAACGGGCAGAGCGAAGAGGGATTACTTTTCCAGAAGATGTGAAAGAAGATATTTTCCGATATGCAGACCTGATCGGAGAGGAAGACAAGGTAAGAAGTTTAGTAAGAAATCTTGCCAGAGCAACAGAGCAGTCAAACAAAGAACAGGTACAGGATCTTTTATATGGTGCAGAAATGGAAATTCGGGAGTTACCGGATGAAACGCTTGGAAGACTGGAACTGTTAGATTATGGTTATACGGCAGACGATATGGTTCCATTAAGGAAAGAGGCTGCATTAGAGTATCATCGGACAGGTTCTAAGATTTACTGTTTGGGAACCGATGGCAGTAAAGGAGAATATGCAAGCCGGGAGATGATTCTGGAACACAATGGTTTGTTTGGCATGGAAGTGGAGGAATGGAAGAGAAGAAACGACTATGACAGGGATTTTGATTATGGATATGATTATACCGAAGATCCTGAATATTCTCTGCAAGAACCCATGCGTGTGATTGATCGGGAGGAAGCCTTAAGATTTTATGATGCAGGAGCAAGTATTTATCTGATTACTGTTTTCCCACGCCCGTTATATGTTACAGAACGAATGGAAATTGAACGAGGTCCGGAAAATTATCAGATGGCATCTACGGAATGGGAGCGTTTTTATAACCTGGAATGGGAAATGAAGAAATATCCACAGATCCAGTCGTTAAGAGAGGCAAATCTTCTCCTCGGAACAGGGAGGACTTTCGGCATTTATCAGATCCGGGATGGTTCTGCCGGAGAATCCTATGAATTTATGAATATGAATTTTATTGAAAGTCATGGACTTCAGATCCGGAAAGAAGATTATGAGCTTGTTTATACAGCCGATCTGCTAGGAAACACCTCTTTGGACGATATCTATGAGCAGTTTAATATCAATCATCCGGAAGATTTCAGGGGACACTCTCTGTCGGTCAGTGATGTTGTAGTTCTGAATGATAACGGTCATGTGACGGCGCATTTTGTGGACAGCATGAGTTTTCCGGAGTTGACTTCTTTTTTGAATTTGGATGAGGTTTCACTGGATGCGTTGGCGTATGAGGTGGATGAGCGGTATTTTGCTATCCAAACGACAGAAGAAGGTTATGATTATTCCTTTTATGATGAAAACTTTCGTCTGATGGATGGCGGTGTCTATGAAAGTCCAGAACAGACGATAGAAGAAGCCGCAGACGTTCTGTTGAAAGAAGAGGGATGGACCGGTGACAGAATCCGAGGAGAGTATGATGAGCTGATGGAAAAGGTCGAAAAAGTAGAAGCTGAAGTGATGAAAGAAATCCAAAGGAGTCAGGGGGAATATAAACCTCTTGCCAAAGTAGAAGAACTGGAAGAAGCCAATTACAACATGATTGATAATGTACTCAATAATATGCCGCCAAAGAAAGAACCGTATCTGGAATATTATGCTGCAGAGTATGATGAATTTCATGGAATGGGTGGTTACGAGAAAAGTATAGATCTCTCTAAAATCGCAGCAATCTATGAAAAGTATCAGGAAGATCCGGAAAGTTCTTATAAGATCTGCGGTATGGGTATCATTTACCGAGATCCGGAGGATAGCTTATTTGATGAAACAGAACTTGGAATCGTGAGAGGGACTACCATACATGGCGATGCTCTGGATGATGTGCGATTTTTAAGAGATCAGCCAGTGGTACGGGAAGGAATCGAAAAGATCAGGGAAGCATTTCCAGATTATCGTTATATCCCCATCCACGATGTCCGGGAAGCGATGTATCCAGAGAAAATGACTACGGAGGAATTAGCAGAAGCACTGGATAAGATTGCAGAAGATTTTGATCCATATGATTACCGGGATCACATTGAACCGGGAGAGAATACGATACAGGAAGTGATGCTGGATCTGCAGAGTGGAAACATTGGTTCTTACATTTCTTATTTGAAAGATATCGTTGAGGAAGAGTGTGAGCAGTCAGTACGTGCAGGGGTATTGATAGAACGATTAAAGACTTATGAGCCGGAGCTGCAAAAAGAGCCGGAACCGATGGCGTATGTGAATTATTGCGAAAATCGTGAACTGATGAATCCAAGATGTCAGAAATTGGCTGATCTGGATGCCCTGGTTGCCCGACAGGATAAAGAGTGGTACGCAGATCGAAATCCCAAGACCAATGAGCCGACTATGACAGCGCAGATGTTCTTTACCGTGTATTATGCAGAAAAAGGAGACAAATTCCTGCATCATTTTAAGGGTAAGATTGATATTGGTACCGGGAATGGTGGCATTGTAAGTCAGTTAAAGTTGCAGAACGAAATGCGTCTTACAGATGAAAGCTGGATTGGTTACCAGAAAGGTAAAGGGAATGAAGAATTTCAAAAGTATATGGAAGATTTGACGGATATGCAGGATCATATACTTCCTTATCTGCAGAGCTTTTGCAGCCTGGAAGAGAAAGGGGTGCAGGAACGAAGGGAACAGCAGATTTCAGAAAAAAGAGAGAACAGAGTACCTGCAACGCAGTCTACAGTAGAATTAAAAGCTGAAACAAATAGAGAAATGATAAGTGGTTCTCGCAGTACAAGTCAGAAAGTAGCAAAAGTATCTGCACCAGAAAAAGGAAAGAAGCCTTCTATTCATGAGCGTTTGGAAATCAATAAGAAGAAAATTCAAGAAAAGCAGGGAAAAGATAAGCCGGAGAGAGGAGCTGATCGGAGTGTAAGATAAAACGATAAGAAGCATCTTGGTAGTAGGGGAGTATCTTTGGGGGATACTCTCACTCTCCCATAGAAGAATCAATCTTAGATTTCATAGACAATTTTAGAACGAAAATGTATAATAAGAAAAAAAGTGTTTTGAGCAAATCAGCCGAAAGTCTGAGACGCAAAGCTAGAGGACCTGTAAAATGGTAGCCAGTTGCCACGTTTGGGAGGTATTGTCTGAAATGGCAATACTTTTTATTTAGGAAGATTTGTTACTGTACGCATAGACGATGCATTGATATACGTGAGAACGGAGGTTGACATGCGAATGGACGAGCATTTACAATCCTTAGCAAGCAAGCAAGCAAGCAAGCAAGCAAGCAAGCAAGCAAGCAAGCAAGCAAGCAAGCAAGCAAGCAAGCAAGCAAGGAGGTGTTCTATGGAATATTTAACGATGAAAAAGAAAATAGGAATTTTGGAACACGCCTTTGCAGCGGCGGTGGGAGCCTATTATAGCATCAATCTGACAAAAAATCTGGTACCGGGAAGTATGTACCAGGTTATTGGTGACACCGAGTATAGCCTGAATGAACAGATGAACTTGCCGGAAAATGCAAGATTCTCAGATGTTGTTAAATATTGGGGAAATAAATTAAGTCCTGAAGAACAAGAGAATTATTTTGAATTTTTTTCCATATCAAATCTGTTGACAAAGTTTCAAGATGGACAGACGCATGTGTTTCATAGATATTGGACGCAATCTGCAGTATTTGAGCCTATGCTAGCAGAACAACATATTGTCATGTACAAAGATGAAGAGAATGAAGACATTTTAGCTGTCTCTTATGTGCTTGATCTCACACAGAAATTTAAGGAAGAAAAATATAAAAAAGAACTTGAAAAAAAGCAACAGGAATTAGAAGAAGCACTTCAAGAGGCAAGACAGGTTAGAAAATTAAGAGAATTGCAGGTTGCTTTAAAAGCAGTTGATGATATTCTGGATAACATTGCATTGTTGGATAATATATCCAGTGAGGATGAATTAAATCAGGTGATGCCAGATTTGCTTGCAGCATTAGGGCGGTATTCTGTTTCTGACCGGGCTTATATCTTTACATGGACATCGCCGGAACGTAATGTGTTGCGTATGACACATGAGTGGTGTGCAGAGGGCGTGTCCCCTACAATGGGCGATATGCAAAATTTAAAAATGGAAGATATGCCGAACTGGTCACTACGATTAAATAATGGGGAAGCGATTATATCCAAGGACTGGGATGTCGAAAAGGAAAAGACACCGGAGGAATATACACTGTTTGATGGACAGGATATCCATTCGCTTATTGTTATTCCAATTTTATCCAGTAAAAAATTGAATGGATATATAGGATTTGACAATCCAGAGCAGAGTAAAACAGCACTTTCTGTAAGACTCCTTACTTCTGTAGGAGGACATATTGGTGGCTTAAAAGAGAATCTGTTTATGATGAAAGAACTTGAAAAGAAACAGGAATCTCTAAAAGAAAGCCTGGATGAAATAGGTAAAGAGAAAAAGATCCTGGAAGCATTAAGTGTTGATTATACTTCCGTATATTATTGTGACTTGTTGAATGATACTATATTAGCTGTCAAAGAGTGTGATTATACAAACTCAGTGTTGTCAGAAAAAGATATCATCTATGGGTTACGGTCATATTCCTATCGGCTTCAATATTACTATGACCATTATGTGATCCATGAATCGGCACCGGACTTTCTGCAAAAGTTAAGTGCAGACTCCCTTCGGAAATATTTGACTAAAAATAATCGCTTTGGATATAGATTTCGGACACGCCCAAACAAAGCGGGGCAGCAATGTTTTGAAGTTCAGATTGTGCGTTTATCGGACAGTGATGGATTCAAAGTAGTTATGGGATATCGTTATATAGATGACATTATCGCAGAACAGGAAAAGCAGAAGATTCAGTTAGAAAACGCATTGGCAAATGCTACTTTAAACAGTGAAATTATTGATTCCATCAGTAAAATATATTGGCTTATCTATCGCATGGATCTGATGACCGGAATATACGAAGAAGTTTCAGCAGGTCATGAGATGCATAAACTTACCGGAAAACGTGGAAATACTGAAGAAGTTTTTAAGGAGATATGTGGAACAATCGTATCGAAACAGCACCAGAAAATGATGGAGAAGTTTTTGGATACATCTACCCTGGCAAAGCGACTGCGGGATACGGAAAGTATTGCAATGGAGTATTGTGCATCCAGTGGCTCTTGGCATTTGGCAAGATTTATCGTAAAAAAACGTGATAAAGAGGGAAATGTCATCAATGTTTTATATGTGGTACGACAAATTGATCAGCAAAAACAGCAGGAGATTGAATATAAGCAAAAATTATTAGATACTGCTGAAGAAGCTCGACGTGCTAATATCGCAAAAACAGATTTTCTGCGTAGAATGAGTCATGATATACGAACACCGATTAATGGTATTCAGGGAATGCTTGCAATCGCAGATCATTATCCGGAAGATATGGAAAAACAGAAAGAATGTCGTGATAAAGTAAAAGAAGCAGCTGGTTTTCTGATAGATCTGGTCAACAGCATTTTAGATATGAATAAACTGGAATCTGGTACAACAACACTTGAACATACCTCTTTTGATTTGATTACAGTTCTGCAGGAAGTAAATGGTGTTGCCAGAATGAATGCGGAATTAAGAGGACTGACGATTTCTGTGGATCATAGCAAGATTAAGCATCGCAAGTTACTTGGAAGTCCACTTCATCTGAAACAGATTTTGCAGAACATTGATGGAAATGCAATTAAGTACAACCGGGTAGGAGGAGCTGTCTCGTTTTCAACAGAAGAAGTTGCATGTGAGAATGGAAAGGCAACGTATAAATTCAGATGTTCTGATACAGGGCGTGGTATGAGTAAAGATTTTATTTCCCATGTATTTGAACCATTTGCACAAGAGGATTCCAGTGCAAGAACGAGCTATATGGGTACGGGACTCGGAATGGCGATTGCTAAGCAGCTTACAGAAATGATGGGTGGCAATATTGCTGTAGAAAGTGAGTTAGATATCGGAACAACATTTACAGTTACAATTCCATTTGAACTTGATTCTAATTATAAAGAAACATATGCTTTGGAAAATGTAGATTTTTCCAAAAATCTTTCCGGTCTGAAAGTGCTTCTGGTAGAAGACAATGAATTGAATATGGAGATTGCCAAGTTCATTCTTGAAAATGTTGGGATAGAAGTTACCATGGCAAAAGATGGAAGAGAAGCGGTGAATATTTTTGAAGAATCAAGAGAGAACTACTTTGATGTTATTCTTATGGATATTATGATGCCGGTAATGGATGGACTGACTGCGACAAAAACAATTAGATCATCGAAACGGCAAGAAGCAAAAACAATTCCTATATTTGCAATGACTGCAAATGCGTTTTTGGAAGATAAAAAGCAAAGTCAGGAAGCTGGTATGAACGAGCATTTATCGAAACCACTGGACGAAAAAAAGTTGACGAGTATGATTTGGAAATATACGCTAGGAAAGCGACAATCATCATAGCAGGCTGGAAAAAAGTGATAATATCGTTAAATATAACAGGATTCTACCATTAAGGGGTGTACTTTCTCTGACAAAATAGATACTATGATCCTGAAAGGGGGAATAGTTATGGACCTTGTGAAAATCGGAAGATATATTGCAGAAAAGAGAAAAAGTCTTGGATTGACTCAGAGACAGCTTGCGGAAAAACTTGGTAAGAGTGACAAATCGGTTTCTAAATGGGAACGTGGAATCTGTTTACCGGATGTATCGGTTTATTTAGAATTATGTGAAATATTAGGGATTAGCCTGAATGAATTCTTAGCTGGTGAAGATATTGAGACAGCCAATGTTGAAAAGAAATCGGAAGATACGTTGATACAGATAACAAAAGATAGCAGCTGCAAACAACGCTATTTAAAGAGGATTATCGTAGCCCTTCTTATTGCAGTGGGAGTATTTGCCATTACTTTTGGAATCATAGTAGGGAATAAGTTGCGGCAACCGCAAAATTATATAGAAGCAGTAGATCCAGAGAGTGTAGAAATGAAAACTGCTGAATTGTTGTCTGGAATTGATGGAACCATGATATTTCGATACCATTCAAAGGATACATTCAAAACGTTATTTATTTACTTATCAGAATATCAGTCTGGAAAACGAGTTTCTCATAAAAAAGTTTTGGAACTTTCCTATGAAGATGCAAAATCTGTCAAAAATGGATCGATTGTCATTACACCGGATTTTGATCATTTTACTACAAAGCTTATTGCGGCAGATGAATATTCAAAATATATGACAGAAACGCCAATTTTGAAAGGGGTTGCAAACAGAGAATACTATGGCAGATCCGCAACGCATATAGAGGATATAAGCACGATAAAATATGGAACAGAGCAGGGACTGGCTGCACTGATCTATGGTGAAAAAGGGGTAAGTTCGCTGCCGATACAGGACATTACAGGAGAACACATAGATACAGATAATGAGTATATGTATTATTATTCGGTTGAGTTTGTAAAATAAGAATAGCAAAAGTAAGAAGAGGATGCCATGGAATCATTGATTTGATGATTCTGTGGCATCCTCTTTTTGGGTGAGTCAGGTTTTTATGACTTTGCAGATCTCAGAACTTGTTTCTTATCTTTCGGTACTCTCTGGGAGAATATCCTTTTAGCTTGTGGAAAAGCCGGCTGAAATAAAGCTGGTTATCATATCCGACGATTTTAGAAATCTCATTGATGGAATAGGTTGTTGTTTCAAGTAACATCTGGGCATTGTTAATTCGGATTCCCACGATGAACTGCATTGGTGTAGAACCTGTGTATTTTTTAAAATTCCGGATAAACCAGCTGACACTCATCCCTCGTGAGGCAGCATAATCATCTATGTTAATATTCTGGTTATAGTTTTCACTGAAAAAGGTAACAGCATTATCCATCTCGTGATCCAAATATTCATTTTTTAAGATATGTTCCCTGGTCAGTTCTCGATGAAAGATAATAAGAAGATGACGGAGCAGAAGGACAAGCATTTCTTCATAATTATCCTGGCAGCGTTGAAGCTCGATGATGATACGCTTGAAAATCTGTTCGTATTTCATAGAGGTTCCGACCTGAAATACACGCTCTTTATCCGGGAATCCATATTGCCGTAGGATATTTTTTACATTATTTCCTGTAAAATGAATCCAGTATACTTCTGTCTTATCTTCCCCATAATATTCATATTTCTGAAGTTCCTTCGGTCTGTACAGTACAATGTTACCGGCTGGAACAATCGTTTCGTTATCCACATTGTCAAAATGAAAATGCCCACAACCAGCAGTGATGTAAATAATCTGATAATCCAGGCGTCCCCTTGGACGGTAGGTTGGTAGCTTTGGATGACTGGAAAGGCGGTAAGTGCCGCAGCTTCCTACAATCAGTGGGCGACTTTTGTCTTTGAAATCCATATGGGAGTGGTTTAAATAACCGGTATTCATATACATAGGGCAGCACCTCTTTTCCTACTTTTTATCATTGTATCATTTAGTGCATATTTTGTCTAATCCAATTCATAGACATATTTTGCAAATTAGGATAATGTATATATAGCAAAACAAAGAAACGTAAAGATAAAAGTAAAGAACAAGATTTGCTGCGGGAAAACAAAGTGCAAAAAAATGTATATGTATTGAAGGAGAGTTATTTATGATTGTACCACGTTATTATGAGGATTTAAGCGTACTGCATGAAAACACAATGCCAGCCAGAGCCTATTATATTCCGGCATCCAAAAGAATGGATCACCTGGTGGAGCACAGGGAAGAGTCAGACCGTATGCAGTTATTGAATGGAACTTGGAAGTTCCAGTATTTTAACAGCATCTATGATGTTCAGGAACCTTTCTTTGAGAAAGATTATGATACAGAAAATTTTGATGAGATTCAGGTTCCGAGTGTATGGCAGATGGCAGGATATGACACACACCAGTATACCAATATCCGTTATCCATTTCCATTTGATCCGCCATATGTACCACAGGATATTCCATGTGGAGCATATGCACATACCTTTGTTTATCACAAAGATGAAAATGCACCAAAAGCCTTCTTGAATTTTGAAGGCGTAGACAGTTGCTTTTATGTATGGATCAATGGTTCTTATGTAGGGTACAGCCAGGTTTCACATATGACCAGTGAGTTTGATATTACGGACCTCCTTCAGGACGGAGAGAATAGCATAGCAGTTCTGGTCATGAAGTGGTGTGATGGTTCGTATCTGGAAGATCAGGACAAATTCCGTATGAGTGGTATTTTCCGGGATGTGTATATTCTGAAGCGCCCGGAGCAGGCAATCAGCGATTATCATGTAAAAACCAAGATTGAGGATATGCTTGCAAAGGTGGAACTTGACATGAAGTTCTACTCCCCGGCAGAGGTGAAGATTTCGATTAAAGATAAGAACGGAGCTGTTGTAGCAGTAGGAAGTATTGCCGAAGAAGGGACAGCAGTGTTGGAAATTGCAAATCCGGAGCTTTGGAATACGGAAAATCCATACTTGTATCAACTGATCCTTGAGACAGAAAATGAGGTAATTGTAGATCATATCGCATTACGAAAGATAGAGATCAAAGATCAGGTGATCTATTTAAATGGGCAGAAGATTAAATTCCGAGGTGTCAATCGTCATGATTCTGATCCGATTACCGGATTCTCGATCAGTGTGGAACAGATTACAACCGATCTTACGTTAATGAAGCAGCATAACTTCAATGCAATCCGTTCCAGCCATTATCCAAATGCACCGTTTTTCTACGAAATGTGCGATAAATATGGATTTATGGTAATAGATGAAGCGGATATTGAGGCACATGGACCATTCATGCTTTACCGAGAGGAAGACACAGACTATAACCGGTTCAAACGATGGAACGAAAAGATTGCAGATGATCCGGCATGGGAAGCAGCCATCGTTGATCGTGTAAAACTCATGGTGGAACGTGACAAGAACCGTTTTTGTATCGTCATGTGGTCTATGGGAAATGAAAGTGCTTATGGCTGTAACTTTGAAAAAGCACTTGCTTGGACAAAGAAATTTGATCCGGATCGTATCACACAGTATGAGAGTGCAAGATACCGTAATTATGATGAAACATATGATTACAGCAACTTGGATGTGTACAGTCGTATGTACCCGGCACTTTCCGAGATTCAGGAATATCTGGATAAGGACGGAAGCAAACCATTCCTTTTGGTAGAGTATTGCCACAGCATGGGAAATGGACCTGGGGATTTTGAAGATTATTTCCAGATGATTCAGGACAACGATAAAATGTGTGGTGGTTTTGTTTGGGAATGGTGTGATCATGCGATTGCTCATGGCACTGCCGAGAATGGAAAGACAATCTATGCCTATGGAGGAGATCATGGAGAAGAAATCCATGACGGCAATTTCTGTATGGATGGATTGGTATATCCGGACAGAACGGTACACATAGGACTGCTGGAATACAAGAATGTATACCGCCCGGTAAGAGTTGTTTCCTATGATAAAGAAAGTGGAGAGCTGGTGCTTCACAACTACATGGATTTTGATGACTTGAAAGATTATGCAAAAATCAGCTATGAACTGACACAGGATGGACTTGTGATTAGTAAAGGAAAACTTGCAGAAGTATCTGTGGCACCACATAGCGAAGGAAAAACAAACCTGAAGGTCAATGTCCCGGAAAATGGAAAATGCTATTTAAAACTCATTTACCACCTGAAAAAAGAAATGCCATTGCTGGAAGAGAATCACATCCTTGGATTTGATGAGATCGAAGTAAGCCAGAAGGATGCCAAGTGCCAGTTGGCAGAAAAATGGTTGGAAAAAACAGCGACGGACTCTGAATTACAGGTGAATGAAGATGATACACAGATTCACATCAAAGGTCGTGAATTTTCTTACACCATTGACCGACGTACTGCACTCTTTACAGAGATGAAATTTGCAGGAAGGGAATATTTGAACCATCCGATGGAATTAAATATCTGGAGAGCACCAACAGATAATGATATGTATATCAAAGCTGAATGGAAAAAAGCCCACTATGACAAGGCTTATACAAGAGCTTATACGACAGAGGTTGTGCAGGGAAAACATGGTGTGAAGATTGTAAGCCATGCTTCCGTTGTGGCAGAGACAGTACAGAAAATTCTTGATGTGACGATTACATGGAAAATAGATGCTACAGGAAAGATTGATGCAGATATAGAAGCAACAAAAGACGGAGAATTCCCGGATCTTCCGAGATTTGGTGTGAGAATGTTCCTGGATAAAAAACTTTCAGATGCCAGATACTTTGGAATGGGACCACAGGAGAGCTATCGTGACAAACATCAGGCAGCAAGCCATGGTCTGTACCGGGCAAACGTAAGTGATTTGCATGAAGATTATATCCGTCCACAGGAAAATGGAAGCCATTATGATTGTGGATATGTAGAACTTAACAACAGCCGATATGGAATTGCGGCATTTTCAGGAAGTACATTTTCATTCAATGCTTCTTATTATACGCAGGAAGAACTTGAGAAGAAAACACATAATTATGAATTGACAGAATCAGACAGTGTAGTTCTTTGTGTTGATTATGCATTAAATGGAATAGGTTCTAACAGTTGTGGTCCGGTTGTATTGGATCAGTATCGATTTAATGATGTATTATTCCGGTTCCAGTTCACCCTGGTTCCGTATGTAAAGGGATAATAAAGTTTCAGGTAACCCGTAAACAAGGAAAGAGAGACTGGCTGTTCTGCAAGGTCCGGATATACAGAACAGTCAGGCGAAAACAGAGCAAAAGAAAAATTTAGAATTAGGCATCATACTGTTAGGCATCTTGAAATTCTAAGCGCAATGAATATGAGGAGCAAAGAAATTCTATGGAAGAAAAAAAGTATTTGAAATGGTATAACAAAATTGGATATGGTTCGGGTGATATCGCAGGTAATGTAGTCTATGCGTTCCTGACCTCCTTCATGATGGTCTATCTGACAGACTCAGTAGGACTCGCTGCAGGTGTTGTTGGTACTCTGATTGCTGTATCAAAATTATTTGATGGTTTTACGGACATATTCTTTGGATCAATGATCGACAAAACACACAGCAAAATGGGAAAAGCAAAGCCTTGGATGCTATATGGATATATCGGCTGTGCCATTACGCTGGTCTGCTGTTTTGCTGTGCCGGTCAGCTGGGGAACAACCGCTAAATATGCATGGTTCTTTATCTCTTATACACTGTTAAATGGTGTGTTTTATACAGCAAACAATATTGCATACTCAGCACTTACATCACTTATTACTAAGAACAGTAAAGAACGTGTGCAGATGGGATCTTACCGTTTCATCTTTGCATTTTCAACAAGTCTTCTGATTCAGGCAATTACGGTTGGATTTGTAGATAAGTGTGGTGGAGATGCAGCTGCATGGAGAACTGTAGCAATTATTTATGCAATCATTGGTCTTATCGTAAATACAATTTCTGCTCTTTCTGTTAAGGAGCTTCCAGAAGAGGAACTTAACGAAGGAGAAACAAAGAATGAGGATGAGAAGTACGGAATGGTACAGGCATTCAAACTTCTTATTAAAAACAAATATTACATGATGATCTGTGGAACTTACATCTTACAGCAGTTATACAGTGCCATGATCGGGGCTGGTATTTATTACATGACATGGGTACTGAAAAATAAAAACCTGTTCGGACAGTTCGCATGGGCAGTTAATATTCCACTGATTATTGCTTTGATTTTCACACCAACCTTAGTTGGTAAGTGGAAAGGTATGTACAAACTGAACTTGAGAGGTTATATGTTAGCAGTTGTCGGCAGAGCACTCGTTGTTGTTGCCGGATATATGGGCAGTGTTCCACTTATGATGGCATTTACAGCGCTTGCAGCATTAGGACAGGGACCATGGCAGGGAGATATGAATGCAGTTATCGCATCCTGCTCGGAATACACTTATCTTACACAGGGAAAGAGAATTGACGGTACGATGTACTCTTGTACTTCTCTTGGTGTAAAGATTGGTGGAGGTATTGGAACAGCTGTTGTTGGATGGATGCTTGAGTTCAGCGGATATGTTGGAACAAATGCAACTCAGCCACAGTCCGCACTTAATATGATGCAGTTTATGTATCTGTGGCTTCCGTTAATCTTTGATGTGTTGATTATGTTTGTACTTTCAAGAATGAATGTAGAAGGTGCAAATGAGAAACTGAAAGCAGAAAAAGGAATCACTGCAGACGAAGTAACAGATGCATCAGATATGGAATAAAATTTGATGGAAAAAGCGTTGTCTGATCGGTGTTTGATGAGGCAATGCTTTTTCTATATTACAAACAATAGGGGTGGTATTTTGAAAATAGAAGAAGCAATCAAATTATTGAATGGAAAATCTTTTGATAACAAATTAACAGAATTATATGTTGCTCAGAATCGGGTTCCATATGAAAAAAAACGGTATCTGAAAGCAATCGACAGCTACAGGACATATTTTGGTGAAGGCGAGATAGAAATATTCAGTGCACCGGGAAGAAGTGAAATAGGTGGAAACCATACAGATCACCAGCATGGGGAAGTGCTGGCGGCGTCCATTAACAATGATGCAATCGCAGTTGTAAGAAAACTGGAAGAACCATTCGTGAAAGTAATGTCGGATGGTTACAGTAACCTGATTACGATTCAGCTGGATGACCTGGAGAAAAAGATCGAAGAAGAAGGTACCACAGATGCACTGATTCGTGGCGTGCTTGCCAAGATGAAAATGAATGGTCATCTGATCGGAGGTTTTCAGGCATATGTGACCAGCGAAGTGCTGATTGGTGCAGGTCTTTCTTCCTCAGCTGCTTTTGAAACACTGATCGGAACGATTCTATCCTATCTTTACAATGATGGTAAGGTTACTCCGATTGAAATTGCCAAGATTGGACAGTATGCAGAAAATGTATATTTCGGGAAACCATGTGGTTTAATGGACCAGATGGCATGTTCGGTAGGAAGTCTGGTGCATATTGATTTTGCAGATCCGGAAAACCCGATCGTGGAACAGGTTGATTTTGATATGAACGCTTATGGGTATAGCTTATGTATTACGGACACGAAAGGATCTCATGCAGATCTGACACCGGATTATGCGGCAATCCCACAGGAAATGAAACAGGCTGCCAAATGCTTTGGAAAAGAGTTCCTTGGCGAAGTACCTAAAGAAGAGATTTTGAACCATATTACTTTGATACGTGAGCTGGCAGGTGATCGTGCAGCACTTCGGGCATTGCATTTTGTATGTGAAAATGAACGTGTCAAAAAGGAAGTAGATGCGTTAAGAAAGGATAATTTTCCGAAATTTCTGGCGAATGTGAAAGAATCCGGAGATTCTTCTTTTAAATATCTTCAGAACGTCTATACCTGTCATGACGTACAACATCAGAATGTGTCTATTGCATTGGCACTGAGTGATGTAATATTCGGGGAAAAAGGTGTGTGTAGAGTTCATGGGGGAGGATTTGCAGGAACTATACAGGCATTTGTTCCGAATTATCTGGTGTCCAACTACCAAGAAGAGATGGATAAGATTTTTGGGAAAGGTTCCTGTGAAGTATTAAAGATCCGTAAGTATGGTGGTATTAAGGTATTATAAACACTGAGAGAAAAGGAGAGATGATCTATGAGTAGCATTTTAGTATTAGGTGGAGCAGGTTACATTGGTTCTCATACGGTGTATGAGCTGATCGAGACAGGGGAAAAAGTAGTAGTAGTAGATAATCTGGAAACAGGATTTCGTAAGGCTGTGCATCCGGATGCAAAGTTCTATCAGGGAGATATCCGGGACAGGGCATTTATTGATTCTGTATTTGAAAAAGAAGATATTGATGGAGTCATTCACTTTGCTGCCAATTCTCAGGTAGGTGAGAGTATGGTAAATCCACTCAAATATTACAACAATAACTTGTGTGGAACAGAAGTATTGCTGGAAAGTATGGTTGCACATGGCATCAACAAGATTGTATTTTCATCAACAGCAGCCACATACGGAGAACCGGAACGGATTCCGATTCTTGAAACAGACCGTACTGTTCCAACAAACTGTTATGGAGAAACAAAACTTTCCATGGAAAAGATGTTTAAATGGACAGCGAATGCCCATGATTTACGTTTTGTATCCTTGCGCTATTTTAATGCCTGTGGAGCACATCCAAATGGAAAGATTGGGGAAGCCCACAATCCGGAGACACACTTAATTCCACTGATCTTACAGGTGCCGAATGGAAAAAGAGAGTTTATTTCTATCTTTGGAAATGATTATGAGACAAAAGATGGCACATGCGTAAGGGATTACATCCATGTAAATGATCTTGCACAGGCTCATATCCTGGCTATGGAGTATTTAAGAAAAGGAAATGACAGCAATATTTTCAATCTGGGAAATGGAGTTGGATTTACTGTAAAAGAAGTGGTAGAGACAGCCAGAAAAGTAACAGGGCACCCAATCCCGGCAAAGGAAGAACCAAGAAGAGCAGGAGATCCGTCAACGCTGATTGCATCCAGCGAGAAAGCAAAAGAGATTCTTGGATGGAAACCAAAATTTGATGATCTGGAGACGATTATCACAACAGCATGGAATTGGCATAAAAATCATCCAAATGGTTATGAAGCATAGTACGAGGGGAGAAAGATAAAATGATTGATCAGTTGATTTCGGAACTGGTGGCTTATGGACTGCAAAACGGACTGATAGATGATGCGGATAAAGTGTGTGTGACAAATGGTTTATTGGAACTGTTTCAAAAACAGGATTATCAGGAGCCGAAAGCATCTGTAGAGCCAAGAGAGTTACACTTCATTTTAGAGGATATGCTTGCATTTGCACTGTCAGAGGGAATCTTAGAGGATGATACAGTGACGATGAAGGATCTTTTCGACACAAAGATCATGGGGATTCTGACACCGGCTCCGTCTGTGGTAAGAAAAGCTTTTGAAGAAAAATATCAGGTATCTCCAAAGACAGCAACCGACTTTTATTATCATTTCAGTCAGGCAACAAACTATATCCGCACAGACCGGATTGTGAAAGATGAAAAGTGGACGACAGATACAGAATTTGGTCAGATGGATATCACGATCAATCTGTCAAAACCAGAAAAAGATCCAAGGGATATTGCAAAAGCAGGAGCAGCAAAGAAATCTGGATATCCGGCATGTCTGCTCTGCCGAGAAAACGAAGGATATGCAGGTCATATTTCACATCCTGCAAGACAAAACCACAGGATTGTACCGATAACTTTGTGTGGAGAACAGTATTATTTACAGTATTCACCATATGTATATTACAATGAACACTGCATTATTTTTAATGAGAAGCATATTCCAATGGCGATTAACCGGATGACTTTTGATAAGTTACTTGATTTTGTGAAGCAGTTTCCACATTATACGGCAGGTTCTAATGCGGATCTGCCAATCGTAGGAGGCTCCATTTTAAGCCATGATCATTTTCAGGGCGGCGGTTATGTGTTTGCCATGGCAAAGGCACCGTATGAACTGGAATTTGAATTAGATGGATATCCAGATGTACACGCAGGGATTGTAAAATGGCCGATGTCAGTGATCCGTCTGCAGGGGAGAGCAACGGAGAGTATAGTAGATGCTGCTGATCATATTCTTACAAAATGGCGGTGTTATTCGGATCCGACAGCTGATATTTTCAGTGAGACAGATGGTATTCCACATAATACGATTACGCCAATCGCAAGGATGCGTGGAGACTTATATGAACTGGATTTGGTTTTGCGTAATAATATTACAACCGATGATTGTCCGCTTGGACTCTTTCATCCACACAGCGAGTATCATCATATTAAGAAAGAAAACATTGGACTGATTGAAGTTATGGGACTGGCTGTATTGCCCGCCAGACTGAAAAAAGAAATGGCAGAATTGGAACAGGCGATTCTCAATCATGAAGACCTGAGAAAGAATGAAACAATGGCTGCCCATGCAGACTGGGCAGAGGAATGGATGCCAAAATATGAGATTACAGACAGCAACATTCATTCCATTGTGCAAAAAGAAATCGGGATTGTGTTTACGAAAGTTCTGGAGGATGCAGGAGTTTATAAGAGGACAGATGAAGGGAAAGCTGCATTTAAAAGATTTATTGATAATTTATAAAAAAAGGACCACTTCATTTTTGTGAAATGGTCTTAGGAAAAATATTCAGTTTTCACAAAATAGTCCTTTTAGTATTTATACATGGTATGGATGCTCAAAATATTCAGCGTAGAATACTAAAAGGTCGTTCAGATATTTTTTTAAATTGCTCATTTGCGATTCCTCCTTTCCTTGTTTACAAGTTGATTATAGGATAGATGAAAAAGGATTGCTTGCCAAATCGAAAGAAGATATAGACAAATGTTGCAAAGGGGAGTATTTCATGCAGTTAAAATATGTTGACACAAAAGAGGAGATCATAGCGGTAAATAAAAAGTCAAAACATATTGAGCCACATCTTCATAATGCTTTGGAGATTATTTGTGTAACAAGTGGGACATTAGAACTTGGTGTTGGGCAGGAACTTTACCATATGGAAAAAGGAGATATAGGATTTGTATTTCCGGATATTATTCATCACTATCAGGTACTGACACCGGGGATAAATAAAGCGACTTATCTGATAGCCTCGCCATTTACGATTGGAAAATTTGCAGAGATTATGCAATCCATGGCACCTGAATATCCGGTTATAAAAGCGGAAAAGGTTGAACCAGAGGTGTACAGGGTTATCAATGCTATTTTAGAAACGGAACAGTCTGATATCACTGTTGCACAGGCGTATCTTCAAATTGTGTTAGCACGTTGCATAGGGAAACTTAATCTGGTAGAAAAGAGTCATGTGGGGAGCAAAGATCTTATCTACCAGACCGTTTCCTATATATCAGCAAATTTCAAGAAAAAGCTATCATTGGAAGAAATGGCAAAAGATCTTGGTGTGAGTAAATATGTCTTATCCCGGCTTTTTTCCAAAACCTTCCATAGAAATTTCAACCAGTACCTTAATGATGCAAGACTAAATTATGCATGTCATCGCTTGGAAAATACGAGCGATTCTATTACAAATATTTGCCTGGATAGTGGATTTGAAAGTCAGAGGACATTTAACCGGGTATTTAAGGAAAGATACAAAATTTCGCCGAGTGACTATCGGAATACATGCGTGAAGGATATGCTGTCATAAAATGTTCTGCAGATAGAAAAATTTACTTCGATTTCACGCCGTTATGTTTTTGATTTTATGTATGGATGATACAATGTTAAAATGGTCGCAGAGAACAGATTTTCAGAGGTGAAAGAACAAGGCGCACTCTAAAGAAAAAGAAAGGCAGGACATATATGAATATGGGAAAATCAGTCATTGATTTTAATGAGAAAAAAGGCTTCATCTGTGATATGGATGGTGTAATTTATCATGGCAATCAGATATTGCCAGGTGTTCCAGAATTCATTCAGTGGTTACATGATGAAAAGAAAGAATACTTATTTTTGACAAATAATAGTGGGTATACACCACGAGAATTAAATCAGAAACTGGCTAGGATGGGACTGGATGTGCCAGAAGAACATTTTTATACCAGTGCATTGGCAACAGCTGCTTTTCTAAAGGAACAGGCGGCAGGCTGTTCAGCATTTGTGATTGGAGAAGCCGGTCTGTTAAATGCACTTTATGATGTTGGTATTACAATGAATGATGTAAATCCGGATTATGTTGTTGTGGGAGAGGGACGATCCTATTCATTGGATACATTGACAAAAGCGACGAATTTAGTTCTGAAAGGTGCAAAGCTGATCGGAGCAAACTCGGATGTTTCCGGACCAATCGAGAACGGCATTGCTCCTGCATGTCGTGCATTGGTTGCACCGATAGAAATGGCAACAGGTACACAGGCATATTTCTGTGGAAAACCGAATCCACTGATGATGAGAACCGGATTGAATATGCTTGGATGTCACTCCGCAGAAGCTGTGATGGTTGGAGACCGCATGGATACCGATGTGATTTCGGGAATGGAAAGTGGTATGTCTACCGTATTGGTTCTCTCTGGGTGTTCAACGAAGGACACACTGAAGACGTATGCATATCGTCCAACTATGGTTTTAAATGGTGTTGGGGATATTGCTGCGATGGCGAGTTCAAAAGAAAATAGTACAAGATAATTGGAAATGTTGTAAGTAAGATGCCTGGCATCTTACTTACAACGTATGAGCATATTCATGAGAAGATAAATGTGAAAAATCAAGTAATGAAGAAAAATTCTGTTGAATTACATTCAGTATTTTCTGTTTTTTTTGCAATTCCTGCTTCTCCCGTATAGTGGTTGCTTGTTCAGATTCAAGATTATCAATTCGTTTCTGGATTTTTTCAGAGCTTGGGATTTTGGTAATGCCGAGATCCTGAAGCTCTTTTTTTAACGAATCGTGGAGCTGATATTCAGCCTGATGTCTGCTCCGATATGCTGTGGGATTTGGAGCTGATTTTGCATCTTCGATAACTTTACGACAGAGCCGGTAAGAATCACAATGCTTTTGAATAACTTTCTGCGTGGTCAGTTCAGTGCTGATTTCCTGGATGCGCTGATCAGCCGCTTTGATGGAATTTTCAACATCGGAAATATGTTGCTGAAAGTCCTCGTAGTTTAAGAGATTATTTTCAGAAAGATAGTTGAACGTTTTTGCAGCTTCTTTCAGATTATTCAGTTTTGCCCACCGCTCAAATCCCTCTCGATTGCCAGTTGTGACATAAGTGGAGATATTGATATAAAGACGAGCTTCTCTGGATAGGTTTTTCGGAGATTTCGTCTTATAGCGATTTTTCTCTAAACGGAGACGGACGTTTTCTTCGGTGTAGTAACTTCCCAGTGATTTCATATAGGTGAAATTTTTCTGTTCAGGTGCTCGGAAAGATAGATTTTTTCCCTGCCGTATTTCATATCCTGCCAACTGCATCTGCTGTAAAAATTCTTCATAATTGATAGAGGACCAGATTGCCTTATCAATCGAAACACGCAGTTTGGCTTTCCAGCTGGTTCCACGATGGTATTCCATATTTTCCTTATAGCTTTTTCCTTTTTCACCGGTTGGCATACTTGTGGCAAGTCCGTTTTCCTGGCAGATACGATTGCTGATCCGGCAGATTTTATGATAGCTGCGTTTGTTGGAAACATACTTATGATTGGTGACAAAGCTGGCGGCATTAAAGATGATATGATTGTGGATGTGGTCTTTATCAACGTGGGTGCTGATTACATATTCATATTTTCCTTTTAACACTTCATCAGCAAATTGCTGTCCGAGACGATGGGCAGTTTCAGCGTCAACTTCCCCAGGCTTAAACGACTGAATCAGATGAAAAGCCAGATTATCACCCTTATCCATTCCGTTGTTCTTTGCCGTTTCTCTTGTGAGAGCAAATTCCAAATCAGCAGTTTCCGGTGAGCAGCCAAAGCTGGAAACCAGTAGTTTTTCATCTGTCTTATCCGGATTGGTGATGTAGTCCAGAGCTTTCTTGTCAGTTACTTTAATGGGGAAGATCTTAATATATGCCATAGTTCTTTCATCATCTCTTTCAATTCTTTCATTTCTTCCGGATACAGATCTCCGGTGGTATTCACTTTCTTTGCAATCTGATTAATATTCACACCAATCTTGTGCATTTCCTCATATTGTTTCTTCAGGGGAGTGGTGTCGGTGTTGACAATATAGCCGTCAATTGCCATTTTACGAAGATAAGCTCCCATGTTTTTGGTCTTTGACTGTATCATCTTCATGCGGATCAGTTTCTTTTCTTCTGGAGTCACACAAAATAGGATTTGAATATTTCTTTTCCGATTTGACATACGCAGTTTTTCCTTTCTTTGAAGTTTATCAGTGTTGGATTTGGTGCTTTTTCGATTTAGGGTAGGGTCCCTAAATTGCCTGTTTTTCGGAAGTGTATATACACTTCCTGTCCTTGCTATTTACCGGTGGCAGAGCCGCCGGAAGAGAGCCCTTAGAAAAAAAGTTCTCTATGAATTAGGTATTCGACGAGGGAAAATCGGACATGAAAAAGATAGTTAAGACAAAGAGTGAAAAGAATTTTTTTTGAGATCAGAATATATGATATGTAACAGCCTGAACGGATTGTTTCATCGTAACAAACAAGAACCCCCTCAAAGCGGCAACTCTGAGAGGTTTCTTGTTATCTAATGGAATCTCACCAATTTTCTTAGCTACAGTCATTATATGCTTGAGTTATAAAAAACTCAACATGAAAATAGATGCTGACAAAAAGATTCTATGATATTCTGTAATGGTAAAAATGATAATATTTAAGGAAAGAGGCAGATTTATGTCACGAAAGAACCATGAAATGATAGATGGGAAATTACTGCAGACAGATAAGAAATACGCTCAACTCAAATTGAAGCAGAAAGAAAAGATTGCGGAATGGATGTTTCAGGCAACCAGAGATTATTATACAAAAAAATACACATTTCCAAATGACAAGCACTTAGAAGAAGTGGTAGATGTTGTTTATGAAAAAATAGAAAATGCGGAAATTTGGATTCCATATGGTGAAGTATTTAAGCACTATAAATCAAAACGTTCAGATATCAACAAGCGTGTCAGAAGATCACTGAACGAAAAAGAAGAGAGCCGAACGGAGAAAGTATGCTTCATGAATATGTGTATGATCTTAGATGGCGAAGGAAATGTGCTGGCTCTTGATAAAGTGAATGACAGTTATACAGGAGCAACTTTTCCGGGAGGGCATGTGGAGAAAAATGAGCTGTTCAGTAAATCCATGATTCGTGAAGTAAGAGAAGAAACCGGACTGACGATTGAAATGCCAAAGCTGTGCGGGCTATATCATTGGCATAAGAGTGGAGTACATAATGTAATTACACTTTATAAGGCTGAAAGATTTACCGGAGAATTAACCAGTTCTGAGGAAGGACGGGTATATTGGATTTCCTTGGAAGAATTGAAAACGAAAGAGCTTGCCACTGGAATGGAATACGTTTTACAGATTATGGAGTCTGAACAGATCGGAGAGTGTTATATGCATCTGGAAGCGGATGGATATGTGGGAGATCTGTATTAGAGAAAAAAGAGAAAATGGCTGTCAATCCAACTTAGGGAAAGGCAGCCATTTGGTGAATTTGCGTATACCATAATTTAATAATTTTCGATGATTCCTTCGGTAGGAATATCTTTCAAAAAATTGCTGTTTGCAGTAATCGGGGAATCCACGATCTGTACTCCGTTGCGTTTCATCATCCGGAATTTGAAATCCAGTAATTCAGGTGGGACCTGTAATTCGGAAGCTGCCTGGAAAAATGACATATCTGCATTGAGCTTTTCTAACACATCTTCATCTTCTAAGAGATAGTCTGCAGCAAAGCAGTTTGCTTCATATTCACATTGAGATACTCCGTCGAATAATTCAAAATCATGAAAACATTTCACCTGCATACTTTTTTGATGCAGGACGGCATGACCAATCTCGTGGATCAGAATAATCTGCTGGATGATTTCAGGAAGATCACAGTTGATGACGATACAGGTTTTTCGGCTTTCTGTCATGAAGAATCCTTTGCAGCAAGTTGGAGAATTTCCCATGGGCATTTTCTGAACAAGGATATGCATTGCTGCGGCAAGGCGAAAAGGATCACTTTCCTGATATTTTGATTTTACTTTATTGACAGTGTCTCTTATACATTTAGAACTCATAAAAACACCTCGACATTTCATAAGATAGTTTGCTACAGATTATAGTGTAGCAAAAGTGGTGTACGAAAAATACGACACCTATGATTCTTTATCCAATTTCTTTTTTCGTCCAAATGTTTTTTTCGCTTCCATCTTACAGGAAAGATATGCTTTGGTCACTGCCTGATAGAAAGCATCCTTTGCTTCTTCATCTAATTCTCCACCGGCAAATAATGCACGATTGGCTTCCAGAATTTCATTGATATCTCTTGCACCTTTTTCTCCAAGCTGATCTTTGACTTCATCAATGTAATCCATTTTTTCAATTCCATAAGAAGGATCGGAAATCTCGTCATGCTTAAGATAGTCATAAGAAACATTAAGTGCATGAGCAAGTTTTCTCATGGTAGAGATTCGTGCGATTGTACCGGAACTTTCGTATGCAGCAATGGCACGTTGAGAGACACCGACCAGATCAGCAAGTTCTTTTTGGGTTAAATGATTCTGTTCTCGTTGAAATTTGATTTTGTCTGAAAAATTCATAATGTGATCCTTTCCAAGTTTTTGAAGCCGTAACTTCATCAACTTCATAAAATCTATTGACAGATGCTAGTTACATGTATAAAATACAAACAAATGTTCGTGAAGTTAATAGAAATTATAATTCAGAAACTTCACAAAGTCAATATAAGACAGAGAAGTTTTATTACTACTTTTAAAATTGGAGAGCAGGTGTAGTTGTAATGACAGCTAAAGTATATGTAGATGTCCTGGCAGTCTTCAGCCGGGATGGAGAATTGATTCCCAAAGCATTTGTCTGGGAAGATGGACGTAGATATGAGATAGATAAGATTTCAAAACCGGAGCGATGTGCCAGCCAGAAAGCTGGTGAAAACGGCTATCGGTATACGTGCCAGGTGGGAGGAAAAATCTGCCATTTGATGTATGAGGAAAATTATAGATGGTTTATGGAACGCAAATAGTGGCGATCTGAAAGGGCGCCCTGAAACGGGGCTCCCTTTGGAAAGATAGAAATTCGATGAGAACATCAGCAGTCGGGGCTACATCCTTTCCCGTGAGAACCGATTGCTTTCAATATATCATACAGTTGCCGGTCAGCCAAAAGAGAAGCTATCCCACAGTGGAACTTTTGCGGGATCTGCATGACAAGATGTTGTAACAGTGAAACTGTTGACGAAACAGAAAATACAAATGATTGGTCTGGCTGCAGAAGCGGTCGGGAAGGAGGACAATTATGCAGAGAATACAGGATATGTTTATCAATATGGAAGAAGTAGCTGAGGATGCTTATAAAAATACGGAATTATTACTGAGCCAATATACCAAGGTGATGTTCCGTATTGAAAAAAATCTGGTAGACATTGATTATGAGCTGTACGCAGAAGAAGGCACGCACCTGAAGGAAATGCTTTACAATCTGGTAGACTTTGATGCGACAGCCGAGAAACGTCGGATTCAAGATAAAATTTTGAATAACGACATGAATCTCTGCCTGCTGGAAATTATGAGGGATTCTTTGCTTGCATTGAGAGATTATCCGAAGAATGGACAGCTGTATTACCGATTACTGAAATACCGATACTTTGAAGCGGGTAATACGAACGAAGATGTAATGCTAATGCTGGATGATATGCCAAGCACAACGTATTACAGAAACCGAAAGAAGGCAATCCGGCTTTATGCAACGATGCTTTTTGCATTTACAAGACCGGAGAAGGTACAGAATAAGATGGAGGAATTAAACTGGAAGAAAAGTGGAAGTAAATCGGCAGTAAACTGGTAGCACATTGGCAGATGAATGGTATTACAATGAAAATACGTGCATGATAGAATTGATATGCTGAGAGAAATAGACCTTCGCAGACGTTTGTTTGCGGAGGTTTTCTTTTTCTCAAATATAACAGGCATCAGGCTGTGTCCAAAAGGACATGGCCTTTTTTTATGCCCAAAATGAAACTACATATTGTGTGAACAGTTCCTTTTTGGACATAAGTGCCGGAAAGGAAAAGCGTATCACCATGCAGGCAAGAGGCTGGCATTATGCCAGATATCCATGACCTTCGATTTGTTGCAAATCAACCAATCGACAAATCGGAGGAACAATCATGGAAGAAAGAAAATACACATTTTATGACAGATACCAGAAAGTAAGATATGAGAGCGTGACAGCGGAAGAACTGGAAGTACTGAATGCTTCTTATAATAAAGAACACTATATGTTTCATCAGCAGCATAAAAGGAACAATACCTTGTTATTTTGCGGAATGCAGACAGAGACAAGTAGTGCGGAAGATTTTCTCACAGATATGAGCTTTGATGTAGCAGGAGATGTTGCAAATGAGCTGTTTTTTAAAGAATTATTCAGTGATCTTACAGAAAAAGAAAATTGTGAGCGATTATTTTATTATGGGAAAGAAACTCAAGGAGACAGCAGAGGAACTGGGAATAAGTTACCGTCAGGCGAGCAGGGATAAGAACAGTGCTTTAGCAAAAATGTTGAAGAGAATGAAAGCAGCTGGATATGATTCTTATGCGGAAGCTTCCAGTGATCTCCTGCAGGAGCATGCTCATATCCCAACACAGATGGAAACGCAGAATTCTATTATGAAAAGACGGAGTGGAGAAGTAAGATTGCCTTCGGATCATAAGGAAAACAAATAGGGAAAATAAGAATTGTAGATGTAAGAAAGGGGCACTGGAATAATCCAATGCCCTATTTTAATTTCAATATATCGTTTGGTGTGCAATCCAGAAATTCACAGAGTTTTGCGAGAATGGTGAAGTCGATTCTGGTTACTTTATTCTTACAGTAGTTGTTAAGTTGTGTACGTTGCAAATTACATGCTTCACAGAGCTTATTTTTGCTGATATGCTTTTCTTTAAGCAGATTTTCTAAATCCATATATACGATCATGTTGACACCTCATCTTTTTTTAAAATTATAAATACAACTGTATTGAAAAATAAGCTGTCCTGTCATACACTTGTATTATGATACAGGTGCATGAAAAAGATAAATAAGGGGAAAGAGTAGATGAAGAAAAGATGGTTAGCAGGTCTGATAATTGGTATAATAATTCTTACAGGCAGTTGGATGGGATATCTGCAGTATGGTCGGGATATGGATGCTTGTAGTTCGCATGTGACATCATTTGATAATTATGAGGAAGAACGCTTGGCAGTGGTCGTAAACAAACTATATGTTGCAGATCAAAAATCCTGTGCAGAAGAGATTGTGAAACGTTGCAGGGAAAATTCGTTTAAAAGTATTCGATTTAGCTACGATCAAGCAATTCCGAATGCTCTTTATGTGACAGTGTATGGGTCCAAGCATCAGGTGGAGGAAGGGAAGGAAATGTTTTCATTTTCTTATTTGCAGGAAGATACGAGTGGGACATATAATATTATTGATAATCCAGAGAAATTTATACTGAAATTAGAGCGAGCTGACGAGTTATAATTGAAACATTGTGAATACTGAATCACAGAAATTTTTGGAAGATCTGTGAGATGTTGGAAGCGGAAAAACCTTGACAAATCAAGGATTTTATCATATTATAATTATACAAGAACTTGGTGCTTATGATATACTGGATATATTAAAAGTATTAGTCCTTGTATCTGGTGTGCCACTACCGAGGACGTTGAAGTGTGGAACGATATAGGTTGGTGTGCTGCTACCAAAGGCGTTGAAGTGCAGAACGATATAGGTTGGTGTACCACTACCAAAGGCGTTGAAGTGTGGAACGATAAAGGAAGCGTTAGCTTCCTATTTTTTTTAGGGTGATACATATGAATTTTGATAAAGTACAATTCGTCTACATTGATGTAGCATATATGGAATATTTAAATGGAATAGATTCCGAAATCTTTTTTAATAAGGAAGATGAAAACTATAGATTAAAACCACATTTAGGAATCTTATTGAATAATGCTGGAATGAAGTATGTAATTCCATTAACATCTGCAAAGGAAAAGCACAAAGGGTGGGCAGATGCGACTGCTAATTGGTATAGGATATATGAAGTTATTGATATCAAAAACGATCTGGTAGATAGAGATGACATTATTGTTGAAGTAAAGAATCAAGAAATTTTAAAGAAAATAAAACCAGAAGATCAAGTAAATGCCAGACAACGGATATTGTCAGTATTAGACATGAGAAAGATGTTTCCGGTAGATGATACGGTATATACTGAAGTGAAATTTAATATCAGTAGTAATGGCTCAAGAAGTGATAATCAGAGAACATTTCTTATGATTAAGGAGTATAATTTTTTGAATGATATATCAGAGGATATTGCTAGGAAAGCAACGAAGATATACGAAAAACAGATTCAAAAAAATAAAGTGCTTCCGTATCATTGTGATTATCGAAAACTTGAACAAGCACTTGCAGAATATAAAAAAGATGAAAAAACGGATTGACATTTTGTAGTAATCAGTAGTAAACTGTACTTGTGGAAGGGAAGTGATATGTTTGGCTAGAAAAACACCAAAAGATGGTAAAGAAGAGAACATACGAGTACGGGTGACGCCGGAGCAAAAGCAGAGACTTGTTGAGTATGCGGAACGTCATTATCAAAGCATGAGTGGTGTTGTGTGTCAGGCATTGGATCTTCTTTACGCAAGAGAAGAACAACAAAGTAACAAAGAGTGAAATGGAGTTATTTTGGAGTTTATCTTTTCATAAGCGGTACGGAAAATACAAAAACAGAACAAAAGTTCGATGCAAAAACCGCTAATTATACCTTGTGCGTGCTGTATAATGCAGTCCGCAAAGGAGTTTGAATAATCCACACAATCATAAGAATCCAGTATTTATGAGGGTTGAAAACAAATTTGTTTAGTAATTGGCAACAAAATGGCAACATTTTGTGATTATTCAAGAGATAGAAATTTTATTTCATAACGTATATAAAGAAACCTTACTGATTTTCAGAAGTAAAAAACTGAATATCGGTAAGGTTTTCTTTTTCCTTATTTTTCTTTTTTAGTCAATTCTTTTACGAGGTAATCACTCAATTCCTGAGATGGTATCTTGGTACGTTT
>ENA-OQHI01000155-OQHI01000155.1-human-gut-metagenome-genome-assembly--contig:-NODE-155-length-54926-cov-9.093055_pt1 | contig 54926 bp, 48 predicted proteins | sample MGYA00242561_ERZ504713 | MGnify/ENA primary metagenome ERZ504713 (study PRJEB26092, sample SAMD00036217) | human gut metagenome | host: Homo sapiens | study: EMG produced TPA metagenomics assembly of... | reverse complement strand
AAGTACCAAAAAGAAAATCCGCTGCGGCGGGGATCGCCTGCGGGCGGGAAGGGGGAAAAGGGGGAGCAAAAGAGCGGCGGCTACGCCGCCTTAAAGAGAAAGTCACCTCCCCCTTTTCCCCCTCGCTGCGGGTCATTGAAAGTGCCGCCACTATGGAAAACCCGATGGGTTTACCACAGTGGCTTGGAAAACCTCTAACGAGGTTTACCACACTTCCAACACCCCTCCGCTCACCCCCTTTTTCCCCTCCGACTTTCTCCCTTTCAGAGAGAGAAAAGATAGGTTGGGAGTACCCTTACAGGGGGCTTAGATTATCAATACAGCAATTCCCTATTTTCAGTTGTTATTATAGCCTGTCCGAAAGAGATTTTCAAGCCCTCCGGACAGGCTTCTTTTACAGCTCCATGCCGCCCATTCCTCGCTGGTGCTGCTGTTGCTCCTGCTGCTGTCCAATCTCCGGATCGGGCAGCAGCTCCCTCGCCTTTTCAAGCAGAGGACGCAGACGCTCCGGCAAGTGTTCTTCCAAGAAGTCCAGCATCCGACCGATGCTGTCCGTCAGACGCTCGGTGAAGCTGCGTTCCTCCTGCAGCTCGGATTGCAGATAATAGTTTTCATCGCGCAGCCTCCGGTTTTCCTGTTCAAGCCTCTGCTGCCGCTGCGCTTCTTCCAGCCGCTTCTTCATGGACGGCACCTGTGACCGCAGACGGGTGTTTTCCTCCGTCAGCTCCTGTACCTTGTGCCGATCCGTCACGCTGCGCAGTGCCATTTTCTTTAGCTGCTCGACCTGATCCACCGTCACGCCCTTTACTGTCCCTGTGAGCGTCTTTTCCGGCTGAATATCATGCAGGGGTGCATTTACCCTGTCAGCCTCCTTTAAGAGCCGCACGGTGCCTTTCAGAGCGTCCCGCTGCCGTTCCAGCTCAGCAACCTCCCGCTCTACTGCCGCTGTCTGCTGCTGCACCGCTTCCAGCCTCGCAGCCGCTTCCTTGAACTGCGGCAAGTCCATGTGCGGTCTGTTCGTGCCGAGAGAGATAATTTCAAAATCGTGCCGCTGGGCGATCTCCGTCAGAGCTTCTTTCTCCCGTTCCATCCACGCCGCCCATTCGGTCTGCTTTCTGCCGACACCGACAAACCCCTGCTGCTTCAATGCCTGTTTCATAGATACCCTTGTAGAAAGTCCTCTTGACTGCTCCGTTGCCACAGGGATAAAATCGACATGGAGATGGGGCGTTGCCTCGTCCATGTGCAGCACCATATTGAACACCCGCAGATGGGGGTTGCGTTCTGCAAAAGACTCCGCAAAATCTTTCAGAGCTGCCGCCGCCCGTTCTCCGTCCGGCGTACCGCACCCACAGTCGCTCATGTTGCCGATCTGGAAGATCGCTTCATGGAACAGCTTTTCCTGTTTACTCTGCCGGATATGCTCATAGTAGTCCGGTATCTTATCTCTCGTTTTGGTTTTCTTTGCGTTGTAGGCTGCGAGAGCTTCATCAAAGACCATATGATAGACCTGCTTCAGATCCGCGTTGCAGAAAACAATGTTCTGCTCCGTCCGGCTCCGGTCTACATTCGCCGCTGAGAAGCTGCGGTTGTTGTGCCGGATGCTCCCTGCACCTGTCATACCCGAAATCGTAACTCCCATAAAATCGCCCCCTTTCCGCTTATTCTTCCGTCCTCTATTTTATCATAAATTTCCGCTAAAAACAACCTCTTTGTTACTTTCTGGTGAGAAAGTAACGCAAAAGCACTTTCACACCGCCACCCCATCGGTGCAGCGGTGTGAAAGTGCTTTGCGCCCCTAAAGGGGAGGGGTTGCCGGAGCTGCTTCACTGCCGGCTCGTGCCTGCTGCTCTGCCAGCTCCGGAGGGGCGCTGCCCCTGCCGTCTGCGGACGGCTCCCCGAACTTCATCCCACCGATAAACTGGAATTTGTCTATTCGTTTGTTTCTCTATAAACTGTCATTCCGAGTATTTTAATTTCGAACCCATCAATATATGGTTTTACACCATCTACTTCTGGTGCAAGTCGGTGTATTTTTGTAACCTCATACACTAATGCTTTATACCTAACACTTCCGCCGTCTTTTAAGTTCATACGAACAGGGGTTAATAGGATTACTAAAACAACTATAATTGCAATTACCACAAAGAATTTCTTTTTCATACAATCACACTCCTTTGCCAAATTCCGATTTGTCGTTCTGTTTAGTCCCCAAAGAACCTACTAAACCAGCTACGCTTTTGAACCGGTTCTGTCTCACGCTCCGGCTGATCGGCTCCGGACTTGCCGGAAAGAAGCTGCTGATGCATCGTCCCAGCATGGAGAGCCTGGGCCGCTGCCGCAGTCTGCTGTGCCGTCACCAACGCCGAGCTGACCTCCGCCAACCTTGCGTTCAGTTCCTCGATCTGCTTGTCCTTTACAGCAAGTTGCTCGCTTTTCCGGTCTAATTCTCCCTGCAGCATAGCGATCAAAGTGGTTTCGCAAGTTTCGCAACTTGCTTTCGCCGGTTGCGAAACTTGCTTTCGTTCAACACCTAAATAATGCTGATATATGGCGGTTTTTTGACTTTCGCTGATTGCGAAACTTCCTTTCGCATCTTTCGCAACATGGTTTCGCCTACACCATGCACGAACTGCCTGTTCCGACACGCCACATTCTATTGCAATTTCCGTTATTACACCCGCCAAATATCATCACCACTCTTTCATCCAGAGTTAATCTCAAAACAAATCGCTATGAGATCCCGTCCTTATCAATTTCAAAATCAAAGTCTGCCGAACAACTTTATAGACCAACAGCCAGTCCGGCTCGATGTGACATTCTCTCATGTCCTTATAATTTCTGGAATTAGTGAGAGCATGATCTCGATACGCCTCCGGCAACGGCTGCTCGTTACACAACAGCGTGATCACTTCCTCCATCTTCTTCGGATCGCAGCCTCTCTTGATCGCAAGCTTGTAATCTCGTTTGAACTGCCCCGAAAACTCCGGCTTAAGCATTCAGCGCCTCCATCAGATCTGCAACGCTATCAAACGGACCATACATATCCTCTCCCTTTTCTGCCGCCTCCATCGCCGCATAGGTAACAGCATTCGGCTCGTCAACCTTGACTTCAAAGGGAAGTCCATGACACCTAAGTGCCTGTCGATAAAAAATACCCGTTGCCGTACTCAAATCCATTCCGAGGGACTTAAAGAGAGCTGCCGCCTGTGCTTTCAGCTCCGGCTCCATTCTTATCGTCATATTTCCTTTAGCCATAATAGCACTCCTTTCCTCGTCATTTTTAGCTTGCACTAATATTATATTCAATATTCGTGACATTTGCAAGTGCATTGCAAATGTTTTTTGCAACTTTTCTATGAACAGTGCTTTCTATATGGTAACACCGCAGCGTGTACATTTAGGGGGTGAAAAAGCCTTATTTCGCGCGGTTTTCAAGCCTCGTTTTCGGTGGGGTAATATAAAACCCTTACCCGCCCCGAAAACGCCTTGTAGGGCGTTTCTGGGGCGTTTACAGCCCTTTCTTAAATTCCTCCACCAACAGATCGCTCAAAGCCTGTGATGGGCGTATTTTGACCGTTATATGCCCCTCCGGTACGGTGTCCCACCATTTGCGGATCGTTTTCGGATCAAGTCCGGTGTCCCTATGACAATCGGCCTTGCGTCCCTCTGGATGCTCCTGCCGCCACGCATAGACTTGCGCTTTCTTTTCTTCTGCCCCTTTTCTTCTCCATGTGCCGCCAGGATAATCCACTTCCTGCACCGCCCTTGCTCTTTTCAAATGCTCTTTCTGTGATCTACCATTCCTCTTGTTGCGCTCGATGCGAACATCGGTCAGAGCTTCAATATCGGAAATCGTGAAATTGTAATACTCCTTGTCGTAGGCTTCCAGCGCACTCCGTATATCTTCCTCGGTCAATGCGTTCTCATGCTTCACCATCTGCAGATCATCAAAAGCCTCTTTCATATCCTGCCGGAGCTGCTGCTTCGACACACCGCATTTGTAAGCATAGATAGCAAGGCACATCAAAAAGAAATACCGATGCCCGCCCTTTATCTCTCCGATCTGCCGCAGCCACCAATGGTAGAGCGCATACGGATCATCACCATGCACCTTTCCGGCAATATCCCACTTCTTGCGTCCTTTCTCGCCTCTCACAACAACACGCTCATACCACTCCGGATATGCCTCCCTCGCCTCAGCTCGTGTCATTTTGGATGGGCTGAAAGGCTTATTGACATCCACCCTGTTTTCTGGCTTTGCGTAGGCGTTCAGATAATCCAGCGTTACCCGTTCTCCGGTACGGAAAGCGACCAGCTCCGTCCCATGCTTGTCATTGATGCTGCCCACCATGCGGAAGCTCTGATTGATGGATTGATACTGGATCGCCTTGACCTGCGAAGTGCTGCCATACTCCCATAGCCGGAAAGTGAGGTCATATTTCAGACTTTTAAGCTGAATTTTTATATTCGGGTATAGGTCAATCGGCTGCTGGAAAACATAGTAGATATGCAGCCCTGTCCCCGACAGAACAAGGAAAGTCGGCATCGGCAACCGGCGCACTCGCTCCGGATCGCCGCCAAAGCGCAGAAAGAGGTTGCGCAGCTCGGCAAGACCTACGCCATCCAGATCGAAGATCAGAGCATACATCCGCTGGGCGTTCTCCAGCCTGTTCTCCTTTCTGCGATATGCAAGACCGCTGCACAAAGTAAGGCTGTTCCTCTCGACAAACTCCATGTAATCCTGTTCCCATGTATCGCTATACATCTTCCTGCGCCGGAGCTTCTTATCCTCGCTCTGTTCGTCCCGATACAGATACACAGCGTTCGGATGGGAAAAATCCGTGTGCCGTTCTCCGGAGTTCTCATTGTCCGGAAACAGCTCTTTATAAAACTCATAGCCTCCGACCTCCGGATATTGTGCGCTCAAATACTCGTAGCAGCCTCGATAATTCTCGGTCATATTACCACCTCACAAAAGAAAAAGTACCAAAAAGAAAATCCGCTGCGGCGGGGATCGCCTGCGGGCGGGAAGGGGGAAAAGGGGGAGCAAAAGAGCGGGGGCTACGCCGGCCTAAAAAGAAAGAGACCCCCCCCCTTTTCCCCCCCCCCCCCCTTCCTTAACCCCGTTTCCCACCCTCCTCCCCCCCCCCGCCAATACCTCCTCCAAGAGTATTATATGTCAGATCAGAAACCTGGAACGTCCCAAGCCTCAGGAAAAGCTGCAGAAGTTCAATGGACAGTGAGAATACAAAGGTAATCTTAAGTCCGGTCCACACAATATTCAAGAATGTTGTTTTTTTCAATATTTTCTTTCCTGCGGTCCAGAACAGCAGGATCGTGAACGGAATGAACAGCATCAGATTCTCAATACACTCAGTTGTGAGATATCTGGTACCATCCTCTCCATATTTCCAGATCCACCAGTTCGCCATCACATCCGAAAGGGGATTCATCCACATATCCCGGTTCAGCAGCGTGCGAAACAAGATCATGGTTGTATAAAAGGTCAGAAAAAACAGCTTCCGAAAAAAAGCATTTCCTCTGAAATACTGCCACCACACGGAAAAAGCTCCCCTGATTCCCCTTCCACCTGTCTCATTATGGTAGGCAAAGAGATAAAAAAACAGTACCATCACAGACAGGATCACAGAAAACCAAAATGGCTGGTACAAAGCTGTCAGTACACTTGTAATAATACTTGATATGATGTCTTTCATTATAAGTCCTTTCACATAAGCCAGACAGTCGACCATTCTTCTGTCCGGCAGCTCTGTCATTATTCCTACCTATATTACTACACTCTTCCCACAAAAGCCAGAAAAAGATATCTCTCACCGCTCTGTCAATCGACCTGCATATCGTTTTTATATTCCTGAAAATGTGAGGGTCATGCGGATATTCGCAATTGAAGCAGGGGACTTACTTGATTCGGCTAAACTGCAATATTTTTTATTTTTAACAAATTTTTGTTATATTTTACCAGCAAAACATGCTATAGTTCATAGTAAGAAAAACATTTCGGAGGTATTTTTAATGAAACGTGATCTGAAAAAAATCGTAAGCCAGATGACACTGGAAGAAAAAGCCGGCATGTGCTCAGGTCTTGATTTCTGGCATCTGAAACATGTGGAACGCTTGGGGATCCCGGAAGTAATGGTCAGCGACGGCCCTCACGGACTTCGTAAGCAGGATGACAAGGGCGATCATCTTGGAATGAATGACAGCATCAAAGCCGTCTGCTTCCCGCCGGCCGCTTTAAGCGCCTGCTCCTTTGACCGCAAGCTGATGGAAGAAATGGGCAAAACCATCGGAAAAGAAGCTCAGGCCAACGATGTATCCATAGTTCTCGGACCGGCCGTAAACATCAAACGTTCTCCTCTCTGCGGAAGAAACTTCGAATATTATTCCGAGGATCCATATCTCGCAGGTGAGATCGCAGCCGCTTTTATAAACGGAGTACAGTCCCAGCATGTAGGAACCTCTATCAAGCACTTTGCAGCAAACAACCAGGAATATCACCGCATGAGTAATTCTTCCGAGGCTGATGAGCGCACTTTACGTGAGATCTATTTCCCTGCATTCGAAACCGCAGTAAAAAAAGCTCAGCCATACACCTTCATGTGCTCCTACAACCAGATTAACGGCACTTTCGCATCTGAGAATAAATGGCTTCTCACAGACGTTCTCCGCGGCGACTGGGGCTTCAAGGGCTATGTAATGTCCGACTGGGGTGCAGTCAATGACCGCGTCAAAGGTCTTAAGGCAGGTCTTGAGCTGGAAATGCCTTCCTCCAATGGGGTCAACGATGCCCTCATCGTACAGGCCGTAAAAGACGATTCCCTCAAGGAAGACATTCTTGACCAGGCTGTTGAACGCATTTTACGCATAATTTTTGAATATGCAGACAACCGGGCACCGCAGGAATTCACCATGGAAAAAGACCATGAAAAAGCACGCCACATTGCCGAAGAATCTATGGTTCTTCTGAAAAACGATGAGCAGATCCTCCCTCTGAAAGCATCCGAGAAAATTGCTTTCATCGGTGGTTTTGCAAAGAAGCCTCGTTTCCAGGGCGGCGGAAGCTCTCATATCAACTGCTTCAAGATCACAAACGCACTGGATTCCGTTCCTTCCGATGCACAGGTTACTTATGCAGAAGGTTTTCCTGCAGACAAAGATCTCTACGATGATGCACTTGCAGCTGAAGCGATCAAAGCTGCTGCCGCCGCTGACAAGGTTGTGATCTTCGCCGGACTTCCGGACAGCTTTGAATCTGAAGGATACGATCGTTCTCACATGAGGCTTCCTGAATGCCAGAACCGTCTCATTACTGAGATCCTTAAAGTACAGCCGAATACCGTGATCGTCCTTCACAACGGTTCCCCCGTGGAGCTGCCATGGCTCAATGATATAAAAGGCCTTCTGGAAGCATACCTCGGCGGTCAGGCAGGCGGTACCGCTGTCGCAAACATTCTTTACGGAAAAGTAAATCCAAGCGGCAAGCTTGCCGAGACAATACCGCTCAAGCTCTCCGACAATCCATCCTACCTGAACTTCGGCGGTGGTGAAAAGGTTGAATACCGTGAAGGCGTATTCGTAGGCTACCGCTACTATGATACAAAAGAAATGGATGTAGCATATCCGTTTGGCTATGGACTCTCCTACACTACCTTTGCCTGCAGCGACCTGAAGATCTCCAATGAAAATCCTACAGACAAAGACACCATCACCGTTTCGGTTGATGTAACAAACACAGGAAATATGGCAGGAAAAGAAGTCGTACAGCTCTATGTCAAAGACTGCACCCATTCCGCGATCCGTCCGGAAAAAGAGCTCAAGGGCTTCGAAAAGGTTTTCCTGAACCCAGGCGAGACCAAAACAGTAACCATGGAGCTGGATAAGAGAAGCTTCGCATGGTACAATACAGAGCTTCACGACTGGTTCGCAGCCAGCGGCGAATATAAGCTCCTTGTCGGTACCTCTTCCAGAGATATCCATCTTGAAGGCAGGATCCATCTGAACAGCAGCCAGGAACTTCCGATGCATGTTCATATGAACACCACTCTGGGCGAACTGTTCCGCAACCCGAAAACAAGCGAAACAGCAAAAGAACTGACAGCAAAATATATCTCAGCCATGAACGTTGGTGAAGAGTCCTCTTCTGAAGCCGCTTCCGAAGCTATCACTGAAGAAATGACAGAAGCCATGACCGACTCCATGCCATTACGTGCGCTGGTAAGCTTCGGCGGATATTCCAGAGAAGAACTTACAGAAATTATTGAAAAATTAAATAAACTGATATAATTTCACAGGACATCCTCCGCCGAACGAATTATACTTACATAAAAAGCTGCATAAAACGGCACAAAAAGCGACATAATTGGACCGCTATGGCAGTTTCAGATCGCTTGACAAGCATTAAAGCGGATGTTATCATTACATATGGTTCAAAATCTTGGATCAAACAACAGAATAATCCGAAAAAATTACTGTCGCTTAATCTAACATTAAGCGGCAGTTTTCACATTCTCTTCATTTTCCTTTCACACAATGCACACATTTTTTTACTATATTATTAACTGTAGATAGCAAATGCTAAACAATCTTTTTCTTTTTCATACTTTTTTGCCGGGAGTCAGCACAACTCCCGGCCTCCTTTTTTATTCTTCAGGTAGTTCGCCTGCATTTTCTATTATTATTAAAGATATAAAAATATGTCTTGTTTTTTCTTATTATATATATTATACTAGTCAAGAACTTATTGTTCCCGTCCATTTTGTTCTTTGATAATTTCATAGACTTCACACTCGAAACATGATACAATATCCGCACAGAGAAATATGCGGTACAATTTTTGTGGGAGGATGCGCATATGCTAGATCAGAAAGATTTGGAATTATTAGCCGGTATGATAAACCCGATCAATGTCCAGCTGGGCAATATAAATAACCGATTAGATGGTATCGACGCCAGACTGGATGCAGTGGATACTCGTCTCGACGGTATTGACGCTCGTCTCGATGCTATGGATGTTCGTTTTGACGGTATCGACGCTCGTCTTGATGCTATGGATGTTCGTTTTGATGAAATAGATGCCCGCTTCAACCGGGTAGAAAACAGACTTGAAATGATCGATCTGAAATGTGATACCAACAGAAAACGCCTGGACGATCTTTCACTGGATGTTAAGCTTGCAGAACGGGATATCCGAAAAGATATCAAGAATTTACAGGACACAACAGAAACTCTTGTCGTTGTACTTCAGGGAAGAGGTATTTTACCTGACCCAGGTAACACAATACAGACAGCCTGATCATATCATGTAAAGAGTGTGAAGCCTATGAAAGTATCAAGGGATTACACTCTTTATTATCATCCATACAACCATCTTTCTCCTCAAAAAATGGTTGCATTTACAATTCGTTTATGTTATAGTTATATGCGTTGCGGGGTATGGCGTAGCTTGGTAGCGCGCACGGCTGGGGGCCGTGAGGTCGCAGGTTCAAATCCTGTTGCCCCGATATTTCTAACAAATTCAAGGATTTCCGAGGTCTGATGACTTCGGATTTTTTTATTACCTTTATTACCTTACTATTTTTCGAAAGGAAGGTTTTGCATGCAGGATAATCTGTCTCTTTATCATATTTTTTATACGGTAGCACGTACCGGCAGTATCTCCCACAGTTCCCGGGACCTTTATATCAGTCAGCCTGCTATCAGCAAGGCGATCCAGAAGCTGGAGCAGAATCTGGATACCGTTCTTTTTAAACGCAGTTCTCGGGGTGTCACTCTGACCCCGGACGGTGAGCTTCTTTTTGAAAAAGTAAAAGAAGCTCTTTCACTTCTGGATGAAGGAGAAAATTCCATTCGCCATAACCGTTCCCGGGACATTCCAAAGCTGCGTCTGGGCGCCAGTTCTACTCTTACCAGATATGTACTGCTCTCCCACCTGGAAAACTATATTGCACGTTTTCCTCATGTACGTATCACAATTTCCTGCCAGTCTACTTATCAGACGCTGCAGCTTCTGGATGAGGAAAAAATCGATCTGGGACTCATCGGACGGCCGCAGAAGCTTCGGGGATATTATTTTCAGCCTCTTTTGAAAATCCAGGATACCTTTGTCTGTACACAGCAGTATCTGGAAAATCAGAAAAAGCTCTATCCGGATGAACCTCTGATCCAGGCAGCAACTTTCATGATGCTGGATGAGGACAATATTACACGTCAGACCGTGAACACTCAGCTGAAAGAACATCATGTGGAATTAAGTCATATTCTGGAAGTAACAACTATGGATCTTCTGATCCAGTTTGCGGAAATTGGTCTTGGGATTGCATGTGTGATCCGTGATTTTGTAAAAAAAGAGCTGGAAGAAGGAACTCTGGTGGAAGTACCGGTAGGATTTTCTTTTCCGCTGCGTGAGATCGGGTTTGTATGCAGACAGAAAGATGCTGATTCGGCTTTGATCGCGCCATTTTTTGATGATGAAACAGAGCATCCGGATAAATAAAGGAATGTAAAAAAAATTCCCATCTGATCATTGCGACCAGATGGGAATTTTAAATTTCAAAAAAGTTTCCTACCACTGTATTACGTGTGTGACTTTTTTGACTCAAACTTCGCTGCGCTTCGTTCGAGTAGCGCAAAATTTATTGCACCTGCAATAAATTTTGCTTAGTTATTAATAAGCTTATCCTCGCCGTTCCAGCTGTAGAGTTTACGGATCTCCTCGCCGACTTTCTCAGACTGATGCTCAGAAGCTAATTTTCTCATAGCCTTGAAGTGTACCTGTGCACCTGCATCGGACATGTCGAGCAAGAACTCTTTTGCGAATGTACCATCCTGGATATCGGAAAGAACTTTCTTCATTGCTTTCTTTGTATCCTCTGTGATGATCTTCGGTCCTGTGATGTAATCGCCATACTCAGCTGTATTGGAGATAGAATATCTCATTCCTGCGAATCCTGACTGATAGATCAGGTCAACGATCAGTTTCATCTCATGGATACACTCGAAGTATGCGTTTCTTGGGTCATAACCAGCTTCAACAAGTGTCTCGAAACCAGCCTGCATAAGTGCGCAAACACCACCGCAAAGTACAGCCTGCTCACCAAAGAGGTCTGTCTCTGTCTCTGTACGGAATGTTGTCTCAAGAACACCAGCTCTTGCTCCGCCGATTCCAAGTGCATATGCAAGTGCGATATCCTGAGCTTTACCTGTAGCATCCTGCTCTACAGCGATCAGACAAGGAACACCTTTACCAGCCTGATACTCGCTTCTTACTGTGTGTCCAGGTCCTTTCGGAGCGATCATTGTAACATCAACATATGCTGGTGGTTTGATGCATCCGAAATGAATGTTGAAGCCATGAGCGAACATAAGCATGTTGCCTTCCTCAAGGTTCGGCTCGATATCGTTCTTGTAAAGTGCAGCCTGTTTCTCATCGTTGATCAGGATCATGATGATATCTGCTTTCTTAGCTGCTTCAGCAGATGTATATACCTCGAAGCCCTGCTCCTCAGCTTTTTTCCAGGATTTGCTTCCTTTGTAAAGGCCGATGATTACATTACATCCGGACTCTTTAAGGTTCAGTGCATGTGCATGTCCCTGGCTTCCGTATCCAATAATCGCAATTGTCTTACCATCTAATAATCCAAGATTACAGTCTTCCTGGTAAAAAATCTTATTTGCCATTTTACTTTCCTCCTCTGATGTTTACAACATCTTCTTCATAAAAATTATTTATCGTTAAGAGAGTAGCTGCTCTCCTAGCAAACATATGTAAAAAATTTACAGGTAACGGACATCGTCACTGCCTCGTGACAGACCTGTGATTCCTGTTCTTGCAAGCTCAAGGATCTCATAGTCAGCCATCAGCTCCACAAACGCCTGCAGCTTGTTCTGGCTTCCGGTCATCTCCATAATAAGAGAATCCTTACTTACATCCACCACCTTGGCACGGAAGATATCTGCAACAGAAAGAGCTCCCTGTCTCTGTTCCGGCTTCACAGCAACCTTGACGAGCATCAGCTCACGGGCAACGCTGTCGTCCTGTTCAAGGACCTTAACATCCCGTACATCTTCCTGCTTCGCCAGCTGCTTAGTGATCTGCTGGAGCATCTGATCATCTCCCTCACAGACAACTGTCATACGGGAATATCTCTGATCTGCAGTCACTCCTGCGGTAATGCTGTCAATATTATATCCACGGCGGCTGAAAAGACCAGCCACACGGCTAAGGACTCCGGAGGTATTATCCACAAGGATGGATAGTATTCTCTTTTCCATAATACACCTGCTTTCAACACTTTTATGTATAGAAAACCGACTTCGTCAGTTAACGCTTTAATCTAATAAACCCTTGCTTTCTTACCATTATAACAACTTCGAAAATTTTGTCAATCAAAATTTCCTGCAAAATTCCTTCAGGATGATAAGAAATGTTTTTATCCTCAGATCAGATATTTTTTCTTAAGCTCCTCGGATGCCTTTGGTGTCAGATAAAGTTTTTTCCGAAGGAATCTTTCAATTCCTCCGTTTTCTTTTTCGATGACATCAAAAACTGTATTGATATAGGACTCCTTCACCTGATAGAAGGCTTTCAGATCTGCAAGCTTCCGGCTGTTTTCCGGCCGGTCTGCCCGGTAAAGCCTGCGCATATATTTCAGTTCATCTTCCAGACATGGATTTGACCGCATATAATCCCTTCGTATCGTTTCCTTAGGTACACCCAAAGCAAAGAGCAAAAGTGCTGTTCCGACTCCTGTCCGGTCTTCTCCTGTGGCACTGTGAAAAACAACAGCTCCATTCTTTACATGAAGCAGGACATCTAGAAAACGTGCATACTGCTTCAGAGAATACTCATCCGTAACGAAATTCCGGTACCAGTCCTGCATATACCGGTCTACATCACCATAGCAGGACATCACATGTTCAAAAAAGCTGTTTCCACTGCTGTCCTCATCCCGGATTGGAATGTGATAATACTCCACTCCTGCCATGATATCATCCGGTTTTTTCTTTACTTCTGCAGCTGACCTGAAATCAATCACTGTTTTTACATTATATTCTTCTGAAAGGATCCGGTTGTCTGCAGCAGAAGCATGATAGATTTCTCCGCTGCGCAAAAGCTTTCTGGGAAGAATATGCGAACCGTCTACTGTCATCAATGCACCCAGATCTCTTGTATTCGGAAGATTCTGAAGCGGAAGCCTGCTTCCTTTTGGAAAACCAACCGCAAGATCCGGATTCAGTACTTTAAGAAGCTGAAGGCAATCCTGTACCTCCTGCTCTGTCATATCAAATTTATAACGCTTCTGACGTCTGGTTATGATCACCAGATAATTGATGATCAGCTGCTTTTCACCGGTTTTATCGGTTCCCTCACGGCGCATGTACGCCCAGAGAATATCTTTACACGGAAGACTGTTGAGCATCATATGTCTGGTAAACACAAAAAAGCCATCTTCGATCCGTATTTTTCCGTATCTCATTTTCTTTCCTTTCTCCTTCTCAACCCCTGTGCTGCTTTCTTCGCAACACTTTTTATCATACCAGAAATCTCCAGTCCCGTATACCTCGTTTGACAATTTTCGTAGTTTGGATATAATAAACAGAGAAATTTTACCACAGGGAGGTTTTCTTTTATGGACAATCTTATTTTCTGTCTGAATGTTACCGTGCCCATCTTTCTTACACTGCTCCTGGGATATTTTTTCCGGAGGATCGGACTGTTTGATGAAACATTTGTCAATCGTATGAACAAATTTGTGTTTGTCATCCCCCTGCCTGTGCTTCTGTTTCAGGACATCGCTAAAATCGATATCTATGAGGCCTGGGATCCCAAGATGGTTCTTTTCTGTTTTGCGATCACATCGCTCAGTATTATAATCTCCGTGCTCCTGTCCCGTTTTCTCCACCCTTCCGATATCCGGGGCGAGTTTATCCAGGCATCCTACCGCAGCAGCGCAGCGATCCTTGGTATCGCCATTATCCAGAACCTTTACGGAAATGCAGGTATGACACCACTGATGATCATTGCCAGCGTCCCTCTTTACAATGTAATGGCTGTTGTAGTTCTCTCTGTCTTTAAACCAGGTCAGGGAAAAATAGATGGTACCGTTCTGAAGCACACTTTAAAGGGAATTGTCACCAATCCCATCATTCTCGGCATTGCAGCCGGTACACTCTGGTCCCTTCTTCGTCTTCCATTTCCGAAGATCCTGGACTCTACGGCAGGCAATCTTGCAAAAACCGCCACTCCTCTTGGCCTCATGGCTATGGGCGGATCTCTGCACTTCGGAAAAGCCTTTTCCCGGCTGAAAGCATCTGTTGCCTGTACATTTATGAAACTTGTCGGTTATGAAGCACTTTTTCTTCCTCTTGCCATCCGTTGCGGTTTTACAAAGGACAAGCTGGTTTCCATCATCATCATGCTGGGGTCGGCCAGCACCGTTACCTGCTTTGTCATGGCAAAAAACATGGGACATGAGGGCTCCTTTTCTTCGGGAGTCGTGCTTCTTACCACATTATTCAGTGCCTTTACCCTGACACTCTGGCTGTTTATCTGCAAAGGTCTGGGACTGATCTGATATTGCAGCTTCTGCATATTATCTACCCGGAAAAATCTGTAACATAAAATGCTGTAAGAACTACGATTTCTGGTTCTTACAGCATTTTTTTATAAAAGCATATTCACATAAAGCTATCATTTCTGATGTGGATGTTTCTGTTCTTACAATCTCATAGCCTACAAAACAAACGAAGCATTCTCTCAGATCAGCTTCAGATATTTCAAGCCATCCCGAATGCCGTAGTGGAACATATCAGACGTAACATAATCTGCCAGATCTTTGATCTTCGGAGAAGCATTTCCCATGGCAACCTTTGTTGCAGCGTATTCAAACATGGCAAGATCATTGTTGCTGTCTCCAAAAACAACGGTATTCTCCCACGGAATATCAAACAGGCGGATCACAGCTGCGATCCCAACAGCCTTGTTAAAGCCCTTTGGCACCAGTTCAATGGTATTTCCCACAAACGAACTGCTGCCTTCATGGCGGATGATATCATAGTATTCTGATAAAATGGATAACGCTGCCTCCGCATCACATCCCTCAGTCATTTTTGCACTGATCTTATTGATCCGCATACAATCCTCATTTCCACGGATAGGCCTCCATTTATCGCCCAGGGATTCTGTGATCAGACTGGCATACCAGTTCACTTCATCGGTATACTCCTCTTTGTCATAATACATAAAATCCGCGCCTTCCATTACCGGGATCAGTCCGTATTTTCTGAGAACCTCCACAGAAAGCTTTGCAACCTCCGGCGTCATCTCTTTATTAAAAAGTCTCTTCCCGTCCTTCTCAATGGTGGATCCGCAGGCACTGATCATTCCCGTAAAAGGGATCTGCTCCAGATACCAGGATACAAACGCACGACTTCTTCCTGTGCAGAGCCACGCTTCATGTCCGTTATCTACCAGCGCACGGATGGCTTCTATGGCACTGTCCGGCACTCCTTTTTTCATATCACAGACTGTTCCGTCCGCATCAAAAAATACTGCTTTTCTGCTCATTTTCCTGTCCTCCGATATCACCTGTAAAATACCTTTGCCGCACGGATCAGGCTTTCCGTATCTTTCACTCCGGCTGTTTCATAAGCGGAATGCATCGCCAGCTGCGGCAGACCGATGTCGACCGTATTCATGGCCGCCTGGGTATTGGAAATATTTCCCAGAGTGGAACCACCGGCAATATCGGAACGGTTCACAAATGTCTGATATGGCACATCTGCTTCTCTGCAGAGTTCCTTAAAGATTGCTGTAGAAATCCCATCAGTACAATATTTCTGATTGGCATTATATTTGATCACAATTCCACCATTCATCACCGGACGGTTTACAGGATCTGCCTTGTCTGTATAATTCGGATGTAATGCATGTGCATTGTCCGCAGAGATCATAAAGCTCTCTGCAAGGGCCATCAGATAACTTTCCTGGTCTCCGCCAAGGGCCAGATTGATACGAAACAGTACATCTTTAAGAAATGTGGATGCAGCTCCCTGCCTGGTAGTGCTTCCCACTTCTTCATTATCCAGTACACAGTGGACTGCAATGACCTTCTTCTTATCTGCCTGGAGAAAGCCTTCCAGTGAAGCGAAAGCACACTGCAGATCATCTAATCTTGGACTGGAAACAAACTCATTCCTGGACCCCCAGATCGTTCCGGGCATCCGGTTATAGAGAAACAGATCATGGCCCAGGATATCCTCCGGACGGATCTCTGCCTCTTCTGCCAGCATCCGCATGAAGTTTCCTTTTTCGCCACTGCCACTGTACAATGGAAGCATATCCTTCTGGACATTATAATGATAGCCTCCGTTAATATCTCGGTTCATATGGATCGCAAGGCTCGGGATCATGACCAGATCTCTATCAATATCTACAAGCTTTTCCAGAATTTTTCCGTTTTTGTGGACGATCATGCGGCCTGCCACAGAAAGGGGACGGTCAAACCAGGTAGAAAGGATCATTCCTCCGTACCGCTCCACATTCAGTTTCACATAAGCTCCGTTTACAGACATCTCCGGATTTTCTTTTATTTTAAAAGACGGAGAGTCACTGTGACTTGCAATGATATGATATCTCCTGCAGTCATTGACAGGAATGGAAAATCCGATGATCGCGGAATGATTTCTCATGACAAAATATTTTCCGCCCTTTTCCAGCTCCCAGCGCTCCTCTTCCTTCAATTCTGTAAAGCCTTCCTCCAAAAAACGTCTTCTTGTTTCCTCTGCCGCCTGAAAGGCTGTAGGACTTTTACTGATAAATTCCAGCAGTTTTTCTGTTGTTTCTTCGTACATAATCTTCTCCTCTGTCGGCCCGGTAATATCCAGGCTGTTATGCTATTACCCATTATACGGCAAAACTTTTTTCAGGGCAATATCTCAGATTTCTGCACTCTTTCGTACCCACATATGCTGCACAAGCTTATCCCCAAGCTTATTTGCGAGCATAGTATAAATTGAACTAAATACATTGGCTCCAATACGGAGCAGCACTGCTGCAGGCATTCCAAACAGTCCTGATGCAATGGACAGTGCTCCAAATGTATTAAATGCAGTCTGCCACGCATAACCTGCGGAATATCCCACACCGATTCCTCCGATCATTCCAATATAGGGATACATAGATTCCGGAAGTATCAGATAAAGCACTGCAAACAAAATACAGCCAACGATATTGAACATCCCCCTTTTTCCGGCTCTTTCCTTGCAGTCCTCGGTAAACGGCAAGCACACGGACATACAAGCAATTCCGGCCCACATTGCTCTTGGGAGTCCTAGAAGAGACATGATCAGCATAGCGCTGGAAACGATCAGCGTCAGTCTTAAATACCACCTGCCTCTTGCGGAATGCAGGTCAAATTCCCGGAACAGGTCCAGAAACGTCCTGCGATACGGGCGGTTTTTCTGGTTCTTATAAAAAACTACCATGCAGAGAACCATTCCGGCCAAAAGCCCCTCTACACGAAGCAGATACGCCTTTCCGGTTACGTCATATCCCATCAGAAGCAGATATCCGAGAACAAATGTGGAATGGTTATACATAATTACATTATGGCATCCCAGGATCATCAGTAACAGGATGCTTATCGCATTAACAAAAAATGCCGGTACCGGTGAAACCATATTGGACAATCTCGGTCCTGCGATCAGAATACAGAAAATCCCGGCAATGGACAACAATCCGTGGGACGTCCGGATCCCGAAATCCGCCTGTCTTAAAACCAGCACTGCCAGCAGTACGGTTACTCCTACAACACTGTTGTCATTGCCGGTTATCTTACTGTACAATGTCACAACCGCCACACAAAATGCCATGACAAGATACACTTTAAAATTATAGATCAGAATATGCCTTCTTTTCTCCTTTTTGTCTGTGGTATTTCTGATCAGCTGTTTTGATCCGGTTGAGCTTAACTGCAGTTCCTGATAAAATGTCATTTTCATCACTCCTTTTGTAAAGCAGACATTCTCATTTCGCTTTTTTCACATGCTCATAAACGCAATCTCTTTACAATTTACGTTCAAAGATACAAACAGCCATTATACTTGGTTTATTCTGAAACGTCAAATATTTTTTTCTGAAATCATATTCACACATTACACTCCCAGCCCCGATCAGATCACTCCGAAAATGGCCAGGAACATTTTTATTATTTTTATATTTACTGCAGCTCCGCTATCCTGGTCACTGCTACATAAATGTCCTGTATCTTATACCAGGTTGGATAATCCACCACTCCGGATGCAGGAAGCCCGAATATATTCTGGAATTTTTTTACAGATGCAGCAGTAGCCGGACCATAAATACCATCCACGATCACTGACGGGATGGCAGGATAGGCTTTTGCTATGGCATTAAGCTGTTCCTGGATCTGCTGTACCTTTTCTCCAGTAACACCGATAGTCAGGTCATATCCCGGCCAGGATGCGGGAATCCCGGAAACTGCTTCCGCCACATTGATATACATATCGTTTCCATAGAAGCTCCGCAGGATCTCAATGGCGGAATATCCCTGATCTCCCAGAGCTTTGCTTCCCCACTGGGTCATCCATCCCCGATTCCTGCACTGCACCTGGTGTCCGTCACAGTACTGGGTCAGGATCGGCTGACGTACATCCGGTCTGGAAAGGTAGTTTTCAAAAAGTTCATCCACGATCCGGTCTATACTCTCAAAAATATTCCTGCCATGGATCCATTTGTGGTCGTATGCTGTGGAGGATGTAATGGTGAAATCATAACCCTTATTCCGGTACCACTCTGTATAAACTCTGTTCAGAGTAAACGACATGATTGCCAGAACATTGGCACGTATCGTGTCCTCCGGCCAAGTTGCGTAGATCTCACTGCTGGCCACGTTTTTGATATAATCCTTATATCTTACATAATAATCCTGTGCAGAGGTATCCCCTATTGGCCCGTCGTGGACTACGATATACTCCGGGATCACCACTTTGTTTAATACGATCTCTCCGGTTTCATTTATCGGCTTGATCTCTGCTTCCGGATTTTTGGGAGGATATTCCCCAAAAAGCGTATGGGGTCCGATGACGATCCGCTGATAGTCCTCTCCACTACCCTGCTGTCTGCTAAGGGATGCTCCCTGCCTGGCAATGGAATGGGGAAGAACTTCTGTCCCGGCAACTTCTTTTGGTGTAAAACCCTCTGCACTGATCCGAACTGTATATTCTGCATAAGGCTGCTGCTCCACCGGTTTCATGCTGTATTCCAGTGGAGGAGCTGCCAGCTCCAGCATGGGCGTTTTTCCGGAGGAATCCGTACGGATTTCTTCGATCACATTATCCGGGACTCCTGTGTACGAGATCCGCACTGTAGCATTTTCCACAGGACGGTTACTGGCACTGTCCAGCACCGTCACCTGCAGCTGTCCCTGATCCGGCATATCCTGCTGCATGGAAATATAAGAATGATTTTTCATAAACAGAGGCTCCTTTTTGTGCCTGAAAGCACACTGGTTCTCTGCTAGTATATGTTTGCATAAAAAAAATGTCTCTTACCTGATATACAAATAAGAGACACCTTTTTCAGTTACAGATTATAAATTTTTTCCACCTCTTCAAAGTTCTCTGACTTCTAGCGTTCCCGCAATTTCCAAGAGCTGTTCTTCATTGACAAAATTGCTGATACAGCCCATTCCCTGAACACACGCACTTCCTGTTACATTTCCAAACTTAATGCACTGTTCAATTGGATAATGATGATAAAGTCCATAAATAAAGCCACTCATAAATGCATCTCCTGCTCCTGTTGCATCAATAGCTTTTACATTTTGTACAGAAGATATGATTTTTATTCCATCCTTATTTTTAAGCAGGCACCCTTCCTTGTCCATTTTGATCGTCACGTCAGAAAAAAATTCCGACAGAATGTCAGCAGCCTCTTCCACACTGGACGTTCCTGTAATCTTCATGGCCTCTTTCTGGTTGGGAATATAATAATCTGCAATTTCCAGATAATCCTTGTATTTTTCCAATGTCAGATCATCTTCCCATCCCGTATCAAAAATCTGGATACAACCATCTTTTTTCAGTCTTTTATACACATCTAAAAATCCAACATGCATATCTACCACATATGCACCTTTCAGATTTTCATAAACTTCATCCATAACAGCATCATTAAGATCCATTCCGTCTGTATATGAAATAAAACTTCTGTCACCACAATATAGCAAGGTGGAAGACAGCACCACCGGCATCTTGTTTCCTTTATAAAGATTCACAGTTTTTACCGGATAGCTATTCAGTGTTTTTTTCACAAATTCCGAAAAAAGATCATGCCCTGCAAAAGTAATAATTCTGGACTCAACTCCAAGCCTTGAAAGATTGATCATGGTAGCCGGAATCCCACCACCAAACTGCATGGAAAATCCTCTGGCGAAAATCTCCTCTCCCTTATCAGGCAGTCTATCAAGACCAGAATAGATCAGATCAATATTGGAATAGCCTACGCCACCTACAAAACTCATATCAGTTCCATTCCTCCATATAGTCTTTATTTGTGGCTAAATATGTTTCCACCAGTTTCTTGGCCAGTGAGTAGGAATTGACAAGAGGATGCACCATAAGGCAGTCAATTGCTTTACTAATGCTTCTTGTACGGATTGCTTCAGAAGCCAGCCTTTCGTAAATCTTCACCCTGCGAATAAGTTCCATCTGCAATTCCCCGGGATTTGGGACTTTATGCGGAATCATCTCACCATCTTTAAGATCACATGTAACTTCCACAATGTCTGTATTAAGGAGTCCCGGAATTGCTCCGTTATTCGGTACACAAAGGATCATCTCACTGTCTTTTCCACTTAATTTGGAACGGATATATTTCAGGGCAACACCTGCATAGCCTCCATCATCCTTTGCATAAACATCAAAATGATAGGGTTCTTTTGCTCTGGATACGCCGGTCTCATTTGCCATATAAGCATCTTCACGTTTGCCATACCACTTATCATAAACCTTCAGGCAGTTTTCAAAATCATTTTCGACATCCATGTGTGACAGTTCCTCCGTCATATGGATATTCACATCACGGATCACTTCTCCCCTGGTGATACCCGCATCCAAAATATGCTGAACTGCTTCTTCTCTGTAATAAAAATAATACAAATATTCATTAAGAATACATCCCATATGCTCTACCAGATCTTTTTTAAAGAAACGCATATCTGTATCCGTATACAATCTTTCATCTTTTAAAAGCTCCGGCAAAATCTCTTTTCCATCCAGCTTAATACTGTCAAAAAAAGAAAGATGATTCAATCCATAGCAGTCTCCCGTCACAGAATTTTGCGGAACCTTATACATTTTTGCAAAGGAATGGAGAAGACTACTTGGAGCATCGCAGATACCATAGGTAAAATCATATCCCATATCACGCAGAGTCTGAGATACTACTCCCGCTGGGTTGGTAAAGTTAAAGATCTTTACATCCGGAGAAGCGTATTTTTTTGCAAGCTCACAATATTTTACCAGAGCCGGCACAGAACGCATAGCAAAAGAAAACCCTGCCGCACCGGTAGTTTCCTGCCCCAGAACCCCCAGATTCAGAGCTACTCGTTCATCCTGGATACGCATATCATCCTCTCCAACACGAATCGTTGTTATGATATAATCTGCATCTTTAATGGCTTCTACAGGGTCGCCGGTAAGTTCCAGCTGCAAGTCTGGCTGCAGACGTTTTGCAACCTGCTGTGCCATTTTACCATAGATATTAAGCTTCTTTGGATCATTATCCATAAAAATCACTTGGTTGATCCCCAATTCCAAACTGCTCTGAGCAAGGCTTTTTGCCAAAAACATGGAACGTACTCCACCACCGCCGATTACTGCTATTTTCATCTGTAATTCCTCCTCTTTCTGTCTTTTTAGTAGTCTGCCTCATTCATCTTAAACAACCGATTAATGGCACTTACTACAATTACCCCTGCAATAATAAGAATTACTCCCATCATGTTGGCATAACCATAATTATTATCTGTCATAGATGTTTTGTACAGGTATAGTGGAAGATTCAGTGTTGTATCTCCCGGCCCTCCGTTGGTTGTCAGATAAATGAGTTCAAATTCTCTCAGCATACTGGTTGCCGCCAGAATCTCACAGGTTCCAATAATAGTACGGATCAGTGGGAGACGAATCTTCATATTGATCTGCATGTCTGTAGCACCATCGATCTTGGCCGCTTCCACAACATCCTCGGGAATGGACAGAACACCTGCAAGCACAAGAATGATGATCATTCCTGTATACAGAAGCCAGCTCCATGTAACTGTGATAAAGGCACTGTTCTGATCAAAGAACCAGTTTTTCATAAATGGTTTCCCGGTTACTGTTTTTACAAAAGAATTGATAATACCATACTGCGCATTAAATACATTCAGGAAAATAACAGCCAGTGCCGCTGCAGATACCACATTCGGGATCATATAGATAGTTCTGAGGACTTTCCAACCTTTTTTTCTTTTTGAAAGCATAAACGCGATCACAGTTCCTAGCATCACATGCACAACAGACTGAAGCACAACCCAGATTCCCGTATTCTTCAGTGCTGTAAGCATTCGTGCGTCGTTCCGGAAAGCATTGATATAATTATCCAGTCCAATAAATTTAAATACACCGCCTGCTTTCCATTCAAAAAATGAACTTCCAAACACCATACACATCGGAGCCAGGTAAATCAATGCAAAAAGGAGCAGACACGGCAAAAGAAAGCTTGCCAGTTTCCATTTTTTAACTTTCATTTCTCATCTCTCCTGTTTCAGTCTGTTCTTAGCCTCCGGCGACTTCAGAAGAAGGTATGTCCTGCCGAAGCCGCGGAAATCATATAATTATCAGTTTTTCTGTGCAGCGTCTGTAAGAGCCTGTGCGAACTCTTCCGGAGTAATTTCACCCTGCGCAAGAAGCGGATACTGAATACTGATCTCATCCACTACATTTGCATACCAAAGGCTCTGGAAATCATTAATACTGTGCGCTGCTTTATCGCCGTTTGCGATGACTTCATTTACAAGTGGCTTTACATTATCAGATGTAAGACCCTCCATAGCCGGAATATCGCCTGTAATTTCAAGCATTTTAAGCTGGCTCTCCTCATTTGTGAGGAATTTTACAAATGTAAGAGTTGCATCCAGTGTTTTCTCATCCTTGGAAGCAACATTAAAGCCAATTTTTCCACTGTTATACATAACATCACCAGGATACATTGCAGTACCGACTTTATCTGCAAATCCATCTTCAACCATAGAAGTATCATAGAAATCGCTAATCATCCAAGGACCATTTGCAATGATAGCTGTCTGTCCCATAAAGAAGTTGCTTGCAGCATTCTCATATTTTCCACCAACTGCATCCGGAGTTGTATATTTCTGAAACATGGTCTGAATCCTGGTTGCTGCATCGATAAATTCTTTTGTATTATAATCTGTCGGGAGCATGGTATTCATAAACTGTTCTCCCTCATCGCTCTCACCAATCATAGCACCAAGCATCAGTGAAGTTACCCAACCGGAATCTGCAGTATCCATGGAAAGCGGTGTAATGCCTGCATCCAGAAGCTTGTCACACTGCTCAAAGAACTCGTCCCATGTCTTTGCCGGTTTCTCAATTCCTGCCTGAGCAAAGAGATCTTTGTTGTAGAAGTATCCTATTACCTGTCTGGTATAAGGAATTCCATAAATCTTACCATCGCGGGAGTTTACATCCCAGCATGCATCAGTTGCAAGTTTTTTCCAGTCATCATCTACATAATCAGTAAGGTCGACAAGTTGATCCTTCATTGAATCAATCAGATTATATCCACCTGTACTGAATGTATCCGGAAGAGAATTGGAAGAATACAGAACTTTCAGCTTATCCACATAGTTCTGATCACCTGCGATTTCTTCCACATTGACCTTGATACTGTCACCGTACTCCTCATTAAAAGCTTCCAGACGATCCTGGAACCATTCTGTATTAACACTGACACCAACCCAGGATGTAGGAAATGTGATTTCTGTCACATCATCCGCTTTTACTGTTGTGGCCATGCCTCCTGCCATGGATAATGCTGTCACTGCTGACAATACTGTGGCCATCACCTTTTTTGTTTTCATATTAATTGCCTCCTTTTATATAATTTATAAATTTTCATCTTCAACCTTTGACAGATCCTGCTACCATACTGGTAGTAACCTGTTCCTGCAGCAATACATAGATTACGATACTTGGTAGAATTACCATAGTCAATGCCGCAAACATCGCTGTATAGTTAAACGAAAACTGAGATGTAAAATAATTCAGAGCAAGAGGAAGGGTCCTTACTTCTGTGCTTTTGGTAAGAACGAGTCCGAACATGAACTCATTCCATGACGTCAGGAACTGTAAAATTGCCCCTGTTGCAAGTCCTGATTTAGCCAATGGAAATACAATTACAAAGAATGTCCGATAAAACCCGGCTCCGTCAATATAGGCAGCTTCTTCCAGTTCCTTGGGGATACCCTGAAAATAGCTTTTGAATACGAAAAGTGAAGTAGGAAGTCCCAGTGCCGCATACACAAGTACAAGCCCTGACCTTGTATCAAACATTCCGATTCCCATCATGATCTTATAGATTGGCATCAGAAGTGCTGAAGTAGGTACAAGAAGAGACGCAGATAAAAGCAATGTGATAAAGGTACTTCCCTTAAACGTATATCTGGCCAACACATAGGCAGCCATGGAAACAATCAGGATATTTAGCAGGGTACTTGTGAAAGAAATCACAACACTGTTTCCATAAAACTTAAAAATTGGAGCCAAATCCAATGCAGCCTTATACCCATTAAAGCTTAATGATGTAGGCAGTGCAAATGCAGATGATAGGATCTCCTTATTGGATTTAAAGGATGACATCACGATCCATACTAATGGTCCTACTGAAATCAGTGCCATAAATCCCAGGAAAACAAATCTAAATATTTTCCAAAGAATATCTTTAAAGCTCTTCCCCCCCATTTTATATTTCCTCCCTTCTGAGTACAGTTCCTCTTTCCAATAATTTATAGGGTAGTGTATACTCTATATTTTCTTCTCTGTTTCTACTTTTGTTACACAAAATCTCAAGAGTCCATTCCACCATCTTATCCAGTGGCTGATAAATCGTAGTAAGTTTAGGAACCACCCGCTCTGATATACTTAATCCATCAAATCCCAAAACGGATACATCTTCCGGAACCTTCAAACCATGTTCATTTAGCGCTGTAATTGCTCCTACCGCAGTCTCATCGGAAAAAGCAAACACTGCAGTGAACTTCTTTTTCTTTCGCAATGCACTGTTCATAGATCGATAGCCTTTTTCGAAGGTAAGCTGACCGTATTCTGCCATGTCATCACTGAACATAAGTCCATATTCCTCCATTGCCTTCTTACAGCCAACTAACCGCTGGAATCCTGAACTGATGCTTGTAGAAAGATCAGTCAGAATCAGTATCTCCCTGTGTCCCATTTCAAGAAGATATTTCATTCCCTCGTAAGCAGCCATCATATCGTTAATGTGTACCATATCGCATCTGCTGTCAAAAGCTGCGCCTCCCAGCATAACCACTTTGATATTCTTTGCCCGGATATATCGTATCACCTCACGGTCAATCTCCTCCTCCAGATAAATAACTCCCATCACATACAATTCCTTCAGGATACTCTTATAACTATCATCTCCCGGAAATGTAGGAAGAAATATCACTCTACATTTGTATTTTGGCATCTGCCGGATAATCTCCTTTATAGATTCACTGAAATATCCAAATTCCAGATTAGGAATCAGAACTACGATCACACCATCTGACTTACGTGTTGGATGATTTGGCACATAACCAACCGTATTAGCTGCCTCCTCAATTCTTCTGGATAATTCATCACTCACTACATTCTGTCCTGAAAAATATCTTGAAACAGTTGCTGGAGACACATGTGCCATTTGTGCAACCTTTCTGATTGTACCTGCCATTGTCTCATCTCCTTATGTGATTTTTTCTTATTATTTGAGATTTATTCCTTATTTCTTTTAGTATTTTGCACGATTTAATATCGCTATCTACATTTTTGATTGTACAAAGTTACAAATAGAATGTCAATCTTGTTTCATGTGTTTCATCTTGGTTTCATATGTTTCATTAAAAAAAGATGGAACAATCCGGACATCTTCCTGACCATTCCATCTTTTATATATCTTTACTTCATAATCCTCATCAGAATATCTTCAGAATATCATTATACATAACGATAACCATCAACGCCATCAAAAGCATCAGCCCTGCAAAATGGATCATGCCTTCTACCTGACGGTTTACCGGTTTTCTCCGGATCGCTTCTGCCACCAGAAATACCAGCCTTCCTCCATCCAGCGCAGGAAGAGGAAGAAGGTTCATCACTCCCAGGTTTGCAGAAAGAAGAACTGCCATATTCAGCAAATTCATCCAGATCATCAGCGTTCCCTCACTCTTGGACTGTTCGTAAGTGTCGCCAATGGCATCCGCAATACCCACAGGACCACTTAAGTCTTTCATTCCAAGGTGACCGGTCACAAGCTCTTTCAGGCTTAAGATCGTAGTACGGATCATGTATTTCACTTCCACAGCACCATATTTCAGAACATTAAAGCCGGAAGTTTTTTCACTGTATGTGTTATATCCGAAACCGGAAACCGGTGTTCTGTATTCCCTTGGTGTTATCTCTGCCTCATATTCCAGTCCGTTACGCTCATAGGTGATCGTCACAGGTTTCTTGGATAACGGATGCTCCTCGATGTATTTTTCATATGCATTTCCATCCGGAACCTCCACACCGTTGATCTTCGTGATCACATCGCCTGCTTCCAGACCTGCCTCTTCCAGTGGCATTCCCTTGATCAGTGATTCCACTGTCATGGAATTTACATCGGAACGGTTAAAGCCAAGAAGATACCGCACATTTACATCTGGTTTATAGGAAATCTCCTGTTCCTTTCCATCACGTTTTACTTTCAGCCGGATGGTATCTCCCTCTTTCAGTTCGTTGAGATACGAATATACATAAAGATCTTTCCCCAGATCAATATGGTAGCCCTGATATTCCGTGATCACATCGCCCTTTTTCAATCCGGCCTTTTCCGCAGCAGAATTTTGGGTTACTTCTAATACGGTTGCCGGATCATAGCCCATACAGCCTACAATGATCACAGACAAAACAAATGCCAGCAGAAAATTAAATATCGGACCGGCAGCAACCACTGCGATCCTGCCCCACACAGGAGCCGAATTAAAGGTTCCCGGACTGTCATCTTCCGCATCCTCTCCGGCCATGGCGCAGGAACCTCCAAGAGGAAACAGTTTCACGGAATAACGTGTGCCGCCCTTTACCGTACTTATGATCCTGGGTCCCATACCAAGAGAAAATTCCAATACCTCGATATGGTTCTTTTTTGCCAGAAGAAAATGTCCCAGCTCATGGATCAGTATCACAACACTGAAAATAATTACAGCAATCACAAATCTCAATTTACCACCTGCTTTCGATCCACTGATAAGTATCCTGCTCTACAGAAAGGATCTCATCCAGATCCGGATGTGCGATTTTTTTATGTCTTTCCATAGACTGTGCAATAATCTCATAAATATCCAGAAAGCCGATCTTTTCCTCCAGGAATTTCTTTACTGCAAGCTCATTGGCTGCATTAAAGACAGTCGGCATACTTCCGCCCTCCCGGGATGCCTGGATCGCCATAGGAAGTCCCCGGAATGTCTCCATATCCGGAACCTCAAATGTGATCTCATGAAGCTTCGTGAAATCAAGGCGGTCTCCATCCAGATATCGTCTGTGCGGATAGTACAGAGCGTACTGGATCGGAAGTCTCATATCCGGAGTTCCAAGCTGTGCCATGATCGCACCATCCTTAAACTCCACCATGGAATGGATGATACTCTGCGGCTGCACCACCACCTGAATATGATCCAGATCCATGTCAAACAGCCATTTGGCTTCCATAACTTCCAGCCCTTTGTTTACCAGGGTTGCGGAATCTACGGTGATCTTTCGTCCCATTACCCAGTTTGGATGCTTCAGAGTATCTGCAACAGTGACCCTTCGCAGCTCTTCTGTGGTACGTCCGCGGAAGGGACCACCGGATGCCGTGATCAGAAGCTTGTGGATCTCTTTGTTTTCTTCTCCGTGGATAGCCTGGAAAATAGCGCTGTGTTCACTGTCCACCGGAAGGATAGATACGCCATATTTCTTTGCCATGGGCATGATCAGATGACCGGCTGTGACAAGGGTTTCCTTATTTGCCAGGGCAATGTCCTTTCCGGCACGGATTCCCTCCATGGTAGGACGGATCCCGATCATTCCCACGATCGCGGTGACAAGAATTTCTGATTCCGGCATGGACGCAAGCTCCAGAAGTCCTTCCATTCCGCTGACTACCTTTGTATCCGTGTCCGCAATACGCGTTTTCAGATCCCGGGCTGCTTCTTCATCCCAGACTGCTGCCAGAAGCGGATGAAACTCACGGATCTGCTCTTCCAGCTTCTCCACACTTTTGCCTGCACTGACTGCAACAACACGAAGGTCTTCGTTTTTTCTTGCCACATCCAGTGTCTGGGTCCCGATGGAGCCGGTAGAACCTAAGATTGCAATATTCTTCATTTTAATGTCTCCTAAATTCCAAGAATCATTTTTGCAAGATAGTAAATAACAGGGGCTGTGATGATCACACTGTCAAAACGGTCCAGGATTCCTCCATGGCCCGGGATCAGCTTTCCATAGTCCTTGATGTTCTGGTTTCTTTTGATCGCAGATGCAGCCAGATCACCCACCATGGAGATCAGAGCTCCAACTGCGCAGATCAAGGCATACTCAGCCATTTTTCCCTGTGTTGCTGCTGCATAAATCACTCCAAGAAGCGCCGCTCCCGCAACGCCTCCTACAGCTCCCTCGATGGATTTCTTCGGGCTTAAAACCGGCGCCATTTTATGCTTTCCGATAAGCATTCCCACACAGTAAGCACAGGTGTCACATCCCCAGGAGCACAGGAATATCAGCCATACCAGGAATTTTCCGTCCGGAAGGCTTCTGGTAAGATAGATAAAGGAAAGCATCACAGCAACATATACAACTCCAAAAAATGCTGCCATCACCTGTTCTGCATGGTATTTCGGATAACCGAATACATAAACAAACAGGATCAGGATCATACTGATGATGATCGCCATTGTTCCGTAATTTCCAAAATCAGCTTTCATGGCAATATAATAAAGCACTGCTCCAAGATATCCTACAAGTTCCAGCACAGTAACATGCTCATCGCTTACCTTCATTACCTTGTAAAGCTCTCTCATTCCGATCAGTGAAACAGCCAGAAGTGTAAAAAATAAGATCCAGCTTCCGGAAATGATAGTTGCCAGGGCAATAATGACAAGGACGATACCACTTATCAGTCTTGTCTTAAACATGATCTACTCCTCCTTGACGCCACCGTAGCGTCTGTCTCTCTGATTGTATTTCTCGATGGCTTTGATCAGCTCTTCTTTATTGAAATCCGGCCATGCAACCGGTGTAAAATAAAACTCGGAATAGGCAAGCTGCCAAAGCAGGAAATTGGAAAGCCGCTGCTCACCGCTTGTGCGGATCAAAAGATCCGGATCCGGTACACCTGCAGTATCCAGATAGCTCTCAATCGTATCTTCTGTAATGCCATCCGGCTCAACTTTTCCGTCTTTTACATCCTGTGCCATCTTCTGCATTCCACGGCGGATCTCATCACGGCTTCCGTAATTTAATGCCAGCTGAAAATAAATACCGTCAAAATCTTTGGAATATTCCTCCAGTTCCCGGACACTCTGCTGGATATCCGGTGCAAAGGCAGTAACATCTCCGATGACTTTCATCTTCATATTATTTTTCTTGGAAATCTTGATACATTTCTTAAGATAACCGCGGAACAGTTTCATCAGTGCTTCCACTTCTTCTCTGGAGCGTTTCCAGTTTTCTGTGGAAAAAGCGTAAACCGTAAGATATTTCACCCCAAGGTCTTTGATATCATAACAAATGTTTTCAAGATTGGCGCATCCCTTTACATGTCCGTAGGTTCTCGGCATTCCTCGTTCCTTTGCCCAACGTCCGTTTCCGTCCAGAATGATCGCGATATGATTTGGTACGTTCATAAATCTCCTCCATACAGAAAGAGAGCTTCTTCAAAGAAGCCCTCTCTATCCTCGTATTTCTTACAATTATACAGTCAGAATCTCTTTAGACTTGTTCTCGATCGCCTTGTCAACTTCCTTGATGTACTTATCTGTAAGTTTCTGGATCTGATCCTCAAGCTCTTTGATCTCATCCTCAGAAACATCCTGTTTTGCAAGTTTCTTAAATGCATCGTTGGCATCACGACGGATATTTCTTACTGCAACCTTGGCACCCTCGCCTTTTTTCTTAACGTCCTTCACCAGCTCTTTACGACGCTCCTCGGTAAGCTCCGGGAAAACAAGACGGATCATTTTTCCATCGTTGCTCGGGTTTAATCCCAGATCAGAGCAAAGGATCGCTTTCTCGATCGCTTTGATCATGCTGGATTCCCACGGCTGGATCTGGATCATACGTGCCTCCGGTACAGAAATGTTTGCAACCTGCTGGAGCGGAGTCGGTGCTCCATAATAATCTACGGTAAGTTTGTCAAGAATATGCGGGTTTGCACGGCCGGCTCTGATGGTTGTCAGCTCACTCTCCAAAGCATTCAGTGTTTTTCCCATTTTTGTTTCGTATACCTGAATTCTCTCATCCATTTCACATATCTCCCTGTATGGTTTTTTTTATTATTCCCTTTTGATCACACGGTTACCTTTGTTCCGGAGAACTTGCCATGTACGGTATTGACGATGCTATCCTTTTCATCAAGACCGAATACCAGCATCGGCATCTTCTGCTCCATACACATGATGGAAGCGGTAAGATCCATAGCTGCCAGCTTCTTTGCAACTACTTCATCGATGGAAATCTCATCATACTTCTTGGCATCCGGATTTACCTTCGGATCACTGTCATAGATTCCGTCAACAGCCTTGGCAAGAAGAATGGCATCTGCGCCGATCTCAACAGCACGAAGTACAGTAGCTGTATCTGTAGAGAAATACGGATGGCCGGTACCACCTGCAAAGAATACAACCTTTCCTTCTGCGAAGCTCTCTTCTACAGCATCCTTGGAATAAAGTGTGGTAAATGCACCACATACAAACGGGGTAAACACCTCTGTCTTAAGTCCCACATATCTGCAGATGTCAGACACATAGATACAGTTCATGATAGTAGCAAGCATGCCGATCTGATCCGCCTTGCTTCTGTCCATGGCTCCGCTGGTACGTCCTCTCCAGAAGTTTCCACCTCCGATCACGATACCAACCTGAAGTCCTTCATCCACGATCGTCTTGATCTGTTTGGCAACCTCTGTAACAGTTGCTTCATCAAAGCCTCTCTTCTGCTCTCCTGCAAGAGCCTCTCCGCTTAATTTCAGTAACACTCTTTTCATATGTTTATTCTCCTTTACCATACGCCGGATACAACTTCATTGCCGTCATTGTCAAAAGTTGTGGATACCGTAAACGTATCATAATAATAATAACCTGTCTTACCGGACTCCGGCTCGTCCTCATAATCACTGCCATTTGGGCTGCCACATGCATTCTCAAGCTCAGACATGGACTGACCGATATATCTTGCTGCTACAGATGCCGGATCATCCTCGCCGGATGGTGCTTCCGTAGGATCCGCATCGGAAGAATCAGAGGAAGCTGGTGCAGATGTTGGATCCGGTGTGGATGTGGAGTCCGAACTGCCGGACGAACTGCTGTCTGTACTGTCTCCATTATCATCAGAACTCTCCGGAGTCGGAGTCACAGCCGTACTGTCTGAAGAATCTGTACTGTCACTGTCACTTTCACTGTCATCCTCAATGCCAAGCCTTGCCTTTACATCCTTCAGGGTAGACACCTCCTTGGTGCTTCCGCTCGCCAGATATGTAGCATATGGAATTCCGTCTTCACCCTCACCATCCATGCACAGGCTCAGCTGTGAGATCGTCAGAAGCGGCAGCTGGCGGAAGAAACATTCATTCTGCTCTTCGTCAGTAAATGTGATCTTTACATCAAAGCTTGTTGCTGTATCTCCGTTATCGTCCTTCTGACTCTTCTCCATATAATAAACAGCCTTGTCGTTGGAAGCCAGTGTGAATTTACTATTTACAAGATCGCTTCCCCAGGTCTCATCACTGTCATCGCCATCATCTCTGGTAGGACGGACATAAATTGCAGAAATCGTGGAGTTCATCTTATTGGTAAATACAATACTGGTAGTGGTCTCACTCTTGGTTCCCATTACGTTCTTGATATTTGCTGTTTCATCCGTAGAGGTCTGCATCTCCACCACATCCGTTTTCGCAGCTTCCGTTACCGTCGGGGTTGCCGTTGCCTCCACCTTCTGCTCCGGTGCCACAGAGTTCTTCTTTCCGCAACCGGCTGCAAGCATGCTCGCTGCAAGAATTCCGGCAAGAATCAAATAACGTTTTTTCATTATATCTCCTCCATATAAAATGGTCCTATTCGCTGTCAGGTTTTCCTTTTCTATTATTACAGAGTATCACTTTCTTGTCAACCTGACCGTTCTGAATTTCACAGAATCTTTAGATATTTTAAACTATGTCAAAAATTGGAACAGCTGAGGTCAGAACCCGTTTTCCCTTCGCTGTCTGCGCATATCACGGCGCATTTTCGCAGCTTCATTCCGGGCTTTTTCCGCTTCTGTGGTAATGATCAGTTCCGGCACCTGGATCGGTTTCTGGTCTTCATCTACAGCCACCATCACAAAAAATGCCCGGTTTACAGTATGACGCATGCCATCCGGCTGTTCCACATACGTATCGATCTCGACCTCCATGGAAGTTCTTCCCACATAAGTCACATATCCCTTAAGTACTACGATCTCTCCCTCATAGATCGCATGCTTGAACTGAAGATTGTCCACTGCCGCAGTTACCACCCGATATGTCTCCGCATGACGCATAGCTACCACTCCGGCAACCTCATCCAGCCACTGCATCAGTGCTCCGCCAAAAAGTCTTCCGCCTCCGTTCAGATGCTGCTGCATGATCAGATGAACCTGCTCCGTCATCGATGCTTCTACCGTTTTTTTACGTCTTTCCTGTACCTCTGTCATTTCTCATTCCCCGCATTTTATCATACTTTTACTTTTTCAATTGAAACCAGTCGATCAATAAAGATTTTTTACTTTAAAGTCTCGCTCCGCTTCTCTTCTCTGATCCTTCTTTGCAATATCCTGGCGCTTGTCATAAAGCTTTTTACCACGTGCCATGCCAATCTCTATTTTTACCAGGCTGTCCTTGAAATAAACCTTCAGTGGTACCAAAGTCAATCCTTTTTCCTTTAATTTAGCTTCGATCTTATTGATCTCGTAACGATGCAGCAAAAGCTTACGCACACGAAGAGGATCTTTGTTAAAAATGTTTCCTTTCTCATAAGGAGTGATATGCATTCCATATACATAAACTTCTCCGTTTTCTACACGGACAAAGGCCTCCTTGATGCTGCATTTACCGGAACGTAAGGATTTCACCTCGGTTCCTGCAAGTGCGATCCCGGCCTCATAAGTATCCTCGATAAAATAATCATGAAAAGCCTTTTTATTATTTGCGATCAGTTTCATTCCTGTTTTTTTTGCCATTTCGCGCTCCCTCAGTCTTCCTCAGCCAGGACAAAATCCACGGTTTTCAGCATTTTATCCGCATCTGCCACACGGACACGGACCTTCTGCCCAAGACGGAAGATCTTTCCTGTCATGTCTCCCCGCAGTTCATATGCATCCTGGTCAAATACATAATAGTCATCTCGTAATGTATTGATATGGATCAGTCCTTCTACGGTATTCGGAAGCTCCACATAAAGTCCCCATCCTGTAACGCCGGAGATGATCCCCTCATACTCCTCTCCGAGATGATAGGACATATACTCTGCTTTCTTCAGCTTATCGGATTCTCTTTCCGCTTCGTCTGCACGCCGTTCGCACACACTGGACTGACGCGCCACTTCATCCAGGATCTCCTTGTAATGCTCGGTACGTCCTTCCCTTACCAGTCTGCCTCTCAGACGGTCATGGATGATCCTGTGGATCTGAAGATCCGGATATCTTCGGATCGGAGAAGTAAAGTGGCAGTAATACTTCGCTGCAAGTCCGAAATGTCCGCTGCATTCCGTAGTATATTTTGCCTGTTTCATGGTACGCAAGGTCAGTCGGCTGATCTGTGCCTCATTGGGCATTCCCTCAATACTTTCCAGGATCTCCTGGATCTCACCAGGCGTGATCTCCTGTCCGGATTTCTGTATGTTGACTCCTTCATTATGAAGAAGCATCAAAAGACTTTCAATCTTTTCCGGATCCGGATTTTCATGTGTTCTGTATACAAAGGGATAATCTCCGGTGCAGTATTCCTGTGCCACAGTTTCATTGGCAAGAAGCATAAAATCCTCAATGATCCTGGTTGCCACATTGGCCTCATAGGGCTGCACATCAATAGCTCTTCCTGCCGCATTCAGGATGATCTTACTCTCCGGAAAATCAAAATCAATGGAACCTCTTGTATGACGACGGCTGCGCAGGATCCCGGAAAGCTCTTTCATCAGGAAAAACATGGGGATCAGAGCTTCATAGCGTTTCTTCGCCACCTCGTCGGTATCCTCCAGAATATTTTTCACATCTGTGTAACACATACGCTCATCTACACGGATCACGGTTTCTGCAATCTTATGGGAAATCACCTTTCCTTTTTCATTAACATCCATCAGACAGCTTAAGGTCAGACGGTCCTGTCCCTGGTTCAGAGAACAGATACCGTTGGAAAGCCGCTCCGGGAGCATGGGAATGACACGGTCTGCAAGATAGACGGAGGTTCCGCGCTTCAGTGCCTCTCTGTCAAGGGCACTGCCGCCCTGAACATAGTTGCTCACGTCTGCGATGTGCACACCCAGATGGTAGATTCCATCCTCCTTTGTCAGGGAAATGGCATCATCCAGATCCTTTGCATCCTCACCGTCAATGGTAACTGTAACAAGATTTCTGAGATCCAGTCTTCCATCCAGATCCGCTTCCTGTACATGATCCGGCACACGGTCAGCCTGACGAAGTACTTTGTCAGGAAATACACTTGGTATGTTAAAGCTCTTCACAATAGCAAGGATATCTGTTCCAGGTGAACGTAAGTTTCCCAGCACCTCCGTGATCTTTCCTTCCGGCTTCCGGTTTCTGGAGCCGTAATCTGTGATCTCTGCAACTACCTTGTCTCCGTCCTTTGCTCCCATGGAGTTTTTTCTGGAAATAAAGATATCTTTGGAAAATTTGGGGTTATCACTGATCACAAAGCCATAATCACGGCTGCTCTGGTATGTTCCCACGATCGAAGGCATTCCCCTTTCCAGAACCTTCAGCACAACGCCTTCCTGACGTTTTCCCTCTTTATGTCCGTTCCGTACAAGAATCTGCACCTTATCCTGATGCATGGCGCTTCCCGTGTCATTTTCCGGAATAAAAATATCCTGTTCCTGACCCTCCACTTCCACAAAGCCAAAACCTTTGTAATGGCCAATAAAAGTTCCTTCCATGAGGGTTCCGTCCTTCTCAGAGAAATGATGTTCCTCATGATCCTTCTCTCTGCGTTCTCTTCCCTTACGGCCACGCTCCGACTTTTCTGCCTTCAGAGCTTCTTTATTCTTTCGTCTGTCTCTGCGCTTGCCGGAAACCTTGCTGTATCTTCCTTTATTATCTACTTCAGCTTTGCCCTGGGCGCAAAGCTCGTCCAGCACGTCAAAAAGCTCTTTTTTCTCACTCTTATCCAGCTGAAGAAGAGATGCGATCTCACGCAGGCGCATGGGCTTATACAGCGGATCTCCCAGAAGCTCCATTATAAACTTTTTTCTTTTTTCAAAATTTTTCGATCTTTTCACATTTTCTCCTGTTTCATATTTATATTTCATTTTACCCTGTTATCATTCCGGAGGAAGGCTCACCCGTGCCCCTGTATCAACGCAAAAACACTCCTGCTGATTAACAAAAGAAGTCCCCATCCGAGTTTCTTCTGCATGCTAACGCAGCAAGAGTGTTACCAACTTCTGTTCTGCCCCTGGCAGATCAGATAATGTTCAGTACGATTGACAGTACAAAGAAAATAACTCCCATGATAATGGTACCTCTTACAAGACCACCTTCCATGGAACGGCCCTTATTCTTACCCCAGTAAGTATCAGCTACTCCGGCGATAGAGCCAAGACCCTGCTGCTTGCCCTCCTGCATCAGTACGACAACAGTCAGAGCAATACAATCTATTGCATAAATTACAGTCAGAATAATTTTTAAAATGTTCACGCGGTTACACCTCCTAATCAACTAGAGGTTATTTTACCATAGCTAAACCGGGATTTCAACCATTTTCCGTTTATTTTATGCAGGGCTTTTTCTGAGATTTTTTTGCAAAAGGATCTTTATATCTTCCAAGAGCTCCGAGCTGTTCGTGGATCCGCAGAAGCTGGTTATACTTGGCGTTCCGGTCCGAACGGCAGGGTGCGCCTGTTTTGATCTGTCCCGCCCCACAGGCAACTGCCAGATCTGCGATAAAGGAATCCTCTGTTTCCCCGGATCTGTGAGAGATCACTGCACGATACCCGGCATGCTGAGCCATCTCCACCGCATCCAGAGTTTCCGTGAGAGTTCCGATCTGGTTTACTTTAATAAGGATAGCATTGGCAACATCAAGTTCGATGCCACAGTGCAGCCGTTTGATATTGGTGACAAACAGATCGTCGCCTACCAGCTGGATCTTTTTTCCCAGGTGTTCCGTCAGATATTTCCAGCCTTCCCAGTCATCCTCCCAGAGACCGTCTTCAATGGAAACAATGGGAAATTTTTCCACCAGTTTTTCATAATACTCTGTCATCTCACCGGCATCCCGGTAGATCTTTTCTCCTTTCATGCGACTCTCCCCAGGGAAAAAGTACACGCCCTTTTCCTCATCATAAAGCTCGCTGGAGGCTGCATCAATGGCAATGGTGATCTCTTCTCCTGGTTTATATCCTGCTTTTTCTATGGCATGAACGATCAGGGTAAGCACTTCCTCCGAATCTGAAAGATCCGGAGCAAAGCCGCCTTCATCTCCAACCGCTGTGGAGAGTCCTTTTTCCCGGAGAAGAAGCTTTAAGTGCTGGTAGACTTCCGCACACATGCGGATACCCTTTTCCAGACAGCAAGCTCCTGTTGGCATGATCATAAACTCCTGAAGATCTACCGTATTGTCCGCATGCTTTCCCCCGTTTAAAATATTCATCATCGGCACAGGGAGCTGCAGGGTATGACAGCCGCCCAGATACTGATAAAGAGGAAGCCGAAGGGCCCCGGCTGCTGCACGGGCTGCTGCCAGAGATACTGCCAGCGTGGCATTGGCTCCTGCGCTGCTTTTGTTCTCCGTTCCGTCGGTTTCGATTAGAAGATGATCGATCCATGCCTGGTTCAGGGCATTCTCTCCGATAATGGCATCTGCCAGACGTGTATTGATATTTTCCACTGCTTTTTTCACACTCTGTCCCAGATATTCCTCCCGGTTTCCGTCCCGCAGCTCCACAGCCTCAAATTTACCTGTGGATGCTCCGGACGGCACCATGGCTCTTCCTGTGTATCCATTAATCCCCACAATTCCTTCACCTACCGTCACTTCCGCTTCCACTGTAGGATTCCCCCTGGAATCAAGGACCTGTCTTGCATGAACTTTTCGAACAGGCAGATAACGTAGCATAAGTTTTTCCCTCCTTGAAAATAATAATACTGTTTATGATCTCCTGCGCTTTGTGATTCTCTTCTTATGTTCATAAAGGTATCTTGTCCGAAAAGGTTTTGGTCTATACCTTTTATCTGGTTTCGATATTATCTGATTTTTTTGTTGTTTTATTTTTATTGTTTTTCTTTTTAAATATATTTTTATTATTTTTAAAATTTAGTGTTGACATTTTCCATTTTATCTGTTATAGTTTAATCATCAAATAAAACAAACGGAAAACAAAAAACTAAATCAAAAAGGAGCGTGAACCCACCGAAAACATAACTTACTTCCCATAATCTAAGAAAGAGAGGTACAGTCCACCAGAAGATTTAAAGATTTTCCATCATAATTAAAACAAGGAGGTACGGACCACCGAGAACGTAAATTTTAATTCCGTATAAGTTTTAAATCTAAGAAATGAGAGGTATATTCCATTGGATAATGAAAATTAAAAGAGTCATCGGCAGAAGAAATCAATCGCTGATGGCTCTTATTTTTTGCTTATTTTTATCCCTTTCTTACAAACATAGTCTTATGATCTTCTGCTTTCATATCTTCTTCTCTGTGTTCATAAACATATTAATAACTCCATTTTCTCTGAGGTTCCCATGAAACAAAAACACATCTACCGTCTTATTTTTTTCTTTGTCATGGCTTTTGCTCTTGGCAGTCTTGTAGGAAAGATCTATTCTCATTTTACTTCCGACCCACGATCCGATCCGAATTCTGCCGAAAACAGCCAGACCTCTTCTGCTTCTATGACATTCCAAAATGAAAACTGGGGGCTCGGTTTTCAGGAAGAAGGCAAACGGCCCACAGGAAATGCTTCTATGGAAGAATTAAAAAAATACAATGCCTGGTATGCAGCCGATACCGATGAGAAAAAAATCTATCTTACCTTTGACGCAGGCTATGACAATGGAAATATGCCTGCCATTCTGAATGCCTTACATAAGCATCAGGTACATGCCACATTTTTTGTTGTGGGAACACTGATCCGTGAAAAACCGGAACTGATCCGTGAGATCGTAGATGCAGGCCATACCATAGGCAACCACACCATGACACACCCGGATATGTCCGGCATCTCCACAAAGGAAGCCTTTCAGAAGCAGCTTGAAGATGTGAAGGTTCTTTATAAGGAAGCCACCGGAAAAGAAATGACAAAATTTTATCGCCCGCCCCAGGGCATTTACAGCGTGGAAAATTTAGAGATGGCAAAAGAGATGGGATACCACACCTTTTTCTGGAGTCTGGCTTATGTGGACTGGTATCAGGATAAGCAGCCTTCGAAAAAAGAAGCTTTTGAAAAGCTTCTGGGACGGATCCATCCGGGTGCCATCGTGCTGCTGCATAGCACCTCTTCCACCAATGCTTCCATTCTGGATGAGCTACTGACAAAATGGGAAGAGATGGGATATACCTTCGGAACATTAGAAGAACTTGTGGCATCGGAATCCGCCTGAAAAAAATCGCACATGATCCATGCATCCTCAGTGCCATCGACACGGATCTTCCCACTTTTGAATTCTCCAGATAAGCACACAAAAAATCTGCCCCGGGACTATGTTCTCATATGTTCCGGAGCAGATTTTTCTGTGCTATTGATTTCAGAAAGTGTTCTTCTTATTTAATTGTCTTATTTACTGGACAGCCTTGAATGCCTCATCAAGATCCTGGATGATATCATCGATATTCTCAGTTCCGATGGAAAGACGGATCGTATTTGGCTTGATTCCCTGATCAAGAAGCTCTTCCTCTGTGCACTGGCTGTGTGTTGTAGTAGCCGGATGGATAACAAGGGATTTCACATCTGCAACGTTTGCAAGAAGTGAGAACAGCTCAAGGTTATCAATGAAATCTTTTGCCTTCTGTGCATCTCCCTTGATCTCGAATGTAAAGATGGAACCGCCGCCGTTAGGGAAATATTTCTTATAAAGCTCCTGCTGGCTTGGATCTGTGGATACAGACGGATGATGAACCTTCTCTACCTGCGGATGATCATTCAGATACTGTACAACCTTCAGTGCGTTCTCAACATGACGCTCTACACGGAGAGACAGTGTCTCAAGTCCCTGAAGGAAAATAAAGGAGCTCACCGGAGAAATTGTTGCTCCTGTGTCACGAAGAAGGATCGCACGGATCTTTGTAACAAATGCAGCCGGTCCGCATGCTTTTGTGAAGCTTACGCCATGATAGCTTGGGTTTGGCTCTGTAAGAGATGCAAATTTGCCGGATGCCTCCCAGTCGAACTTACCACTCTCTACGATCACACCACCGATAGTAGTTCCGTGGCCACCGATGAATTTTGTTGCGGAATGAACAACGATATCTGCGCCGTACTCAATTGGTCTTACGAGGTATGGTGTTGCAAATGTATTATCTACAACAAGCGGAATTTTATGTTTGTGAGCGATTTTTGCAAGAGCCTCAATATCTACAACATCAGAATTTGGATTTCCAAGAGTCTCAATATAAACAGCTTTTGTGTTCTCCCGGATCGCATTCTCCACTTCCTCGAGATTGAATACATCAACAAATGTTGTTGTGATTCCGTATGCCGGAAGCGTATGCTCCAGAAGGTTTGTTGTACCGCCGTAAATATTTTTGGCTGCTACAATGTGATCTCCCTGCTGTGCAAGGTTCTCGATCGTGTATGTGATAGCTGCTGCACCGGATGCTACTGCAAGTGCTGCGGAGCCACCCTCAAGTGCTGCGATCCTCTTCTCAAATACGTCCTCTGTCGGGTTTGTAAGACGTCCGTAAATGTTACCGGCATCTGCAAGTCCGAAACGTGCTGCTGCATGATCGCAGTTGCGGAATACATAGGAAGATGTCTGGTAGATTGGTACTGCTCTTGCATCTGTAACCGGATCCGGCTGTTCCTGTCCTACGTGAAGCTGTAATGTCTCAAATTTGAATTTTCTCTGATCTCTTGTAATTTTGCTCATGTGTTTGTCCTCTTTTCTTTTATTCTTATATTCGGTAAAATAGTAATTGCTTATCTTATAATCATCTGCTTATCAGCGACAACAACACATTCGCTTTTCTTCGATAAACACCCTTGTTGACTTCTGTAAAACCTTCATGATTTCCTCCTAATCATCACGTTGCTCACCTTGTTTTGTGTGCTCCGTTTTTTGATGATGCAATCATATCACCCTTTTCCTAGTATGTCAATGGGGTTTATCTATTTAGGTTCTCACCTTTATTTATGACTGGCTATAGATTTTATTTATAACGCCACCGCCTACAACCTCATCTCCGTCATACATCACCACAGCCTGACCTTTTGTGATAGCTCTCTGCGGTTCATCAAATTTCACATGAAGGATGCCATCCGGTGTCTGCCATGCAGTGGCAGGCTGCTCTTTGTGACGGTAACGGATCTTGGCAGTCACTCTTTTCGGCTCAGCTAAGCAGTCCACAGAGATCAGATTTACACTGTCTGCCTCCAGTTCACTACTGAAAAGATCTGCGTTGTCCCCGAGAACTACCGTATTGGTCTTCGGAGAGATCTCACAGACATAAAGACGGCTGGCCGCCGGAATGCCAAGGCCGCGGCGCTGGCCGATCGTGTAATGGATGATCCCCTTATGGCGTCCGATATAGTTTCCCTCTTTATCTACAAAATCACCCTCCGGTGTTTTTTTGCCTGTGTACTTCTCAATAAATTTCGCATAGTCGCCGTCCGGCACAAAGCAGATATCCTGACTGTCATGCTTTCTGGCATTGATAAAGCCATGTTTTTCGGCAATGACACGAACCTGGTCCTTCCGGAGACCTCCAAGCGGAAGCTTTACATGTGCCAGCTGTTCCTGGGTCAGCATATAGAGAACGTATGACTGATCCTTTGTATCGTCCGCTGCTTTTTTCAGAAGGTAGCGGTCCCGTTTCTCATCGTACTCCACTCTTGCATAATGTCCGGTTACAATATAATCGTAGCCGATCTCCTGCATGCGGTGAAACATTTTATCAAATTTCAGATATCGGTTACAGTCGATACATGGATTAGGGGTGCAGCCGTTTTCGTAGGCATCTACAAACCTGTCCATAACCTCTGTATGGAAATCTGCGGTAAAATTAAACACGTAGTAAGGCATATCCATCTGATAGGCTACGCTTCTGGCATCCTCAACATCGTCCAGGGAACAGCAGGTCTTTTCCCTGTGGACACCGATATCTTCGTTGTTGTAAAGTTTCATGGTAGCGCCGATGCACTCGTCACCGGATTCCTTTGTCAAAAGAGCTGCCACGGAGCTGTCTACACCGCCGCTCATTGCTATGATCGCTTTTTTCATTTATATCTTAACCTTTCCTGATGATTGATGATTTCTCAGCTTTGCAGCCTGTATTCTCTTACGGTTACTGCAATTTCGCATTTATTATAATATGGCAGTTATTCTTTGTCCACGATTTTTCACCCGGAACCTTTGCTTTGCTTCTTTCCTGCAGGCTCTCTTTGGTATATAATAGAAAATATTTTTCAGAAAAGGATGTGACTATATGAAGCTTTCCCTGTTTTCCACGCTGCGAGGATATCGGAAGGAATACCTTCCCAAAGATATTTTCTCCGGCATCATCATAGCAGCTGTTTCCATCCCTATCTCCATGGGATATGCCCAGATTTCCGGGATCCCGGCGGTATACGGACTGTACGGTTCTGTTCTGCCGATCCTTTTGTTTGCTCTATTTTCCACTTCAAGACAGTTTATCTTTGGAGTTGATGCGGCACCTGCTGCCATTGTAGGTGGTGCACTGTCTACTCTTGGCATTGCTGCAGAGTCAGAAGCTGCCATGGATTATGTTCCTGCCATCGCACTTTTTGCAGGTCTGTGGCTGTTTATCTTCTTTCTGCTTCACGCAGATAAGATCGTGGACTTTATCTCCACACCTGTTATGGGCGGTTTTATCAGCGGTATCGCAGTTACCATCATCCTGATGCAGATCCCGAAACTTATGGGAAGTCCTGCAGGATCCGGAGAGCTCCTGGAACTGGCAGAGCATATCTTTGCTGCTGCCAAAAATATCAGCTGGCTTTCCCTCTTCATGGGGCTTGGTGCTCTGGTGCTGATCCGCACATTTAAAAAGCTGGCGCCGAAATTCCCCATGGCTATCGTTATTATGGCTCTGGGTGTTCTTTCCACCGTTGTTTTTCATGTGGACGAAAAAGGCGTAGTCCTCCTGCAGTCTGTAGAACGTGGACTTCCCTCCCTGGTGATCCCGGATTTCGGAAATGTTGATCTGACCCAGGCGGCAGGCCGCGGTCTTATGGTTGCTGTTGTCATTATGGCAGAAACTCTTCTTGCAGAGAATACCTTTGCGTTCCGCAATGATTATAAGCTGAACGACCGTCAGGAAATCCTGGCCTGTGCCGCCGGAAATATTGCTGCCGCCGCAGTAGGCTGCTGCCCGGTAAACGGCAGTATCTCCCGCACCTCCCTCAATGAACAGTACGGTGGAAAATCTCAGGCGGTTTCCATCACTGCCGGGATCACCATGGCTCTGATCCTTCTTTTCGGCACCGGTTTTATCGGATATCTTCCGGTTCCTGTACTGACAGCCATTGTGATCTCTGCTCTGATGGATGTGGTGGAAACCCATCTGGCTGTACGTCTTTTCAAAGTAAGCCGTACAGAATTCTACATCTTCATGGCTGCCGGTTTCAGTGTGCTCTGTCTTGGAACCATTTATGGGGTTATCATTGGTATCCTGCTCTCTTTCGTAGCTGTGATCCTGAAGGCCACCAACCCGCCGCGCTCCTTCCGTGGTATGATCCCTGGAAGAGATGCTTATTTTGATCTGTCCAAAAACCGTTTCGCCTACCCTATTAAGGGCGTTGTGATCTACCGTTTCAGTGAAAACCTGTTTTTTGCAAATATAAAGATTTTTCAGGAAGATATTGAGAACAGCATCCGAAAAGACACCAGGGTAGTGATCGTAGATGCCAGTGCTATCAACAGCATTGATGTCACAGCAGCAGACCGTCTGGATGCCATCTCCGCAAGCCTGAAAAAACGTGGGATCCGTTTTTACCTCACAGAGCATTCCACCCAGATCAATGACCAGCTGCGTCAGTTCGGCATCGGTCATATGATCAAGGACGGTATGGTCCGCCGTACCATTCTTGCTGCTCTGCATGACGCAGGGATCGAAGCCCCTTATGAACTGGATGTTCCAAAGGAAGACGAGACAAAGCTTCTGCGCCGCAGTATCGCTTTTCTTCCGGCAGAGGAAGAAAATACCCTGGAAGAGTTCGCCTGGGCTTTTGGTGATGATGCAGTAAAAGAGATCGAAGAATCTGTCCATCACATTATTGAACAGCTGCATCAGATCCCGGATATCCAACGTCTCTCCGAAGAAGGTCTGGAAGAGCTTCTGGATAACTGGCATGGGCTGGGTGTTCTGGATGAGGATGAACTGCTTCGAAGAATTGAATTACATATGGATGAGCTGCCTGAGGAATTAACTTCCGACCGGAAACTGATCCTTCATCTTCTGGAAAAGCGCCGTGGCAAGCTGAAAGAAAAAATCCTTGCCGAGCATCCGGAAGTCCTAGAACGGCTGGAACAGCGCCGGAAAAAGCTGGAAGAACGGCTGGAAAAGCAGAATCCGGAAGCTGTTCAGAAATGGAAGCACTGGAAGGAAGAGCATCTCAAAGACTGATTTCTGCGTACATCCCCTTTCCAGGTCCATGATCAGATTGCAGGGTTTCCTGCATATTTCTCACAGATATTGATAAAATCCTGCATCACGGCAGAAGGCCTGCGATCCTTTTTCCAGGCAAGAAGGATCCTGGTCTTCAGCTTCTCTTCTTCAATGATCCGGATCGGAAGATCTGTACAGAGATCTTCCATGGATCTTGGAAAAACGGCGGTTGCAAGACCTTCCTGCACCCAGAGCATGGCGTCTCTGGGATCATCGCAGACACAGAAAATATCCGGCTGAAGATTTTTTTCTCCAAAAGCTTTCATCAGAAATTCTTCGTACCGCCGGTAAATAATGAGAGGGCGTCCGGTCAGCTCTTTAAGGCTGATGCCCTCTTTTTTTGTCTCATTTTCCGGGATCTCCGGAGGAAGGACCGCGATCATGGGTTCCTCATCCAGTTCCAGATAATTTAAACCTTCCAGCTTGATAGGTGTACGCACTACCGAAACATCAATGATCCCATCCATCAGATAATTCAGAAGTGTAAAGGTGATCGCATCCCTTACCTCAAAGTTTACATCACAATTTTCCCTGGAAAATCTGGAAATATAAGGCATAATGGTGGTCACTGTGGTTGGCGTGATCCCGATACGTAAAACCTGTTTTTTCCCTGCTTTGGATACTTCCAGTTCTGTGGAACGAACGTAGCTCAAAATGTTCTCTGTCCTGTCATAAAGAAGCTTTCCGGCTTCTGTCAGTGTCACGCCTGCCCTGGTCCGCTCAAAAAGCTTCACCTTCAGCTCTGCTTCCAGCTGCTTGATCTGATAGCTCAGCGGCGGCTGGGACATGTTCAGTCTCCTTGCGGCTTCATTGATGCTTCCTGTTGCTGCGATCTCATGAAAATATTCCAGCTGTCTGATTTCCATATATAAATCCTTCTTTCTTTATCTGATATATAACACAGGCAAAACCCATCTACTGCTTATTGCTTTTCGCTGTCCCACAGAGTACTTTCTTAATTCGGTTAAGAAATACTATATCTGCAATACTTTGTAAATACTATGAATATCTTTCCCACGCAATTATCCGAAAAACCATACTTCTATCATCCCACAGATTTCCGTCCCAGGCAATAGCAAAATTATATTATCATACATTAAAAACAATATTATACGTATTATCTCCATAGGAGTATAATAACAGAGGTTTATTATAGAAAAATAAGGAAACGGAGGAAGAAAAAGAAATGCGAACACTTGCAAAATATCTTCAAAACTACAAAAAAGAAAGCGTTCTGGCTCCTTTTTTCAAGTTTCTGGAAGTTGTATTTGATCTGCTGGTGCCTGTCGTCATCGCCCAGATCATCGATGTGGGAATTGCAAATAATGACCACGGCTATATCGTTCAGAAGTTTTTTATCCTGATACTGATGGCTGCTGCAGGACTTGCAGTCAGCATTACTGCACAGTTTTTTGCTGCAAAAGCCAGCGTAGGCTTTGCCACAGAAGTGCGTCAGGCTGTATTTGACCATATCCAGAAGCTTTCCTATACGGAGCTGGACACCCTTGGCACTGACACGCTGATCACCCGTCTTACAGACGATGTCAATCAGGTACAGAACGGAGTAAACATGGGACTCCGTCTTCTTCTTCGAAGCCCGTTTATTGTTCTAGGCTCTATGGTAATGGCTTTTACCATCAATGTGCGCTGTGCACTGATCTTCGCAGTTGCCATTCCGGTACTGTTCCTGGTTGTCTTTGTGATCATGTTTTTAAGTATCCCGCTTTTCAAAAAAGTACAGGGACGTCTGGATTCCGTCACCCGTCTTACCAGAGAAAACCTGACCGGTGTCCGTGTGATCCGTGCATTTTGCCGTGAAGCTGATGCCGTTGCGGAGTTTGACGAAAGCAATCTTGCACTTACCAGACTGAACGAATTTGTCGGAAAAATCTCTGCACTTTTAAATCCTGCAACTTATGTACTGATCAATATCGCAACAGTAATCCTGATCCGGACTGCAGGTGTACAGGTAAACCTCGGAAACATGCAGCAGGGTGAAATAGTTGCTCTTTACAACTATATGGCACAGATGATCGTAGAACTGATCAAGCTTGCGTCCCTGATCATCACCCTGAACAAATCCATGGCCTGTGCGGATCGCGTTGCCGGAATCCTGAAAGTCGATTCCACCATGACTTACCCGGACAAAGCTTCCTTACCGACTGCGGAAAACAGTGACTATGCAGTTGCCTTTGACCATGTGAGTTTCTCCTATGCAGGAACTGGCGCACCTAGCCTTTCTGATATCACTTTTTCCGCAAAAAAAGGCTCTACGATCGGAATCATCGGCGGTACCGGAAGCGGTAAATCCACTCTTGTGGATCTGATCGCCCGTTTCTACGACGCAACCTCCGGAGTCATTACCCTCGATGGTCAGAATATACAGACCTATTCCAGGCAGGAACTCAGGGAAAAAATCGGCGTAGTTCCTCAAAAAGCAGCACTTTTCCAGGGAACCATCCGCGATAACTTAAGCTGGGGACGGGAAGATGCCACGGACGAAGAAATGTGGGAAGCACTTACCACCGCTCAGGCTCGTGAAATCGTAGAGAAAAAGGACGGTCAGCTGGATTTCCGTCTGGAACAGAACGGCCGGAATCTTTCCGGTGGCCAGCGTCAGAGACTTACCATTGCCCGCGCCCTTGTGAAAAAACCAGAGATCCTGATCCTGGATGACAGTGCCAGTGCTCTTGACTTTGCCACAGATGCGGCACTTCGGAAATCCCTTCACCAGCTTGGTGGAAACACCACCACCTTCCTGGTATCCCAGAGAGCCGCCAGCATCCGCCAGGCCGATCTGATCCTGGTACTGGATGACGGTCAGCTTGCCGGAAAAGGAACCCATCAGGAGCTGATCTCTACTTGTAAAACCTACCGTGAGATCTTTTTCTCACAGTTCCCGGAAGAGCGTACCAAATATGAAAAAGCGACTGGAAAGGAGGTCCTGTCATGAGTAAAACAGATACAACCGCCAAAAACAAAAACAGCATGGCAACCTTTTTCAAGGTACTACGTTTCATTGGAAAATACCGTTTTCTTCTCGTATTAAGTGTGATCCTGGCAGCAGTCACTGTAATTTTGCAGCTGTATGTCCCCGTACTTTTTGGTTATGCCATTGATGAGGTCGTTGCTGCCCACGAAGTTAATTTTACAAGAATGGGATTCTATCTTTCCCGTATTCTTGTCATGATCGTATTTTCCGGCATTGCCACCTGGATCATGAGTGTCATCAACAACCGTATGACCTACCGCACAGTACAGGATATCCGTGCAAGATCCATCCGCCATATCCAGAAGCTTCCTCTGTCCTACCTGGACGGACACAGCACCGGTGATATCATCAGCCGTGTCATCGCAGATACGGATATTCTTTCCGATGGTATGCTCCTTGGATTTACACAGCTGTTTTCCGGTGTCATCACCATCATCGGAACCCTGCTCTTCATGTTCTCCAAAAATGTGTGGATCACTCTGATGATCATTGTCCTGACACCTGTAAGCTTTTTTGTGGCGAAATTCATCTCCTCCCATTCCTTCCAGATGTTCCGTGCGCAGAGTGATGCCCGTGGACGTCAGACTGCACTGATCGAGGAAATGATCGGAAATCAGAAAGTGGTTCAGGCCTTTGGTTACGAAAATCGTTCTTCCGAACGTTTTGCTGCGATCAATGAAGAACTCCGTGATGCCAGCCAGAAGGCTGTTTTTTACAGCAGCCTCACCAACCCGTCCACACGATGTGTCAACAACATCATTTACGCAGGTGTAGCTCTTGCAGGTGCCTTTCTGATCCCGGGCGGTCATCTGACTGTCGGTGGACTTTCCGTACTGCTGGCTTATGCAAACCAGTATATGAAGCCCTTCAACGATATCAGCTCCGTGATCACAGAGCTTCAGAACGCTCTGGCATGCGCTACCAGGATCTTTGATCTTCTGGAGGAAGAGCCAGAAAGCCCGGATCCGTCCGGAACTCTTGTCGATGTAAAAGGTGCAGTGGATATCCAGAATGTTTCCTTCCGCTACGAAGCGGACAAACCTCTCATTAAAAACTTTAATCTTCATACAGAACCAGGCAGACGTATTGCCATCGTAGGCCCTACCGGTTGTGGCAAGACAACTTTTATCAACTTGCTGATGCGGTTCTATGACGTCACCGGTGGAAGTATTTCCGTGGACGGAACCCCCATCACCGATGTTTCCAGACATGCCCTCCGCGGAAGCTATGGCATGGTTCTCCAGGATACCTGGATCAAGCATGGAACTGTCCGTGACAACATCTGTATCGGAAAGCCGGATTCTTCTGATGAGGACGTGATCCAGGCAGCTAAAATGTCCCACAGCTGGGAATTTATCCGCCGTCTTCCAAATGGCCTGGATACCATTCTTTATGAAGACAGCTTAAGTCAAGGACAAAAGCAGCTTCTCTGCATCACCCGTGTCATGCTGTGTCTGCCGCCAATGCTGATCCTTGACGAGGCAACCTCCAGTATTGATACCCGAACAGAAATGCTGATCCAGGAGGCATTTGACCGGATGATGCAGGGGCGAACAAGCTTTATCGTTGCACACCGTCTTTCTACCATCCGCAATGCAGATGAGATTCTTGTCATGAAAGACGGAAGCATCATCGAGCAGGGAGGCCATGAAGAGCTTATGGCAAAAGGCGGATTCTATCAGAAGCTTTATAACAGCCAGTTTGTGAAGGTTTCTGAGTAATATAAGCTGATTTTAACCGAATCAGGCAACTGGCTAAATGCGGATCGCAAATATCCGCCTGACTTAAAATTCTCCGGAACACAGATTTTCTGTACCGGAGAATTTTTTTATACTGTATCAATGATATAAAAAAAATAAACATCTCCATATGATATCTATTTTGATATCCAGGATGATGTCTATTTTTATAAAACTATATTCAGCTCTTTTTATATTTTGTCCGAAGAAGCCATTTCTGATCGATCACTTTCAGTTCTTCTCCAAAACGGATGTGAAGCCTTACAGAACCCAGAAGCTGCTCTACATGCTCAATATTTCCGGTTCCGAATTTCGGATGACTGACATCCTCTCCGATCTCATAGCGTACAATACTGTTCTGAGTATTCCTGTGCTGCTGCTCTCTTCTGTAAGTATCCCGCACCGTTACAGTACGGTCATGGATCGGGCTTCGGAGTTTTTTCTCATAGTTGTGTTTCATCAGAGCTTCCCCTGCCTTATAATATGGCGTTGGTGCCGCACCAGTCAGGGAACAGCAGTATTTCCAGGCGCTTCCGTGGGTTCCGTGCTGCCACTGATACTCTGAGGGAATGTGAAAATTATACTGCATATAGTGGGCATATTCATGTTTGTAAAGATCCAGTCGGTCTTCTTTTTTCAGAGGATTTTTTACCGCATAGCCAATAAACAGCAGAGAAAAATGGAAATGCTCTTTTTCGTGGCAGCTGCCTCTTGTATAAGATCCCAGCAGATCCGGCTCCATGCCAAAAGTTATAGGGATCTTTGCTCCGTTAAGATGAAATTTTTTATCGAATTCTGCATAGAGACTTCGGATCTGAGCTGTAAGTATTGGAATTTCTTTCTGCAGGGCCTGTGAAAGTGTCTGATCGATCATTGTATCTGCAACTCCTTATCGTCACCTTTTGCAAATTTATAAAATGAACAATCGCTACTATATCATTTTTCGGAAAAAATGTAAACACCTGAAAAAAATTACTGTTCCAGTTCTTTCCTCACATCCGGGAACATTTCCACACAACGTTTCAGGATTCCCTGCATGTAGGCAATGGCAATTCCGTAATTGGTGATAGGAATCTCCTGATCCAATGCACATTTCTGACGGTAACGCATTTCTCTCTCATTAAGCATACATCCGCCACAATGCACGATCAGACTGTACTTCGTCACATCCTCCGGGAAATCTCTTCCGGAGGAATACTCAAATTCCAGCTCTTTCCCCGTATAATTACGGATCCAGCGTGGAAGCTTGACTGTTCCGATATCATCACACTGCCTGTGGTGGGTACATCCCTCTGAGATCAGGATCTTGTCACCGTCTTTCAGCCGGTCCAGTGCTGCTGCCCCAGCTGCCGCTGTCTTTAGATTTCCTTTAAATCTGGCAAACAGAATAGAGAATGAAGTAAGCCAGATGTCTTCTGGAGTTTCTTCACTGACTCTGGCAAAGACCTGGCTGTCTGTGATCACAAGCTTTGGTTTTTTCCCCAGGGTTTCCAGTGTATTGGAAAGCTCATCCTCTTTGATCACGATGGCTGCTGCTCCGGCTTCCAGCACATCACGGATCGTCTGCTGCTGCGGAAGGATCAGACGCCCTTTTGGTGCAGCTTTATCTATGGGAACTACAAGAATCGCAAAATCTGATGGTTCAAGGAGATCCCCTACCAGACGCAATTTCAGTTCATCCGTTACTGCCAGAGAAGCGATCTTTTCTTTCAATTCGTAGATATTCTGACCGGTGGCGGCGCTGGCATAAATAGATTGCTCTGTGTTCTGGTTTTCATGATCCTGTTTCTGGCTGACATTGCTCTCTTTGACCGCACCATGGGTATTCCGGTTTAAGTTATTATCTGAAGAAAGCCGGTTCCCATCTTTTGTTTTCAGCAGATCTGCCTTGTTATAAACAACCAGATATGGAATCTCCTTCTCTTTAAAAATATGGATCAATTCTTCATCCACACTGGTTTTTCCCACAGTGGCATCTACTACAAGAACTGCTACATCCACTCTGTTCAGCACCTGTTTCGCCTTGCGGACGCGAAGTTCTCCAAGATGTCCTTCATCATCAATACCTGGTGTATCTATGATCACCACCGGGCCCATAGGGAGTAGTTCCATGGCCTTACTTACCGGATCTGTAGTAGTTCCCTTTACATCGGATACCACAGCCAGCTCCTGGCCTGTCACCTTATTTACGATACTGGATTTTCCTGCATTTCTTCTGCCAAAAAAACCGATATGTACACGGTCTGCTGACGGTGTTTCATTCATTCCCATAATTTATCCTCTTTTCTTTCAGCATCAGACAGGTCCTCATCCATTCCTGTTCCTATCAACCTGCTTCTTTTTGATTTTTCAAAAGCCGGACATTCCTTCCACTCTTATATCATAGTGTAGTATCTCTTTCAGCATTTCTTTTATCCAACTGTGTGGGACGTGTCATATTGAAATCATAAAGTCGATCCAGCTTTTTGATCTGATCCTGGATGATCTCATCATCATTAGGAAGATATAGCTCTCCTATATGCATTTTTTCTCATTGAGCGCATGTCAGCACCTCCTTTTTTGCGTTTTTACAAAAATGATATTTTTTATGTTATCATATCCTATATTCACCTACAAGCATGAATTTTCTGAATAATCCGAGGTTTTTTCGTGAATCTGTTATATTTATATATAATCTGCAGATTTATCTTCTGTCAACAGATTTCTGTATTTTTGCTATTCACAAAATCTTCCACCCTGTCGGATCACTTTATTTTTCTGCTCCGTTTCCAATTCTTCGTCGGTAAAGATCAACTGGTACTCACTGACATCATTATATTTTATGAGATTTTTTTTGCCAAACTTGGTATGGTCCGCCAGAAGATAGCTTTCCTCTGCATTGGCATACACGCAGCGTTTCACAGCTGCTTCGATCTCTCTAGTGGCCGATGCTCCAAAAGAGGCATCTACTGCACTGGCTCCAAAAAAAGCTTTGTCATAATGAAATCTGGATATATTTTTATTTTGTTATTTATGTGCTATTTTATATACAGAAACACCTATACTCATCTTTTACAGAAAGGATCTCGAATATGAAACCATTATCTTCATTTAAGCCACAGGCTGTTTTCAGCGATATTGACGGCACTTTACTAACCTCAGAACATGTGGTATCTCCGCTGACTAGTTCCGCCATTCATACTTTGACAGATCAGGGCGTTCTATTTACTATTTCTTCAGCACGAAGCCCTTCCGGCATCCGTCCTATTATTAAAAAAAATGATTTCCATTGTTGTACCATTGCATTCAGTGGTGCACTAATCCTGGATGAAGATCAAAATATCCTTTACGAAAAAGGAATAAGCATTTCTGACGCTTCCAAAATCATTGATGTGATCGAAAAAAAATGTCCTCACGTGACCTGGAATGTTTTTACCTCAGAAGACTGGATCGTAAAAGACCGGACAGACCCTCATGTGATCCATGAAGAAACGGTTGTGGAAACTACCTCTATAGAGGGATCCCTTCAGTCTCTCTCAGATACGCTTATGGTAGATAAAATCCTGTGTATGTGCGATTCTGAATATATGTCACCGTCAGAAACACTTCTTCGCAAATATTTTCCGGAATTATCTATTGCAAGATCTTCCGATTCTCTTCTGGAGATCATGGCTGGCGGCATAAACAAAGCGGAAGCTGTAAAATATCTTTGTGATCTTCGAAAAATCCCTCTTACCAGTACTATTGCATTCGGAGATAATTATAATGATCTGGAAATGCTGGAGGCAGTAGGATGTGGAGTTTTGATGGGAAATGCACCTTCTGAGCTGCAAAAACATTTCTCTTTTGTAACAAAGAGTAATGATCAGGACGGGATTTTTCAGGCCTTTAAAGAATTGGGAGTTCTGAATTAAAGAATATTTATAACAAATAGAAAGTCTCTTCCAGAAGATAATTTTTTATCTGTACCTGTGAAAGAGACTTTCTGTATTTCAGTAGATATTATTTATTTCAGTGCCGTTCCGGCTTTAAAAGCATCGCCGACTTTTTCGCCAAGACGGATATATGCATTGTTGAACGGATCAAAAGTGATCGGTGCTGCTTTTGCAACATCTACGTTTCCATTTTCATCCAGAACGCTCTCATCCACGCTGACATTTACGATCTCACCGATCAGCCGGCAGGTGTCTTTGTCATAGCTTTTCAGCTTACATTCTATACAGATTGGAAGCTCTTTGATAATAGGTGCATCTACTTTTTCAGATTTTTCTGCTGTAAATCCGGCTTTTACAAATTTATCCGGCTCTTTGTTTCCGGAAACAATTCCTACATAGTCGCAGGCTGTCATATGCTCCACATCTGCCATACTTACTGTAAAAGCGCCTTTTTTCAGGATGTTTTCAGTTGTTTTATGATTTTCACTGACACAGATGGAAATTTCCTTATCATCGCTGATTCCTCCCCAGGCTGCATTCATAACATCCGGTTTTCCATCCTCACCATATGTAGCGATCATTAATACCGGCTGTGGATAAGTGTAAGGCTTTGCTCCGAAATCTTTTCTCATGATCTTTCACTCCTTTATTGTATTGCCGTTACTTTTTATAAATTGACGTACAAGCTGCAGACCTCCCAGCGGAACACAGAATTTATCTCTGTGCTGACTGCATTGCTGATACGTTTCTTCCAGATCAAACCACTGTACCTCTTCTACTTCTTCCTTTTGAAGTGTAAGATGATTGATCTCTACCGGGTGATCGTAGATATAAACAAAAGCGATTTCTTCATCCCGGAATATTTTTCCATGAAATTCTCTGGCAAAAGATATGGGGAATTTTCCTGCAAACTGCAGATCAGCTGATTCCGCATGGATTCCCAGTTCTTCTTTCAGTTCCCGTAATGCCGATTCCATTGGTTCATCTCCCGCCTGTATGTGACCTGCAGATGAAGTATCAAATTTTCCAGGAAAGGAGTCCTTGTTTCTGGATCTTTTCTGAAGAAGGATCTCTGTTTTTTCATTCCTCCGACGGATGATCCAGATATGAGCAGTACGATGAGGGATTCCTTCTGCGTGAGCAATACTCCGTTCTACGATCTTTCCAGTGGGATTTCCGTTTTCATCTATGATATCAAATAATTCCATTTTTCTGCTTCTTTCTCATAAATTATTCTTTCTTAACCAAACCAATTTCATTCTAGCATGATTTCGAAATAGTTTCCAGTCTGTTATCAGAAAACATTCTATAGGGGATTACTTGATTCGGTCAAATATTACGATATATATAACGGATATTTATACAAACATATAAAAAGTGCCTGTAAACAATTCCTTGTTTACAGGCATAAAAAAACTCCCCCTGTTGGACTCGAACCAACGACACTGCGGTTAACAGCCGCATGCTCTACCGACTGAGCTAAGGAGGATTACTTAAATATTTAATTAAGGTTTGTACCTTAAAAACTACATACATGCTTGTTGATCGTTAATCAAACTCTTGAATCAATTCTTAACCTGCGTTTCTTGGTCAAGCCCTCACCCGATTAGTAACAGTCAGCTCCA
>ENA-OQHI01000152-OQHI01000152.1-human-gut-metagenome-genome-assembly--contig:-NODE-152-length-55429-cov-4.545455_pt1 | contig 55429 bp, 47 predicted proteins | sample MGYA00242561_ERZ504713 | MGnify/ENA primary metagenome ERZ504713 (study PRJEB26092, sample SAMD00036217) | human gut metagenome | host: Homo sapiens | study: EMG produced TPA metagenomics assembly of... | reverse complement strand
ATCAAGGACGCCGGCATTCTTGACGGTGGTGCCGCCGATAAGGAAGACGGTTTCACCAAGCTGGTCACCAGCTCCTCCGGCCAGGCGTTCCTCGTGCTTATCCGTGAGGGTCTTGAAGCTCTGCTGGTGGTTGCAGCCATCGTCGCCTACTTGGTCAAGTCCGATAACAAGCGCTTCGTCAAGTGGATTTACTTGGGTGTGCTCGTCGGTCTGCTCGGCGCCGGCTTGGTGGCTGTGATCTTCGTGTTCGCCTTCGGCGGCTCCGGTCCGATTCAGGAGATCATGGAAGGCACCTGCGCACTGATCGCCATGGGCATGCTGCTGTGGACGAGTAACTGGATGCTGAACAAGTCCAGCGTGGAAGCGTGGAACCGTTACATTCGCAAGAAGACCGAGGCTGCTGTGGCTGATGCCGAAGCCGCCGCAAGTGCCGACAACGTGACGTTGAAAACCGTGGTCTCGCTGGCTATGCTGAGCTTCCTCGCCGTGTTCCGTGAAGGCGCCGAGACGGTGATCTTCTACCAGTCGATTTACACGATGAGCCGCGATACGCATGGCATGGTGATTGGTGCCGTCGCAGCCGCAGTGGTGCTGCTGGTCATCTTCTTCGTGATTCGCTTCACGTCGGTGAAGATTCCGATCGGACCGTTCTTCCTGGTCACGTCGATCCTGATGTCGGTGCTGGTGGTCGTGTTCGCCGGCGGCGGCGTGCACTCGCTGATCGAGGGCGACGCACTCCCGGCAACGTATCTGCAAGGCGTTCCGACGAACGACTGGATCGGCTTCTACCCGTACGTCGAATGCATCATCGCCCAGGTGATTGCGGCCATCGCGGTGATCGCCCTGTTCGTGGTCGGCTTCATCAAGCAGCGCAAGGCGAAGGCCAAGGCTGCCGTGACGGCCGGTGCCCCGAACAATCAACCCAACAATCTGTGAATACCATTCACTACACAACAAAGGAAATAGAGAAATGATGAAGAACAAGAAGATCGCCGCCCTGCTCGGCGTGCTGCTGGCCGGTTCCATGGCCTTCTCGCTGTCCGCGTGCGGTTCCACCAACAATGCTTCCGACAACAAGTCTTCGGGCAGCTCCTCTCAGTCCAGCGACAAGAAGGACAACTCCAGCTCCAGCTCCGGCGCAGGCTTTGAAGAGGTCCCGGTCGGCCCGTCCGGCACCGCCGAGGAGCAGGACAAGGACGCCGGCCCGCTGACCGTCGGCGCCGTGTACTTCCAGCCGATTGACATGGAGCCCGCCTCCATGGGCCTGAAGGCCGCTGATTCGAGCTTCCACCTCGAAGCCGACATCCACGCCAACCAGAAGGGTACCGAGCTGGGCTACGGCAAGGGCGACTTCGTCCCCGAGCTGACCGTGAACTACACGATCATCGACAAGTCCACCGGCAAGGAAGTCGAAGGCGGCAAGGCCACCTCCGGTACCTTCATGCAGATGAACGCCTCCGACGGCCCGCACTACGGCGCCAACGTCAAGCTCGACAAGGCCGGCACCTACCAGCTGAAGCTGTCGATCGAATCCCCGGCCAAGAAGGGCTGGATGCTGCACGTCGATCCCGAGACCGGCGTCAAGGGTCGCTTCTGGACCGAGCCGATCGAGGTCACCTTCGACAACTGGGAATACACCCCGCGTCAGTGGTGATTGACATTGCCTGAGTGAAATGCTCCTCTCTGCCCGAGAGGAGCTTTCGCTGTTTTTATGACGGAATGAACGGAACATAATAGACGGAACAAGGAAAGGGTGCGAATGCTCGAACAGTTCGTAGCGGTGATGCCGGGCACGCTGGGGCCCGCGTTGCTGGTCATGTGCATGAGTGTGATGCTGACCGTCGGCGAGGGGCGTGACAAGCCGATCAGCTCCCGATGGCGTCTGTGGGGAATCCTCATCGGATTGGTGGCGGCGATCGTGTTCGCCGGACTGCGTGCATCCGCGGTGATTAACCAGCGTACATTCATCAACTACCCGGTGCTGTGGTGCTGCGTGGTCATCGACCTCCTGCTGATCGTGTTGGTGTTCGTGAACCGACTGATCACCCGCAATTGGCGTCGGCACGCCGCGGTGATGCATCTCGCCAATCTGGTGGCGGCGTTGAGCATCGCGCTCACCGTGTTCTATGCGCTGCCGGACGTGATCCTGCAGCTGACCATCTGGGTCGAGCCGGGAGACCCGATCTTCACGTCCGATATGCTGCTGCGTGCGCTCGGCTTTGTGCTGGGCATCATCGCGTCCGCGGTCATCGCCGCGGTCTTCCGCACGATGCGTTCGACGGCGGTCCGTCCGGCGTTCCTGTCCGCGGTGCTGGTGGTGCTGGTGATCCAGCTGATGCAACATCTGACCGGCCTGCTGCAGATCATGCAGGCCCGCACGCTGCGGTTCCCGCACATCGCGTTCGTGATGCTCGCCTGGCTGATCAACAACAAGTCCGGTTTGATTATGGCCCAAGCGTTCATATTCCTGATTCCCGCCGTCGCCTCGGTGGTGGCCGGCTTGCGTATGCCGGTTTCTGCGAAGCGACTCGCGGCCGACGTCAATGCGGCCACGGTGCGCAAGCACAAGGCGTTCCGGCGCCGTGCGATCGCCGCCGCCGCATGGAGCATGGTGGCGATGATCGGCGTTACCGCGATGCTGACCTTGGGCGTGGCCGCAATCAGCCAGCAGCCGACTCTCTCGCCGCCGGAAGCGTATTCGCTCAAGGACGGCGTGGCCACGATCCCGTTCAGCCAGGTCGAGGACGGCCATTTGCACCGCTTCGAATACAAGGCCAAGGACGGCACCGTGATGCGCTTCATCATCATCAAGAAGAACGGCGGCGCGTACGGCATCGGCCTCGACGCCTGCGAGAACTGCGGCGATGCCGGATACTACGAGAAGGACGGCAAGATCATCTGCAAGAAGTGTGAGGTGGCCATCAACCTGGCGACCATCGGCTTCAAGGGCGGGTGCAACCCGATCCCGTTCCCGTACAAGACCGGTAGCGGCAAGATCACCATTCAGACCGCCGACCTGGACGCGCTGAGCGCCCACTTCCAGTAAGGCAGGAAGGGGTTTAGACCATGTTCTTTCTGAGAATGATCAGGCGCTCGTTCACCCGCCAGTTACGCAGGCGCCTGCTGATCGCGCTGACCGTGTGCCTGTCGGCCACGGTGTCGGTGTCGATGCTGGGCGTCGTGTTCGACGTGGGCGACAAGCTCAACGCCGAGCTGAGCACGTATGGCTCGAACATCACCGTGCAGCCGAAGTCCGATGCGGTGGTGTCCGACCTGTACAACATGGAGAGCGGCCCGCAGTCCGACGCGGACCCGACCTCGTTCCTGAAGGAGTCCGACGCGGCGAAGATCAAGACGATTTTCTGGGCGTTCAACATCACGAATTTCGCGCCGCAACTCAACGTCCACGCGCAGGTGAACGGCACGGCGGCGGCGGTAGTCGGCACGTGGTTCAACAAGACGCTGAAGCTCGCGTCGGGCGAGACCACCGTCGTGGGCGTCGACGGCATGCGCTCATGGTGGAAGCTCGACGGCAGCTGGCCGAAGGATGACACCGATCAGGGCGTGATCGGCACGACGCTCGCGCAGCAGCTCGGCGTGGGACGCGGCGATACGGTCACCTTGCACAAGACCACGGCGGCCGGGAACACGCACGAGCAGAAGATTCGCATCACCGGCGTCTACGATTCCGGCGACGACGACAACAGTGCCATCTACATCTCCTCGTCGGTGGCACAGGTGCTGTCGGACCTGCCGGACTCCGTTGACAAGATCGAGGTGAAGGCGCTGACAACGCCGGAGAACGATCTGGCGCGCAAGGCGGCCCAGAACCCCGCCGCGCTCAGCCAAGACGAGTGGGAGACCTGGTATTGCACGGCATACCCCAGCTCAATCGCCTATCAGATCGAGGAGGTCATTCCCGGCGCGGTCGCCAAGCAGGTGCGGCAGGTCGCCGCGCTGCAGGGCAACGTGCTGCAGAAGACCCAGGCCGTGATGATCCTGATGACGGTGCTGAGCCTGCTCGCCGCGGCCGTGGCAGTGGCCAACCTGATGGTCGCCTCGATCGGCGAGCGGTCGAGCGAACTGGCCCTGCTCAAGGCGATCGGTGCGACCGATGGCGCGGTGTCGCGCCTGATGATGGCGGAGACCGCGGCGATCTCGCTTCTGGGAGCCATCGTCGGCGCCGCTTTGGGCTCGGGCGTGGCGCAGATCATCGGGCAGGTGGTGTTCGGTTCGGGCATCACCATGCGCCCGATGGTGTTCGTGCTGGTGTTCGTGCTGCTGGCGCTGACCGTGCTGCTGGCATCGGCGTCGTCGATTCGCTCGATTCTGAGCCTCAAGCCGGCGGAGGTGCTGCATGGACGCTGATCGTAAGACGATGATGAAGGAGGCGTGCTGAGATGACCAATACCGGTATGTTCTTCAGGATGCTGTTGAGTGCGGTGTTCCGCAGGCGGTCTCGCGCGGTCATGGCCGTGGTGGCGTCGCTGGTCGGCGCCGCTACGCTGTCCTGTCTGGCGATGATCTGCATCGCCGTGCCGCAGCAGATGAATCAGGAGATGCGAGCCTATGGCGCCAACCTGATCGTGACGCCGCTCGCCGATTCGGAGAACGGCAAGTCCGGCATCGATGACGCGATGGTCGAGCACACCACGCAGATGGTGAGCGCCAAGGGCTCGGAAAAGCACGCCACGTACCGTTACGAGAACGTGCGCGTCAACGCGGCCCCGTACGTGATGGCCGGCGTCAACCCCGCGCAGGTCAGGAACCTCAACCATCATTGGGTCGTCGACGGCTCTTGGCCGTCCGCGGGCAAGGTGCTGGTCGGCCGGGACGTCGCCGATGCGATGGGCTTGAAGGTCGGCGGCAGCATCACCATCGGCTACCGCGCATCAGACAACGCCGCGTCCTCGGGACAGGCGAGCCAGTCCGGTACTGACGGCACCGATGGCACGGCGCAGTCCGGCACTGGCGGCACGTCAGACGGCCAGACCTCGTCCGGCTCCACCGGCGCCCAGCAGACCCAGAACGGCCACGTCTCCAGCGACATCATGGACACGTCCGGCACCGAGTTCCGTGTGGCCGGCATCGTTGACACCGGCGGCAGCGAGGATTCGATCATCTACGCGCTGGCCGGCGACGTGGACAAGCTCACCGGCTCCACGCGCGGCGTGGACGTCATCGAATACTCGTCGGGCGCCTCGGACCTCACCGCGCTGGTCAACAGCATCAACGATATGACGTCGATGCATGTCAAGGCGCAGCAGGTCACCAAGATCACCGCTTCCGACACGCGCGTCATCACGATGCTGCAGACGCTGTTCTGGATCGTGTCGCTGGTTGTGCTGGTGTTCACGCTGGTCGGCGTCGGCACCACGATCAGCTCCATCGTCTCGCAGCGGCGCAACGAGATCGGTCTGCGCAAGGCGCTCGGCGCGAGCTCGCATGCCATCGGCGTCGAGTTCTATGTGGAATCGGCGGTGTATGGCCTGCTCGGCGGCCTGCTTGGCACGGCGACAGGCTATGGCATGGCCCGCTGGCTGTGCGCCACCGTGTTTGAGCGTTCCATCGGTTTCAACTGGTGGCTCGCCGTCGTGTCGGTGGTGTTCAGCGCGCTGGTCGCCGTCGTCGCATCCATCCCCCCGGTGCATCGCGCCACGCGCATCGACCCCGCGGTCGTGCTGCGCGAGGAATAGTTGGAATAGTTAAGGAATAATCATGGATATGCTGCTTGAACTCGATCATATTTCCAAGATCTACGGCGACCTGCATGCGGTCGATGATCTGAGCCTGACCGTTCCGCAGGGCGAATGGCTGGCCATCGTCGGCTCGTCGGGTTCCGGCAAGACGACGCTGATGAACATGATCGGCTGCATGGACACGCCGAGCAAGGGCTCCGTTTCGCTGGAGGGCCGCAAGCTGGAGGATCTGAACGCCGGCCAGCTCGCCGACGTGCGCAAGAACCTGATCGGCCTGGTGTTCCAGAAGTTCTATCTGGTGCCGCACCTGACGGCCGTCGAGAACGTGATGGTCGCGCAGTACTACCATTCGGTCGTCGACGAGAAGCAGGCCCTTGAGGCGTTGAAGAAGGTCGGTCTGAAGGACCGCGCCCACCATCTGCCGAGCCAGCTGTCCGGCGGCGAGCAGCAGCGTGTGTGCGTCGCGCGTGCGCTGATCAACAACCCGAAGCTGATTCTCGCCGATGAGCCCACCGGCAACCTGGACGAGAAGAACGAGAAGATCGTCCTCGACCTGTTCCGCCAGCTGCATGACCAGGGCACCACGGTCATCGTGGTCACCCATGACGCTCTCGTGGCGAGTTGCGCCCAGCGTGAAATCATGCTCAACCACGGCGTGCTCGTGGGCGAGAAGTGGAATGATAAAAATGCACATGATGCGTACATAGCGGCCGGTGGCAAGCCTGCGTCCACCGGTTCTGACGCCGAAGGTGCGCAGCATGGCGATTCTTCCATTGATTTCATTGATCCTACCAAGGCGGCGAAGACAGGTGGTGACCATGAGTGACGGCAGCGCTCTGCAGCATGACGGGCTTGCGGACGGCGGTTCCCCGTCGAAATCCCGCACGCTGAAGAGCGTGACGGTGGCGGCCGCGGGACTGATCGCGGCGACCACGTTGCTGGCCGGTTGCGGCGAGCCCAAGGCCGCGCCGATGAACGACGAGTATGCCGGCAATTCCGGCGAGACCGAGAAGTCGCAGGAGAGCGAGTCCCAGTCATCGAGCGGCTCCGACAGCTCCTCCAAGCGCAAGTCCACGACCTCCGACAAGAAGGACACCGGCAACTACAAGGACGGCACCTATTCGATCAACGGCCAGTACGGGCCGGTCGGAGAGGATTCCATCGACGTGCACCTGACCATCGCCGACCAGAAGGTCGAGAAGGTCGAGATCGTGGGGCATCCGTTCACGACGATCTCCAAGAACCACCAGAATGACTTCGCCGAGGCAATCAATGGCGTGGTCGATGGCAAGCCGCTCAAGGACCTGAAGGTCGACAAGGTGGCCGGAGCCAGCTGGACGTCGGACGCCTTCAACAAGGCGTTGGAGGTCGCGCGGCAGGAGGCCTCGATTCAATAATCGCATGTCGGTTCGTATGGCGCTTGGGTGGCATGGCATGTCGCCCAAGCGCCATTGTCGTATAAAGGGTGCCGAGGCGCACGATATTACGATTATCATGTACGATTGTACATGTTGTTATTCGAATAACCGTGTGTTGTGCGATAAAATCATGATGTCATGGGATGCGGTGTCTCTGGCGGTGATGGGGGCCGCTGCATCGGGCGGAATCAGACGGTAGGAGGAATGATGGCTCAGGATTACCGCGAATTGGCCACGACTCTCAGAGGCCGTATCGATGCCGGTGAGTTCCGGCAGACCGGGAAGCTGCCCACCGAGGACCAGCTGATAGAGGAGTACCAGACCACGAGGTACCGCGTGCGCAATGCCATCGCGGTGCTCGCCGAGGCCGGCGACGTGTTCCCGGTGCGGGGCAGCGGCGTGTTCGTGCGCGAGGACCGTGAGGGCGATTACCTGTCGATCGGCACCACGCGCGGCATTTCCGCGGAGTACCCGCATCGCAAGGTGACGTCCGTGGTGCAGGAGTTGTCGCTGCTGCAGGCCGACTCCGTGCTGGCCAAGCGCATGCACTGCGCCGAGGGTGATCAGGTGTGGCGTGTCGTGCGTCTGCGGCAGGTCGACGGCAATCCGCTGGCATATGAGACGGCGTGGTATCTCAAGGAATTCGTGCCGTTCATCAATGAGCAGATCGCCGAGGGGTCGCTGTTCGGGTACGCGCGCAACGACCTCGGTCTGAATTTCGGCTTCGTCGACAAGGTGCTGTACGCGGGCAAGCTGGAGGCGGACGCGGCCCGGGTGCTTGGTCTGAACGAGGGTGATCCCGCGCTGTACCTGGAGGATGACTCGTTCCTGACCAACGGCCGTCTGTTCAACTCCTCGTTCATCGCATACCATTACGTCAACGCGAGGTTCTTCACGATGACCTCGATGCGCTGACGCGCGGCAGCCGGCTCCGCTCGTAAGGCCGCATGGCCGCCACGACCATCGACGAAAGGCGGACGACGATGTCCAAGATCATCCTGTTTGACGTGGATGGCACACTGGTCGACTACGACAACAACCTGCCGGACTCGGCCGTGAGGGCCATCCGCGCGGCCTTGAATTCTATCTGGAAAGCAACAACGGCCTGTTCGCCAGCGAGGGCTTCGGGGAGGGCGCGCTCGACGCCATCCGCGAGTATTCCGCCCGCAAGGGCAAGGAGAACGTCAATCGCCTGACCGTGCGCGAGGCGTTCCCCGACATGATCTTCGACGGTGAACTGCACCGGGACGACGTGAACAAGATCAGCTACGTGCTCGGCTCGTACCAGGACTTCCTCGACACCCGCGGGCGTTTCCCCGACCTCGAATCGGGCACGTGGGGCGGTAGGGGAGCGACGGCGCTGTTCGGCGATCTCGGAGTCAAGGGCGTCACCAAGGCCCATGCGATTGACCGGCTGCTCGCGCATCTCGGCGCGAATCGGCAGGACACCGTCGCGTTCGGCGACGCGGCCGTCGACATCCCGATGCTGGAGTACTGCGCGGTCGGCGTGGCGATGGGCAACGGGTCGGAGGGCATCAAGGCGATGGCCGGCATCGTCGCCGGCGATGTGGAGGAGGACGGGCTCGCCCGCGCTTTCGAACGGCTCGGCCTGATGTGAGCCGTCGAAGTAAAAACGATTAATTTATTCGAATAAATTTTGACCACCGGCGTGTCGCAATCTTGACCAGTGAGCGCTGACAATGGCTGAATTATGCCGATAATCGGTGTAATAACAGCGATGTGACCATATTTGACAGGATTTCCATAATCCGTATACTAAAAGCACAAGTTATTCGAACAACAAAAAGTATATCGAATAACTGAAGGCTGAAAAGCCGTGCTGGAAGTACAACAGAAGATGCGGACTACGAAGTCCGCAGATGTCCAAGGAAGGACTCCTGTGATGAAGGAAAGGTTCACCAACGTCGCGCAAAAGACGCTTGACGTGTTCGTGAAATTCGCGAGCACCAAAGCCATCACCGCGCTCAAGGACGGCTTCGTGCTGTCCATGCCGATCACGCTCGTCGGCTCGATCTTCCTGCTGATCGCAAACCTGCCGATCACCGGCTACACCGATTTCATGGCCCGGATCTTCGGCAGCGATTGGAATCTGGGTCTCAACCAGATCAACAACTCCACGTTCAACGTGCTCGCGATGGTCATCGCCGTCGGCATCGGCTACTCCTACGCCCGCAACGAGAAGATGGACGGCATCTCCTGCGGCATCCTGACGCTGGTCTCGTTCCTCATCGTCTCGCCCTCCACGCTGACGGTCACCAGCGACACCATCAAGGCGCTGGGCGGCGACACCGCCACCATCTCCAACGTCCTGCCGAACACGTGGATGGGCGGCAACGGCATCATCTCCGCCATCATCATGGGCCTGATCGGCTCGTGGGTCTACACCACCTGCATCAAGAAGAACCTGCGCATCAAGATGCCCGACGCCGTGCCCGAAGGCGTATCGAACGCCTTCTCCGCGATGATCCCCGGCTTCTTCATCATGTGCTACTCCGCGATCATCTACCAGGTGTGCCAGGTCTTCGGCGGCGTTTCGCTGACCGAGCTCATCTTCAAGATCATCCAGACCCCGATGCAGGGCCTGACCGACAACTGGGCCGGTGCCATCATCATCGTGCTGCTCATGTCGCTGCTGTTCTGGTGCGGTCTGCACGGTCCGAACATCGTCTCCGGCATCATCTACCCGGTGCTCACCGCCAACTCGCTGGTCAACCAGAACCTCATGGACCAGGGCATCAAGGCCACGCAGGCCAACGGCGGCCACTATCTGGTGCCGCAGCTCATCGACTGCTTCTGCAAGTTCGGCGGCGTCGGCCTGACCCTCGGCTTCATCGTCGCGGCGCTGCTGGTCGCCAAGTCCGCCCAGGTGCGCGAGCTGTCCAAGCTGTCGCTTGTCCCCGGCATCTTCAACGTGAACGAGCCCATGATCTTCGGCCTGCCGATCGTCTACAACCCGATCATGCTCATCCCGTTCATTTGCGCCCCGCTGGTCGCCGTGATCCTCACCTACGGTGCCATGGTCATCGGCTTCCTGCCCGCCTTCGGCGCCATGCAGGTGCCGTGGACCACGCCGCCGATCATCTCCGGCTTCCTGCTCGGCGGATGGCAGGGTGTGGTGATCCAGGTGCTGATCTTCGCGGCCTCCATCGCCATCTGGTTCCCGTTCGTCAAGATGCAGGACAAGATCTGCCTCAAGCAGGAGCAGGACGCCGCGGCCGAGTAACCGTCAGGCCGCCGGCCGGCCACTGCGGCCGGCGACCGGTCCGCACGACACAACTTCAACCCAACCCCCTCAACAAGCCAACAAGTCAACAGCGCGGCCGCAAGGCCGCACCCCACGAAAGGAAACCATCATGCATATCGTCCTTTGCTGCAACCAGGGAATGTCCACCTCCATGCTCGTCAAGAAGATGCGCGAAGCCGCCGTCAAGAACGGTGTCGACGTGCAGATCGACGCCTACCCGATCTCCGAGATCGAGGAGAAGGCGCCCGACGCGGCCGTCATCCTGCTCGGACCGCAGGTGCGCTTCGAACTGAACCGTGTCAAGGGCCTGTTCCCGAACATCCCGGTCGAATCCATCAACCCGCAGGACTACGGCCTGGTGCGCGGCGAGAACGTGCTCAACCACGCGATCGAGCTCGCCGGCAAGTGATCTCCCTATCCCGGCGTCGTCCGATACGACGGCGCTGGGCATTCCCTCCCTCAATCCCTCCCTCATTCCCCATCACCCAACCCCACGAATGACCGTCCGCCGCGAGCCGGTGACCGGCGCGGCGAACACCGACGAAAGGACAGTCCAATGGCGGACGCACCCGAAACCCTTGACATGGAAGTGCTGTGCATGCAGATGATCGTCGATGCCGGCTCTGCGAAATCCGAGTACATGGAAGCGCTGCAGGCCGTCAAGGCCGGCGACTATGAGACCGCCGCCGCGAAGATGAAGTCCGGCGACGAGCAGTACGCGGCCGGCCACGAACAGCACGCGAAGCTGGTGCAGCAGGAGGCGGCCGGCGACCCGGTCACGATGTCGCTGCTGCTCACCCACGTCGAAGACCAGATGATGTCGACCGAGACTGTGAAGCTCATGGTCACCGAGCTCATCGACCTGTATCGAAAGCTCAACGGCTGAGGGCCTTCGGCGCACGACGCGCATATCACGTACGGCAAACACAAGTAAAGGAACAAGCATCATGGGATTTCCCGAGAATTTCCTCTGGGGCGGCGCGGTCGCCGCACATCAGCTTGAAGGCGCATGGGACGTGGACGGCCGCGGCCCGAGCATCTGCGACGTACTCACCGGCGGGGCGGCTGGCGTGGCCCGCAAGATCACCGACGGCGTGATCGACGGGCTCAACTACCCGAACCACCGCGGCATCGACTATTATCACACCTTCCGCGAGGACGATGCGCTGTTCCGGGAAATGGGCTTCAAGTGCTTCCGCACATCCATCTCCTGGTCCCGCATTTTTCCGAACGGCGACGAAGAGGAGCCGAACGAGGCCGGACTCAAGTTCTACGAAGAGCTGTTCTCCGACTACCGCGCCAAGGGCATGGAGCCGGTCGTCACCCTCTCCCACTTCGAAATGCCCCTGCACCTGGCCAAGATGGGCGGCTTCACCAACCGCAAGGTCGTCGACTGCTTCGTGCGCTTCGCCACCACGGTGATGGAGCGCTACAAGGACCTGGTGACCTACTGGCTGACCTTCAACGAGGTCGACAACCAGATGAACATGCACACGCCGATCTTCCCGTACACGAACTCCGGCATCATCCCCAACCCGGACGACACCCCGCACGAGGTGGAGCAGAAGGTCTGGCAGGCGATTCACAACGAGTTCGTCGCCGCGGCCATCGCGGTCAAGCGAGGACGCGAGATCAACCCGGACTTCCAGATCGGCTGCATGCTCTCCTTCGTGCCGATCTATCCGGAGACTTGCCGCCCGGACGACGTCATGCTCGCTCAGGAGCAGATGCGCAAGCGCTACCTGTTCGGCGACGTGTACGTGCACGGCGAGTATCCGCGCTACCTGCTCAAGTGGTGGGAGCGTGACGGCATCGACATCGCAATGGAGCCGGGCGACCTCGACGCTATCAAGGACGGCATCGTCGACTACATCTCCCTGAGCTACTACATGTCCGTAGCCGTCAGCTCGCAGGGCTCCACGCTCGACGCGATGGAGCACGGCCTCGACGGGCTGGTGCCCAACCCGTACATCAAAGCCACCGACTGGGGCTGGCAGATCGATCCGGTCGGCCTGCGCTACTCGCTGTGCGAGATGTACGAGCGCTGGAACAAGCCGCTGTTCATCGTCGAGAACGGCGTGGGCATGTACGAGACGCCCGACGAGAACGGCTACATCGCCGACGACTCGCGCATCGAATACCTCAAGAGCCACATCGCCGAGGTCAAGAAGGCCATCGACCTGGACGGCGTGCCCGTCATGGGCTACACGGTCTGGGGCTGCATCGACGTGGTGAGCTTCACCACCGGCGAGATGAAGAAGCGCTACGGCCTGATCTACGTGGACGGCGACGATGAAGGCCACGGCTCGTACAAGCGCAGCCGCAAGAAGTCCTTCGGCTGGTACCAGCACGTCATCGCCACCAACGGCGAGGAGCTGTAAACCCGAATCCCGCCGGTGCCCTGCACGCCGGCGGGATTTTCGCATATCATCGCAGGCCGCCATCATCGTCCAATGCGAAGGAGCGTCACCATGACACGCATGCTGTTCCTTGACATCGACGGCACACTGGTCGGCAAAGACCAGCGAATCCCGCAATCGGCCATCCGCGCGATTCGCGCCGCGCAGGGCAACGGCCATCTGGTGCTGATCTGCACCGGCCGCGCGCGAGCAGGCGCGGCGGGATGGCGTTACGCTCGGCGACCTGGTGCCTGGCAGCAAGGGCGAGGGACTGCGTTTCGCTGCGGCCACCATGGGCGTGCCGCTCGCCGACACGGTGGCGATCGGCGACAGCGACAATGATCTGACCATGATCGAGGTGGCCGGCATCGGCATCGCGATGGGCAACGGGGAGCAGTGCGCCAAAGACGCCGCCGATTGGGTCGCCGATGCGGTGGACGTGAGCGGCCTCGCGCACGCCTTCGAGCGGCTGGGCGTGGTGTAGCAGCCCCAGCCCGCGCACGGCACGGCTTTCCGGCAAGGAGCGTAATCCATCTGACTGTATTACGATGGAACATGATTCGTACACCGACGTCGGAGGTATCGCCGTTATGACATCCAAGCAGAACAACTATCTGCGCGAGCGTGAAAAAGCCAATGCGCGCTCGCCATTCTCCAAACGAACGCCGGAACGTGTGATCATGTGCGCCGGTGCCGTGTATTCGGTCGGCATGGCCATCTTCTTCGCGCTGTCGTACTTCGGCGTGATTTCCAGTACGTCCGAGGCCGCCCGGACGTCGGCTCAGGCCGTGACCGCGCTGAGCCGCAACAGCAGCAACACGGCGCTCATCATCCTGTACGCCATCGTGACGGCGGGAGTCGCCGCGGTGACCATATATATGGCCGTGAAGCACATGCAGCCCGGTCCGCGGTTCAAATGGACGGTCAGCTGGATGATCTTCGTGATGGTCTTCTCACTGTTCACCGCTGACATGGTGGGGCTGATCGCGTTCGGCGTGGCCTTCGGCATGTACATGACACGCGATTGGCAGCTGCTGCGTGCCGTCAACGCCGCGAACGCCGGCAAACGCTCGTCGAAGCGCTGATACATGGCCTCTGATACGACCAGTCAGCGTCGCGACGGGCAGGAGCTCGCCGCGGACGTCGACGCACTCGCCAACCAGGCGGTACTCGCCGACGTCGAACAAGAAGCGAAAAGCCACTCCGGCAAGGATGCCGCGGACAGGCGGCTGCCGCTGATCGCCCGCATCTACGGCGTGCTCGTGCTGCTGCAGGGCGTCATCACTCTCCCCGTCATCGTGCTGATGGCGGGATATTCGGTGCATGAGATTCTCGACGGCCGTGTGACCGTCGACGTGCTGAACCTGACATTCATCCTCACATGCGCCCAGACGGTGGTCTCCAGTGCCAACGCGGCATGCCTGACCGTGCTGGGCGTGCTGCTGATCCGCAACCGACGGCGGTATTCCGCCTGGTGGTCGTATATCGTCATGATGGTGACGTTCGCCGAGGGACTGCTGTCGCTCGCATTGGACGGGTTGGGCGCGAATCTGCTCGTGCCGTCCATCCAGATGACCATACCGGTCGCGCTCGCCATAACCCTTGACCCGACTCTGCTGGAGGAACGGCGGCTGCAGCGCGCGCTCAAGCGCATGGATGAGCGCGACGAATACGAGGCGGCGCTCGCCAAGGGCATGGTCGGCCGCGACATGAGCGGCAAGGGCTATATCTCGCTGGATTTCTTCAACCTGTTCTGGATTTTCGTCATCGGCTGCATGATCGGACTGGTGGTCGAGACGATATATCATTGGTATTACTACGGCGAATATCAGGATCGCGCTGGCATGCTGTGGGGGCCGTTCTCGCCGATCTACGGGTTCGGCGCCGGATTCATGACGATTCTGCTCAACCGGCTGTGGCGCTCGAACTGGGTGCTGATCTTCTTCTCCAGTGCTCTGATCGGCGGCGTGTTCGAGTACTGCTCCAGCTGGTTCATGGAGGTCGCGTTCGGTATCAAGGCCTGGGATTACACGGGCGAATGGCTGTCGATAGGCGGTCGCACCTCCGGCAAGTACATGGTGTTCTGGGGGATTATGGGACTTGCCTGGATCAAGTTCGTGCTGCCGTACCTGCTGAAGTTCATCAACCTGATTCCGTGGAAGGTACGGTATTCGCTGACCGCCGTGGTATTCGTGCTGCTGTTCATCGACGGCATGATGACATTGATGGCGTTCGACTGCTGGTACGGGCGCATGGCGGGGCATGCGCTGGATTCGCCGATCACGCAGTTCTTCGCCGACCATTTCGGCAACGATTTCATGGCGAACCGATTCCAGACCATGTCCATCGACCCGTCCAGGGCAGGGCGCATGTAGGTCGTGGGCCGTGCGCGGGCGGGGCTGTGCCGAGCCGGGCCGTGCCGGGCCGGGCGGAGTGCAAGACCGCCCGAAGTCCTACACTGGTGCACCGGAAGCGCCTGGAGAAGGCGCGGGAAGGGTGGCAATGTCCAGCAAACTGGTGTTTCTCGATATCGATGGCACATTGGCCGACGAACGGCATGAAGTGCCGATCTCCGCGCAGGAGGCATGCAAGGCGGCCCGGTCGCGCGGCCACAAGCTGTTCATCTGCACCGGACGCTCGATGCCGAAGATCGAACGCGGCATTCTCGATCTCGGATTCGACGGCGTGATCTCGGTGGCCGGAGCGCAGGCGGACGTCAACGGGCGGGTGCTGTTCCGGCATGACATCGCGCCCGAGGCGATCGACGCCGCAACCGCGTATTTCGAACGGCACGGCATCGAGAACTACCAGTGGCAGGGCGCGGACGGCATGTACATCTCGTGCGGGTATGCGCGGCATCTTGAATCCAAGGGGTCGGCCGTGTGGAAGAACGGTCAGTTCGCGCGGTACTGGCATCTGATCGACGACATCGCGGTGCCGGACGGTTCCACGCTGGGGCATGTCATCCATGCGAGCAAGGGCTCGTATTTCTCCGGAGCGGATCCCGATGTGAGTTTTGATGACGTATCGCGTGATTTGGGGGAGTGGTTCACGCTGGTTCACGGCTCGTACGATGATATTTCGCTCAACAACGGCGAGTTGCTCATCAACGGCGTCGACAAGGGCACGGCCCTGTGCGATGTGGCGAAGGACCTCGGCTACAGCATCGCCGACACAATCGCGATTGGCGACAGCGACAACGACACCGCGATGCTCAAGGCCGCGGGCACATCCGTGGCGATGGGCAACGCCACTCATGGCATCGAGTGTTTCTGCGACATGACCACCACCGACATCCACGACGACGGTATCGCCAACGCCTTCGTCACCCTAGGCCTGATCTGATTCAGCGCGTCGCGGGGCGACTGCTGTCTTGCCCCCCCCCGCTGGCGGGCTGAGCCGTTAAGCAAACAGCGGAGCTGTTTGTAGGCGAAGTCGAGCTGACAGGCGAGCAGCAGAATGGTCGTGCGTAGCACATCCGTAGTTGCAGGGCCCGGAGGGCTGCCGCGTAGGGACTGTGCCATCTTTTGCCCCCCCCGCTGGCGGGGGCTGTCGCGTAGCGACTGGGGGTGGTCGTCAGTCAGCGCGCGCAAGATGCCGCCTGCGCGCAACGCCGTACTGGACATTGTCCGGTGTTCGCGTGTATCTTGGTAATGTTGCCCCTTTAGCTCAACGGTTAGAGCAGCGTCCTTTTAAGTCGTGGGTTGTGGGTTCGAATCCCACAGGGGGCACGGTTAAGTCCTTGGAAATCGGCGTTTCCGGGGACTTTTTGCTTGCCATTGACTTTCGACCCTAGTAGGGGCCTGATGGGAGGTGCTTCCTTCCGTCGATTCATTGCTCGTGTTGAAATCCAACATTCGGATATCATGAAAATTACCAATACCCGCCTGAAGCCGTGACTGCTGCTCTTACATGTGGCGGATTTTTTCATCTGCGATATCAGAGGGGAGTGTGGCGATGGCGTCCATTACCGTACATCCAGCCACGCTCCGGTGGCTGTAGCACATAGAGATGGTCTTGCCGAGCTTCCTCAATGGCTAAATGCGGATGCTCCGTTGGACTTGTCTTTTACCAAGCTATCCACGATTGGTTCTGCGTTGCAGATGCTGTTTGGTGCGTTGATGCGTTCCGTGGTTCCTGAAGCTCGTGAAGACGAGCTGATTAGATATCGGACGATTAACAATCAGGGAGTCGAAGCGAGCCGGAATCTTCGAGATACGATTGTTACTTCAAGGATTTCATGGCTCCGAACGCAGGGGATCGCCATTTCCGTGTCTTCCGGGTGCCGGCCAGTGTCTTTCAAGTACCGGTCGGCGGCGACGGGAGACCGCTCGCCGACGTCCTTCGTGGCGAACGGGCTCCGATGGATGCGCTTCATCGCCGGCCCGAAGCAGCATGCCCAAACGTTTGGCAACGTATAGGAGTGTCGGAACACGACGGAAGACAGGCCGGGGCCGGACCCCGGTCACGGAACCGCCTCCGCGCGTGGGAGCGGGCCCGACGATTCATGGGAACGGCCGTCCGCCCGTCGTTCCTGACGGACCGCCGAGACGATATGGGGGTGGCGTCCTTCAGAAACGCGGCGTGTCGGAAAGGAAGGGGCAAAGGGGCGGGGGGGGGGGGATGTCATGGCTGCCGTCCGCGGCAAAGGAATCCCGGCTTCGTACGGCGGAGAGGGGGGGTGGCGCGTCGGGTGGAAGACGTCCCTCGTCGTCGTTCCGCGTTATTCTGCCTTCCACAGTGAGGGAACCAAGCCGATCCGTCCGGAGGGAGGTGCGCATGCCGGCATCGTCGAAGACCATCGTCCGTGGTTGGGGAGCCGTCCTGGGCCTGGAGGACGTCCGGAAGGCTTGCGACGTGCGCCGCCGGGCGTCGTTCAGGGGAAGGCTGCTGTCCGTCGTGTCCGTCGCGCTCGTCGTGTCGGGGCTGGTGGTGGTGTCCGTGCCGTTCTTGCTGCAGTCGCGGTCCGCCGGGGGACAGTCCGCCACGTCTGATCGTCTGGAGAAAACGGTCGCGGGCTGGCCGTATCCGCGGGCGGAGAACGAATTGAAGGAGGCGCGCGCGTACAACCGCGACCTCGCCTCGCATGGACAGTACGTCCTCGGCGAGGCCAACGACCCGTTCACGCAGACGAAGGGTTCCGTCTCCGACAAGAGATACCTCTCCATGCTTGACGCTGGCGGGGGCGTCATGGGGTCGGTCACCATCCCGAAGATTGGGGTCGACCTGCCCATCTACCACGGCACATCCGAATCCACGCTCGAGCTCGGGGCAGGCCACCTGTATGGCAGCAGCCTGCCCGTCGGAGGCAAGGGCACGCACGCGGTCATCACCGGGCACAGGGGCTTGGTCAAGGCATTGATGTTCACCAGGCTCGACGAGCTCAAGAAGGGCGATTCCTTCTACATCAAGGTGATGGGCGAGACCCTGGGCTACAAGGTCGACCGCGTCAGCGTGATCGAACCGTCCGACGTGTCGAAACTCAGGATCGTCGAGGACGAGGACCGTGTCACCCTGATGACATGCACGCCGTACGGGGTGAACACGCACCGTCTGCTCGTGTCCGGACTGCGCGCCGCGATCCCGGCGGAGGTTCCAGACGAGTCACAGGTCATCGACCCGCGTCCGGTTCCTCTGTCCGTGGTGGCGGCCTACGTGCTCGCGGCGTTGTGCATACCGCTGTTGTTCACAAGAGATTCTGATCCGCGGCGTCATAGTTCGGGCGTGAAATCCGATTCCGTCCTTGGAAGGAAGCACTGATGAGAATGGCAGAAAACGGAAAAACCACCGGGGGGGGGGTATAGGTTCCTCCTGGCTATAATGGTCGTCCTCGCCATGGTGCTCGCGTTGTCGGTGGGCGGCACCGCGAGCGGCGAGGACATGCCGGCCGGCACGTCCACGGCGGAGACAGCGGTGAAGTCCGCCGGCAAGACGGGCGAGATCACGTTCCCCGTCGGCTCGTACATCGTCGACATGGGCGACACCTTTTCTGACGACGCCCAGCTCAAACCATACGGCCTCATCTACGATCTCGTCCTCAACGCCAAGGTCCCGGTGTACTGGGTCATCAACGGGAGCAAGACCAGCCAGACCGGCGTGGACCTCACCTACAACGGCAGGAACTACATCTCCGGCCCGTTCGTCATATCCGGCGTACAACGTCAGGTCGATGCTGTTCAAGTGGCGCGGCTACGGCGTGCGCATCGATGGGCCCACCGACACCGCCGTCACGGTTGCCGACAGCCGGAAGATCTCCTCGGTCCCCCGCGTCGTGCTCGACAAGCAAAACGGCGATATAGCCAAGAAGTACCTAGTCAAGGCTGGCATCCTGCGGAACGAGAATGCCAGCGATGACCGCGTCTACAAAGAAAAAGCGACTCCGGCGGACCTGGACTCTTCCTGCGACGACATCTACGTCATGCCGCACGCCGAACCGACCACAGCGACGCATAGCCCACTCGCCTCCTTCAACAAGGGCGGCGGCTACATCTGGGCCGGATGCCACGCCGTCTCCTATCTCGAAAGCAATACCAAGGGCAAGGGCGTGGATGACGGTTCCATGTTCTTCCTGTCCACCAACGGCCTGCTCATCGGAGACAAGCATAAAAAAGCGTCGGGTGTAAGCGGCGCCTACCGGGTGACGGGCGCCGCGTCGGACCCGATCATGCAGTTCGTCGGGAACACGTTCGCCGCGCACGCCAACGGAGCGGAAGAGATCTACATGCCCGCCCCCGGCAGCGCGTGGCGCGCCACCACCAGGGTGCTGGAGACCGACCCGAACCAGCGGCAAGTCCTCGCCGGTATGTCTCCCGGTCCGGCCGTGTTCATGGCCGTGGGTCCCGGATACGGCGACTACGGCAACGGCATGGTCATGTACGAGGCCGGACACGAATTCAAAAAAACACCGACGCCGACCGCAACGCCATACGAGCGTTCCTGAACTTCCTCATCCTGTCCGGAGTGGAGAAAAGCCTCGACGTGAAGGCCGCGATCCCGTCCGACGCCACGGCCGGATCGACCGTGCAGGCTTCCGTGACCGTCACCAAAGGCACGCCGCCATACACGTACCAGTGGCAATCCGACTGCAACGCGTCGTTCTCCGACCCGACCGGATCGGCCACTTCCATCACGTTCCCGAACGAAGGCCCATGCCATGTGAAGGTCACGGTCAAAGACCAATGCGGCCGCGCCACGTTCGACACCCGGCTGGTCGACGTCAAGACCCGCAAGGGAACCGTCTCATGGCGCAAGACCGACACCGAAAACAATCCGCTGGCCGGATCCTCCTGGACTCTGACCGGCCCGGACGGCCAGTCCAGGACCATCACGGACAACGGCGACGGCGACGAGGACCGGACCGACGGATCGTTCAGGGTGACAGGCCTCGACATGGGCGCGTACACGCTCACCGACTCCCAAGCCCCGTCCGGGTTCCACAAGGATGACAGTAGCCACCCGTTCACGCTCGACAACACGCATCCCGACTGGACGTTCACCAGTGGATTCGTCAACAGTCCGACACCCGCCACGGTCACCGTGAACGGCTCCAAAACCCTGACCGGCCGCGATTCGAAGAACGGCGAGACGTTCAGGTTCACGTTCATCCCATCCGACCAGGCCACCAGACAGGCCGTTAGGGACAAGACCATCACGGTATCCAAAACACGGTCCGTCGGCGGTCTGCGGGACGGCGTGGCCAAGGACTTCACCTTGGCCACGGCGACCGTGGCCAAGGCCGGCACGTATACGTTTTACGCGGCCGAGGACCGGACGGACTGCCCGGGCGACCTTGCCTGCTCGAAGGCCGGATACCGGATCACCATCACGGCCACCGGCGGCACCGCATCCAGCGGCGCCCTCACCGTCCATGCCTCCATCGCAAAGACCAAGGACGACGAGGGAAACACGGCCGACGTCACCGGCATCGCGAAGGCGGCGTTCACGATCACGCGGGTCGCACAGAGCGCGCTGCCGTTGACGGGTGCGTCCGAGGCCCGGAACAACACGATGCTCGGCCTGTCCGTCATCGCCGCAGCGCTCGTGCTGGCCGTCCTCGGAGCGAAACGCTCCAGGGCGTAGCGACAGATTTCGCGCGCCGCATGCACGCCGGCGCGCGGCCCGTTCGACCGTCCGGCCGAACGGTCTTTCATGAAAGAAGGAGAGTTCCCCATGAAACTCACTAAGATCACGGCGATGGCGGCCGCCATCGCCACCGTCGCGGGACTGGGGGCCGTCGCGGCGTCCAGCGCGAACGCGCAGGTCGTCACGGACGGTGAGAAGACCATCACGTTGAACGCCACGAGCGCGGACCAATTGACTGGACACACATTCAAGGTCGTGAAGGTCGCGTCCTACGACGTGTACGGCACCGCCCCGAACCAGAGCGTCACCCTCAAGACCGAGGACGGCCTCAAGACGGATATCGCCAAATACCTGAAGTATACGGGCACCGGCGATCCACTCGCCTGGGCGCAGCAGCAGGACCAGGCCAAGCTCGACAAGTCCACCACGAGCCCGTGGCTGGGCGACGGCACCACCCGCGGCCTCGCCGACAAGCTCGCGTCCAAGGCCACGACCACGGTCACGTCGACCCTGTCCAACGAAAACAAGCAGGCCACGTTCACGCTGGACAGCCCGGGCCTGTGGCTGATCGTCGACCAGGCCGTGACCGGCAAGAGCAGCAAGGCCCTGCCGATCCTCGCCGGCACCAAGCTGACCATCAACAACACGGTGTACTCCTCCGGTTCCATCGACATGAAGAACCAGACCGCGTCGGTCAGCAAGACCGTGACCGACCAGACCGTCGCAGCCGGGCAGGATGCCTCCTACACGATCACGACCAAGGTTCCGAACTACGTGGGCTACAAGGTCAACGGTTACCAGTTCACCGTGTCCGATAAGTTCGCGCACAACGCGCCACTGTCCTACAAGACCGACACCCTGAAGGTCACGGTCGATAACAAGCAGCTGACGGCCGGCACCGACTACACGGTCACCGGCTTCAACTCCACGTCCAAGACCTTCATCATCGACCTGAGCGCCTACATCAAGGCCAAGGGCTTCAAGGGCACCCCCGTCGATGACTCCAAGTTCACCGACGCCGACCTGGTCGGCAAGAACGTGACCGTCGAATACAAGGCCACCGTGACCGGCAGCACCGGCAACACTGGCGTCGCGAACACCCCGACGATCAGGTATCCGAACGATCCGAGCAACAATGAGAGCAAGCAGGAAGTGCCGGGCACCCCGGTCAAGGTCTTCAACTTCGACTACACTCTGGTCAAGAAGGACAAGACCACCGGTGCTGCGCTCGAGGGTGCCAAGTTCGCCATCAAGAATGCCGACGGCAAGTACCTCGCCTACACCCGCGACCAGGACGGCAACGGCAAGTGGATCACCCTCGACACCAAGCCCGCCGCTGATGCCACCTCCGGCGTGTTCACCACCGGCAAGAACGGCCAGGTGACCTTCCCGGCCCTCGACGAGGGCAAGTACACCATCGAGGAGATCGCAGCCCCGAACGGCTACGTCAACGTGGGTGTGTTCTTCAGCTTCACGATCGCGGCCAACCTCTCCGGCACCGGCGCGGACCAGACCGCGAAACCGTCCTACACGATCGACGCCGATGGCGTCAGCAGCGATCGTTGGGGACTGGTCTCCGACGGCAGCACCGCCGAAGTGGTCGTGGAGAACGTGAAGAGCATCACCCAGCTGCCGCTCACCGGCGGCGCGGGCACCGTGCTGTTCACCGTGGTTGCGGCCCTCCTGATCGGCGCCGGCGTGACCGTCGGCGTCAAGTCCCGCAAGGCGAGCGCCATCGCCTGAACGGTCTGACGGATGCCCCCGGCCCTTCGGGTCCTTCTCCCTCAAGGGGACGTCCGTCCGAGAGGCCGGCATCCCATGGAAACCGCCATGGGATGCCGGCCTTTGCCGTATATGGCGTCTCATACGGAAAGGAACGGCGATGAGAAGGGAGTTCACTCCTGACGAACCTCGTACCTGCGCGGCCTGTGGGCCGTGTCCAACGTCACTCCGACGCGCATCATCTATTCCGACGAGTTCAAAAGATACTTCCTCCGCGAACACGGGAAAGGCAGGGGAGTGACCGAGATCTTCCGCAACGCCGGACTGCTGGCGCTGATCATCGGCAGGAAACGCATCGAACGCTGCGCCGCCCGGTGGGTCCGGCCGGATCATTGTCGTCACCAATGAGCAAGCAATACATCCCATCCCCAACAACCCGTTGAAGAAAGAGCCTAAGATTCCCGATGTGGTCGAGGCGATGGGCGTGCGCTCCATAAACCTACGTGAGTTCTATGACGCTAGCGGCGATCTCATTCCCCTGCCGTATCCCATTCGGCCGACACTCTGATCGTGTGCTGTCGGCGCGGCGTAGCGGTCATCGTGATCATTTGTCGCATCCTTTGCTGTTCCATTCGTGTGCGTCATCGGCGTAACCATCTCGCGTGTGTCGCCCGGGACATTGAGACAGAACAAACGCAATGGCTTCCTGAGCCGTGGCTTCAATGGAGGGTTTTAATCGTGTGCCGGCGCTGTTGCGGCAGCGAGGCGTTCCCTCTGGCGCAATCGCTGAAATGCCTGTATGATTGTCCTTATGTCGGACAATTCAGAGAATGCCGCTGTGGGGCATGGCGGCGAGAGAGACATGGCTCGGGATATTGAAGCGTCATCGATCGCGAGTCATATCGATTTGTTCTTCGATGAACTGCATCGCATTGACGTGGCGTATTCGGATTACGCTCGCCGAGCCGGAGTGTCGGATAATGTGATGTGCATTCTGGACTACCTCAAGGACCATGATGGGGCGTCGCAGCGGGCGATCTGCGAGTACACGCTGTTGCCGCGGCAGACGGTCAACAATGTCATCGCATCGTTTGTGGCGCATGGGTTCGTGGAGCTTGGGGACGCCGAAGGCGATCGTCGGGTCAAAACGGTCCGTTTCACGCCTGCCGGGCGCAGATATTGCAACAGCTTGATCGCGCCGAGTCGCGCCGCGGAGTATCGGGCGATGAGCGAGCTTCCTGACGAGCTGCGCAGCGCGTTGCTCAAGGGCATGGGCGTCTACGGGCGGGTGTTCCGCAAACAGATGCATGACATTTCCGTGTAGTTTTCCCGTCTCGGACTTCGCCACGCCGTATGGCTCAATTGTCCTACTTCGGGACAATACTGAGATATGAGCGTAGACGATTTCGCGAGGGGAAGGAAGAAGCATGCGGCTGGTTGCCCGTTTCATGAAGCCATACTGGGCGCTGTGCGCGGTGACGACGGTGCTGCTGCTGGTCGATGTCGTCGGCGCGCTGGTCATTCCCACATTCGCCGCGGAGCTGCTGAACGAAAGCGCGACATCCGCATCATTCAAGAAGATGACCATCACGGCGGTCGGCATGGGCGTGGCCGCGCTGATTTCCGGCATGTGCGCCGTGGCGGGCGGATGGTGCTGCTCGCAGTTGACCTCTCGCGTCGGCAAGGACATGCGCATGGCTCTGTACCGCAAATCCATGGATCTGTCGATCTATGATTTCCGCAATTTCGGTACGGCATCGATAACCACGCGAACGATCAACGACGTGGTCAACATCCAGATGGCCATGACCAATGTGCTGTGCATGCTGATGCCGGTGCCGATCATATTCATCATCGCGCTGACCCTGTCGTTCCGGCTCGACGTGACCCTGTCTCTGTGGCTGCTGGTGGCGATAGCCTTCGTGTGCGTCGTGGCGCTGTTCATCATGCGATCCGCGGCGCCGTTGTTCCGCAAACTGCAGAAACTGCTTGACCGCATCGGCGCCGTGCTACTCGAAAACCTTACCGGCGTCCGCGTGATCCGCGCCTTCAACAAGGAATCCCATGAGCGGCGGCGCATGGACGGCACGTTCGTCGACTACGCCGATACGTCCATCAAGGCGAACCGGCTATTCGCGAACCTCGACGGCCTGTCGTACTTCGGCATGAACGCATTCATCGTCGTCGTGTATTTCCTCGCGGGAGGACGCATCAGCGCCGGAAACTTCCAAATCGGCGACATCACCGCCATCGTGGAGTATGCGATCATGGCGCTGTTCTATCTGATGATGGCGCAGATGGTGATCATCACCTTGCCGAGGGCGCTTGAATGCTGCGAGCGTGTGCGGCTGGTGCTGGACCACAGTCCGCAGATCGCCGACCCGGAGCCGGGCGCGGCGGTGGATATGAGCGGTCGCGGTCCGCTCCCGGACGGCGAGGTGCTGGCGTTCCGCGATGTGACATTCCGTTTCGCGGACGCGCAGGAGGACACGTTGCGACATGTCAGCTTCTCCTGCAAGACGGGCCAGACCACGGCGATCATCGGTGGCACGGGCTCGGGCAAATCGACGATCGCCATGCTCGCACTGCGGTTCCATGACGCCAATTGGGGAGAAGTCACCCTCGATGGCGTGGACGTGCGCAAGATGACGCAGCACGATCTGCGGCGCCGCGTGTCCTACGTACAGCAGCAGGCGTGGTTGTTCTCGGGGACGATTGCCGACAATCTGCGGTACGGAGACCGAGATGCCTCCGATGAGCGGCTGAATCATGCGATCGATGTCGCGCAGGCCCGCGAGTTCGTCGATTCGCTGCCGCAAGGACTGGAATCCCGCGTCGCGCAAGGCGGTACGAACTTCTCCGGTGGGCAGAAGCAGCGTCTGTCGATTGCGCGCGCACTGACCGGAGACACCCAGCTGGTGGTGTTCGATGACAGTTTCTCGGCGCTCGATTTCAAGACCGACGCCGCGTTGCGGCATGCGCTCGCCGCAGAGACGAACGGGCGTGCGGTGCTCATCATCGCGCAGCGCGTGAGCACCGTCCAGCACGCCGACCAGATCGTCGTGCTGTCGGACGGACAAGTGGCAGGCATCGGCAAACATGACGAACTGATGGCGGACTGCGAGGTGTACCGCGAAATCGTCGAATCGCAGACCAAGGAGCCGGCAATGGGAGAGGAGGCGTGACGAGAATGACAACGCAGAATGACGATATGACGGAAACCGTTGTGAACGCGGGCGACACGGTAAAGACCGACGACATCGAGCTCGAAGCGCCGAAGAACGCGATGGCCACAGCCCGGCGGCTGTTCGTGCAGCTGGGCAATCAGCGGGTGCGCCTGTGCGTGGTCGCCGCGTCGATTCTGCTGTTCACGTTTTTCCATATCGCCGCTCCGATGTACAGCGCCGTCGTGGTGGACTCGATATGGGATGCCGTGCAGGGCGCATGGCGTGACGGCGTTCCGTTCTCAGTAAGCTGGAACGCCGGCGGTATCGGCTGGACGATCCTGATTCTGGCAATCCTGTATCTCGGCGAGTGGGGCTTCTACTACCTGCAGTCCTATCTGATGGCGTCCGTGGCCGAAAACCTCAACCTGACGCTGCGCAAGCAGATCAGCGCGAAGATCCAGCGGCTTCCGCTGCGCTTCTTCGACCGCAATAAGCCGGGAGAAGTGCTGAGCAAGGTCACCAACGATCTTGACCGTATCAGCGAAGTCATGCAGACGGGGTTGCTGCGACTCATCACTGCCATCACCACGGTGACCGGCTCGCTGGTCATCATGGTCTACTACTCGTGGCTGCTCACGGTCGTGTTCCTCGTGTTCATGGCATTGAGCATGTGGGTAACCAAACTGGTCGCCCGCAAGAACCTCGAGATCGCGTCATTGCGTCAGGAGACCATCGGAGAGCTGACCGGCCTGGCCGAGGAATACTACAAGGGCCGCAACATCATCAAGGCATACAATCGCGAGGAAGACAGTGCGGCAGCGATGGAGGACGCCGCCGAACGCACCCGAAAAGCCGCGCAGCTCGCCGACTTCATCACGATATCCGTCAATCCTCTGATCCGCATGATCGCGCGGTTCTCGCAGATGGCGGTGATGCTGCTCGCCGGTTGGATGGTACTTGGCGGCCGCATGACCGTCGGCGTGGCGCAGGCGTTCTACCAATACATCAACCAGGTGTCCGAACCGCTGACCGAAGCCAGCTACATGATCAACTCGCTGCAGTCCGCGCTCGCGTCCGCCGAACGCACCTTCGAGCTGTTGGACGAGGAAGAGGAACGGCCCGACCCCCAGCCAGCTGACGCGGCGAAGATCGCTGAGGAGCCTGTGCAGGGCCGTGTGGTGTTCAACCACGTGAGGTTCGGATACGATCCGCAACGGCCGCTGATGAAAGACGTCAACTTCGTGGCCGAGCCAGGGCAGAAGGTCGCAATCGTCGGGTCAACCGGCGCGGGCAAGACCACGCTGATCAACCTGCTGATGCGATTCTACGAGATCGATGGCGGCGCGATAACGCTTGACGGCGTATCCACAGCCGCCATGACGCGAGGCGATCTGCGCCGCGAATTCGGCATGGTGCTGCAGGATACGTGGCTGTTCGGCGGCACCGTGGCGGAGAATCTCGCCTACGGGCGGCCCGATGCGACCCGCGAGGAGATCATCGCGGCGGCCAAAGCCGTGCGCGCCGACTACTTCATACGCACGCTGCCGCACGGCTACGATACCGTACTCGACAACGAGGCCGGGAACCTGTCGGTCGGGCAACGCCAGCTGCTCACCATCGCCCGCGTCTTCCTTGCGGACCCGCCGATCCTGATACTCGACGAGGCTACCAGCTCCGTCGATACCCGGACCGAGGCGGAAATCGGCAAAGCCATGACAAGACTGATGGCAGGACGCACCAGCTTCGTCATCGCGCACCGGCTGTCGACGATCCGTGACGCGGACCTGATTCTGTATATGGAACATGGTGACATCATCGAGCACGGCAACCATCATGAACTGTTGGAACGCGGCGGCCGTTACGCCGCACTGTACAACAGCCAGTTCGCGTGACACGTCAAGGCTCATCGACGGGCGATCATGCCGGCGATGAGCCTATGCCTCGCGGTCGAGCGGAGGCAACTTGTGCAGGGCCCGCACGATGTCGCATTGGTCGCGCAGCGTGCCTTCGTCGGCGCACATCGTCGGGTACCACATGCGTTTGCGCAATGTGGACTCCGCCCTCAACAGCATTCCGTCATCGCTGGCGTACTGAAAATGCAGATGACTGAGCAGGCCGCCGCTCGCCAGCGCAGCCCGTTCGGGCATCGGATCCATCGCCACCAGCACACTGAACGGGCAGCCTGCCGGCGCGTCCGTCGCATGAAACACATAACAGGGTTTGCCCTCCAACCCCTTGGCGATGGTCCGGTCAAGCCGATACCGGTAGCGGCCCAGTGAACGATCCGGTCCCACCAGCCAGTCGATGATGAATCCGTCGGCCTCGTCGGCCGCCGTTTCGACGCCGGCGCTCTCCTGCCGCGGCGCCCCGTGGCGAGGCGCCATCCTCCGAATCCGCATCGGCCTGACGGTATCGGAACGAGCAATCGCGCAACCGTATGATCACATCGCTCATAGTACACCGCCGATGCTCAGTGCCAGCGGGATCGTGCAGACCGCCATCGCCGCCCAATCAAACCAACGCTGTGAATCTCCGTTATGCAGGTATGCCGGCCGGGCCGTCCCAATCCCTTGGTAAGTGCCGCGACCGACAGGTCATGCGAGACGATCGTCGCGTTCATCAACAGCGGAACCAGCACGAACTCCAGCGACTGGGCCGGATGCCGCAGCAGCGCGAGTCGGCCGGAGACAAGACCGCGAAGGGCCATCGCGTCGCGGGTTCGCCGGTAGTCCCGCCCGATCGTCGGAAAGAACCGGATGACCACCATGCAGGGGATGGCCACCGATTCGGGCACGCGCATACGACGCAGCGCGCACACGAATTCGCTGACGCGCGTGGTGGAGAACGCGTAGGCACCGGTGATGAAACAGGGCATCATCATGCGAAGCCCCACGGAAAACAGCCCGACGACATGTATCCAGGCGTCGGCGTCAGAGCCGGAGGCTGACGCGGCGCCCGAAGCCCCGCCGTGTCCAGCGTCGCCGCGTCCGACCACAATCCCCACCCCAGCAGAACCGCATAGCAGGCCGTCAGCCGCAGTCCCATACGCCAGCGTCCGGCAAGGAACAGCGGCGTGAGGAACAGTGCCGTCAGCAGCGCTTCGGCTCGCGCATCCGCGTGGAAGAACAACAGCGTGTTGGCGAGCAGCATCAGATACAGTTTCGCCCGAGGGCCGAGGACGACGGCCGCTGGCGCGGGAGCGGACTTGGATCTGCTCATGCCGTCTGCGCCGGCTGCATATGCGCCGGTTCGCCCCGCATGGCTGCTCTCGAATGTTGCCCGTGAATTCATGATGTGTCGGTGTCGATGTTCGCGAACACCACGTAGCTGATGAGGATGCCGATCTTGCTGGAGTATTTGCCGGCTTTGGCAATCAGATCGGCGACCAGCGCGAAGTACAGCGCGGAGAACACGCCGATGTTGATCAGATCGGGGATGTCAGCTTGCCGGAGCGGCTCTGGCGTGCGGTGCCGGCCTCGGCGGGGCTTCCCGCCTGTGCGGTCGGGCGGGCGCGCCAGACAAACTGCGCCGATTGCGATGCCTTGCCTAGATGCGTGGGCCGGGGCGCCACAATACGGGTTGAAATAGCCGAAATCCGCAATTCCCCGTGTCAAATCGCCGTTTTGTGGCCCGAAAACGGCGATTTGACACGGGGAATTATCAAGAACGGCTATTTCAACCCGTGTTTTGGTGAAGTGCGACACCGCGATGGAGGGGCGCGGAAAAAGAGAAAGCCCGGCGGGGAAGCCGGGCTTGAGAGAGAAGAGAAGAAGGGGTTCAGTTATTGCGGCCTTGCGGTCGTGATTACTATATAAACGCATGTTTCGGGGCAAGTCATGTGGTTTACCTGAAAAATTCGTGTGAAACCCTGCGTATTTGGCTGAGATGACATAATATTTGGCCTTCCGTAGTATTTTTTCTGCCGCAGCCGTCCCGTTGATGCGCGATGGTGAGGCCGGCTCCTACAGTGGTCGGCATGTCATGCACCACATTGCTTATCGGAAAATCAGCCAGCTGCAGCGGCGCGACGATCATCGCCCGCAACGATGATTCCGGCTCCGGCCGCTACGATCCCAAGCGGCTCGTGGCCGTGGCGCCGACGGACCAGCCGCGCCACTACCGCAGCACGCTCAGCCATGTCGAGATCGACCTGCCGGACGACCCGTGCCGCTACACCATCGCGCCGAACGTGCTGCCGAACCGAGGCGTGCTCGCCGAGGCCGGCGCAAGCGAGCGCAACGTGGCGATGAGCGCCACCGAAACCATCGCGGTGAACGAGCGCGTGCTCGCCGCCGACCCGCTGGTCGAGCTCAGGCCAGCCGAAGGCGTGCCGGGAGAGGCCGGCTATCGGCCGGAGACCCCCGGCGGTATCGGTGAGGAGGACATCATCACGCTGGTGCTGCCGTATGTCTCTTCGGCCCGCGAGGGTGTGGAACGGCTCGGCGAGCTGCTGGAACGGTACGGCACCTATGAGTCGAACGGCGTGATCATTTCCGACGTGGACGAAATCTGGTATGTCGAGACAATCGGTGGGCACCACTGGATTGCGCGCCGTGTGCCCGACGACTGCTATGCGACGATCCCCAACCAGCTGGGCATCGACGACTTCGACTTCTCCGACGCGTTCGGTGAGCGGCGGTTCTTCATGTGCAGCGCGGACCTGCGCGAATTCATCGATCGGCACCATCTGGGCCGTGCCATGCGGCCCGCGCAGGGCGCCGGTTTCGGCGTCGCCGCCGTGCTGCCGGACCACATCAACCCGCGTGTGGTGTTCGGCACCAGCACCGTCAAGGACCATATCTACAACACGCCGCGCGCCTGGTACATGCAACGTCACCTGAACCCGAGCGAGGATTGGGATTCGCCCGCGGCCCGCTACACGCCGACCTCCGACGATATCCCGTGGTGCCGGGCGCCGGAGAACAAGGTGACGGTCGAGGACATCGACTTTCTGATGTCGTCGCATTTCGAAGGCACACCTTTTGACCCGTACGGAACGCTCGGTACACCGGAAAGCCGGCATCGCTACCGTCCGATCGGCATCAACCGCACTGGTCACATGGTCGCGATCGAACTGCGGCACGACGTGCCGGCCGCAGCGGCGGTGGTGATGTGGATCGCCTTCGGTTCCGGCCCGTTCACGGCGGTCGCACCTTTTTATGCGAACGTGGACGACACTCCGGCGTATCTGCGCGACACCACGCCCGAGGTCTCCACCGACAACCTGTACTGGACGAACCGTCTGATCGCCGTAATTGCCGACGCGCACTGGTACGAGACGCGCAACGCGATCGAATACTATGGCGAGCAGGTGCGGGCGTTCGGGCATCGGCTCGTCGAAGAAACGGATGCGGCGCTCGCCGATGCCGAAGCCGGGGACATCCGCGCGGCGCTCATGGCTGCGAACGAGACGATGGCCGGTCGTCTGCAGGATCTGACCCATAAGCTGCTCGATAACGTGCTGTATACGTCGAGCAACCTGATGCGCAACTCGTTCGCCATGTCCGATAGGTGGGTCTGAGGGCTTGCTCCCTTGTCGCAGCGAACGGTTCTCAATAAGAAAGGTGCGAGTCCGTGTGACGGGGGAATGAACACGAAAACAGCAGAAAGCCCGGAATTCCGGGCTTTCTGCGCAATGTTCGCTTGTTCGAAAATGTGCGGAATCCTCGCACCTTTCTTAATGAGAACCGTTCGCTGCTACCTCATACGTCTGCGCGTGGAAATCACACGTCACGGCGGTGCCGTCGGCGAAGACCGAGCGCTGCACCAGCGGGTCACCGCCGACAAGGTCATGCCGCACGAGCTCCTGCATGCCGACGCGCCGGTGCAGCCCGGCCACGACCGCACACCGCTCGATGTCATTCTCGGTACGGGCGCGCAGTGCGGCATTCATATCACCGTCCATGCCGGCATATGCGGCGTCACGGATCAGGTACGGCGCACCGCCGTTGAGCAGCGCGTACAGCATGTAGTCGTCGCCACCGGCCACCCGATCCATCATCCACGGCTGGATCACGCAGTCATGGTAGACGAGGTTGTACAACGGCACCGGGATGCCGTGCCGAGGCGCGTCGGGGGAGCGCATCTGGAAGTCGTACGGCGCGTAATGGCAGAACACCAGGCTCGGCACCGCCCAGTCGGACACCTCCTCGGACGAGGTGAGAATGCCGTGCGCCAGCAGGTATTCGAAGCATTCGGCGCGGCGCTCGTAGCATTCGCGGCGGGTCATGCGGTGCTCGGGATGCGAGCATTCGTCGCCTTCATTGCAGGTGAACACGTCCAGATACGCGCAGTCCAGCGCGATGCCGTGCGTGGCGATCTCACTGAAGTTGCGGCGCACGTAATCCGGCGCAAGCTCGGCGCACAGGTACGTTTGGCGCCCGCCGGCCCACATCGCGTGCTCGGGCATCGTGCCGTCCGCCAGTCGGATCGCATTGCGCGGGTCGAACGTGCGCGCGGCGAAGTAATAGTCGCGGTATTGGTCATGCGTGCCGAACAGGTCTCCCTGCTCATGACAGGCGTCGACCAGCGATTTCATGCCCTTCCAGCCGCCGGCCTCGCGGCATGCGGGCAGATAGTCGGGATGGCCGTTGTCGTAGCCGGGCTGCGCCCAGCCGTCCAGATGCAGGTACAGCCGCCCGGCACCCATTTCGTGCAGCGTGCGCATTTGCCGCTCGCGCTGCGCGAACGTGACGAGCGAATCATTCTTGCCGGGCTGCGCGGGATCATAGAACGACGAGTCCGGCTGAACCTTCGTCTTGATGCCGACATGCACCCATGAACGGCCGAGCAGGTCACGCACCGACGGGTTGCGCGCCGCCTTCTCCGCCAGCGTGCGCAGCCGGCCGCGTTCGTTGACGTAAGCGCGGTACGTCTTGCAGACGGCGGTATGGTCGGCGTGGTCGAGGAGACGATATCGCACGACACGGCGGTAATCCATGCGGCCGAGACTTGGCTCGAACCACATTCCGACGTGCGTGTACGGTCCGCCGGCCGGATGGTCGATGTCATATCCTGCGTTCCACGGCGTCTCGCAGATGGCGATGTACGCATGCCCGTCGCTGCGCAACTGCGCGAACCAGGGCATGTACCCGCCCGCAGTCTCGAACCGCCCGCCGAAGGAGACCGCATCAGTGCCGACCTCGGTAGGCCAGTTATTCGGTATCATCACGCCCTGCTCGTGGGTGATGAGCGTCACGTCATGCGCGTCCGCATGGTCGAAGGACAGCGGAGCAGGCCAAAGCACCCTGTCGATGCGCGGCTCGGCCCCACACTCGCGCAGTGGCACCCATTCGCATAGCACGTCGCCGCTCGACCGCTCGATCCAGATATACGTCTCAAAAGCGTAATCCGCACCCGCGAGCCCGGCGAACACGCTGCGCACGCCGACTCCGGTGCCGGTCTCGATCCGCTCATGCGTGACGGTAGCGGCGCCGGCGAACGAGAATGAACGATCCTCGCGCGTCAGCTGCGGCTCTATGCCGTCGCAGCCGCTCCAGGTCGCACCGTCGCGGCTGAATGAGAACCGCAGCGTCGTCTCATCGAAGCGCAGCATGGTTCCGGACATGGTGAATTGCATCATGGACGTTCTCCTGATCGGTGATAGAGGGGCGAATATCAGCTGGCAGCCCCGCCGCGCGGCACGTCAGTTGAAGCCGACGACCTTCTCTGCGACGACATAGCCGCGTCGGATCACCCAGCGCCCGACAGACCCACGCAGGTTCAGCGCGCGCGACACCAGCTTGCGCCGCACGTCACGCCCGATGGCCGGCGACGCCTTGTCGATGTCCGCCCACAGTTCGTCCTTGAGACGGTAGTTTGCCTTGTCTTTCGACAGGATCAGGAACACCGACGTGACCGAGCTTTCGATCGCGAGGAAATGAATCATATAACGGTATAGGCCGTCCGGCACGGTTCCCGGTTCGGGAGTGGCCTCCACCATGCGCTGGTTGACGAGCCGCAGCTGCGCGACGCGGCGGATCATCACGTCGGTCTGTACGCTCTGCCCCTCGCGCCCGATGAAGTAGTGGTAGAACGGGATGTCCATGTACAGCATCGACTTGACCCACGGGAACGGCTGGTATGCGTAGATGAAATCGACGTAGAACGTGTGCTCGGGCAGCTGCATGCCGGAGTCGCGCACCACCTGGGTGCGGTAGATCAGAGCGTGCATCAGTATGTATTCGGCGACGCCGAAGCAGCCGAGATCGTCCCAGCCGAGCACGGTGTTGGCCGCCATCGCATGACGGAAGTTCACTGTGTGCTTGACGCGCTTGCCCACCTTGTCGTACACGTAATTGGTGACGATCATGTCGACCGGATCCGTGGCGACGCGCTGCACCCGCAGCGTGCCCATGAGCGTGTCGATGGAGGGCATATCCACCCAGTCGTCGGCGTCCACGACCTTGACATACATGCCGGTCGCGTTGGCGATGCCGGTGTTGACCGCGCCGCCGTGGCCCTTGTTGACCTGGTGGATTGCCCGCACGTTGCCGGGCCAGCGCCGCTCGTACATGTCGGCAAGTTCCGGGGTGCTGTCCGAGGATCCGTCATCGACGATCAACACTTCGATGTCGCTGTTGTCCGTCGCGGAGAGCAGCGACTCCACGCAGCGCTCCAGATACGTTTCCATGTTGTAGGCGGGCACCACGAAGGTGAGTGTTTTCGACGATTGTTCCATAGTTCCTCGTTATACAGGTGTCGCGGGGATGACGTGCGACACGTCGCCTCGGATGTTGCAGCGAGTCTAACCTCTACAAGCAAAGCTATCACTAAGCGGCGTTCAGGCAAGTCCCGTCGTCCGTTCCGCCGTTTTTTGGGCTTCCGGCTTGTGCGCGGTTCTGATGATCAGTCGGCGCTCGCGGGCAGGTATGCCGGTTCGTCCGGTTCGGCGGTCTCGACAGGAGCGTCCGGCTCGTCCGGGACCGTTGTCTCGCTCCGCTCTTTGTCTCGACGTTCTTTGTCTTCCTTGGCTGCGAGCTGCTTCGCCTTCTGGCTCTCGAACCGCAGGATCGGCTTGGAATCCAGCCGGCTCAGGCCGTGCCATGCGAGGTCGACGACGTATGCGGCGAGCTGCTCCTTGTTGACCTTCGGCCGATCCGCCCAATATTGACCGGTGAATACGGTCATGCCGACCAGCATCTGCGCATAGTATGGCACGCCCTTGGCGGAGAGTTTCCGGCGTTTGAACGCGGCGGTGAGCAGATCCTCCACGCGCAGGCTGATGTCGCCCAGCAGCGAGTTGAACGATCCGGCCGGGTCGGTGGTCGGCGAGTCGCGCACGAGCACCTGGAAGCCTTCGGAGTTCTCCTCAATATAGGTGAGCAGGGCGAGTGCCGCGCGCTCCACGATCTGGCGGGGGTGCGCCTTGGTGTCGGACAGCGCCTCGATGAGCGCATTGGTCAGCTCGCGCATCTCACGGTCGACGATTACCGCGTACAGTCCCTCCTTGCCGCCGAAATGCTCGTAGACGATCGGCTTGCTGACCTTCGCGTTCGCGGCGATCTCCTCGACACTCACCGCCTCGAACCCCTTGGATGCGAACAACGCTCGCCCCACGCGGATGAGCTGTTCGCGGCGTTGCAGCGCCGTCATTCTTGCAGTATTGGCCATGAGCTCCAGTGTAGTGGTCGCGGTGCCTAGCGCCTATACCTCCCGAAATGTTGTCGGGTCTACGTTTTCGCGGTGGGTCGTGCGGCTGAGGAGAGTCGATCATGAAGACGTATGTAGCCCCGTCGATGATGGCGAGCGAGTTCGACAACCATGACATCGTGTCGTGCGTGTCCTGTTTGATACGTGTTTTCGGTGGCGGTCGCGAGTATTACCACGATGAGGGTGGGGCGCCATTGCCCGACTTGTTCTATGTTGAATATCATGGGACCGCTGGCAATCCGGTGCCGTCTGGTATGCCGCTTTATGCATTGGTGGCAGATTTGCCTATACCAGCGTCTTCCCCGGTTCGATATGTAGGGACGACTCAGGGGCAGCGTCTGTGCCAGCAGCCCAATTAGTCGTCGACTTGGCTGCAACAATGCGACGTATGTGGTATTCCGGCAGCTGTCCGTTGCGGTTTTTAGGCTGGAGCCATGGATACGAATCTGATTATCGGCATTGTCGCCGCAGTGGTGATTGTCGTCCTGCTCATTGTGTGGGGCGTAGTACGCGGCAAGTCGCGTAAGAACGAAGTCGTCGGCCGGCCGGCGGAAACCGCAACATCGCCGCGCCAGGCGGGTCGTGCGGGTGAAGAACCCGAGACGGTCGCCGCAACAGTTGACAGGCAGCTCTCTGCTCCCGAAACCGAGGGCGAAGCCGCCTCCCCTCGAAGTGAGGAAGAGCGTAAACCGGTCGAACCGACGCAGGCCGCCCCGGCCAAGCCGGCGGCTCCCGCATATGATGTACCGGAAAAATCCGGCTCGCGCATTCAGCGGCTCAAGGCGAAACTTTCCAGGTCCTCGAATCCGTTCGGCAAGGCGTTGTTCAACATCCTCACCAAAGACAACCTCTCCGAATCCGATTGGGAGGATGTCGAGGACACGCTGCTGCTGGCCGACGTCGGTGCCGAAGCAAGCGAGCAGCTAGTCGGCGAATTGCGCCGCGATGCGCGCATCACCGGCAAGGCAAGCCCTGACGAGGTGCGCGCCACGCTGCGCGACAACCTGCTCGACCTGGTCGGCCGCGACACCGACCGCCGTCTGAACGTCGACAAGCCGGACGCGCACAAGCCCGGCGTCATCATCATGGTCGGCGTCAACGGCACCGGCAAGACCACCACGGCCGGCAAACTGGCCCGTCTGTTCGTCTCCGAAGACAAGAAGGTCGTCATGGGCGCGGCCGATACGTTCCGTGCCGCCGCAGCCGACCAGCTCGAAACCTGGGGCGCCCGCGTCAACGTGCCCGTCGTGCGCAGCGACAAGGACGGCGCCGACCCGGCATCGGTCGCGTTCGAGGCGGCGGCCCGCGCCAAGGAGGACGACGCCGACGTGCTCATCATCGACACCGCCGGCCGCCTGCAGAACAAGTCGAACCTGATGGACGAGCTCGGCAAGATTCGCCGTGTCACCGAAAAGAACCTGCCCGTCGACGAAGTGCTGCTCGTGCTCGACGCCACCACCGGCCAGAACGGCATGGCGCAGGCGAAGGTGTTCGCCGAGGCGATCGGCCTCACCGGCGTCGTGCTCTCCAAGCTCGACGGCTCCGCCAAGGGCGGCATTGTCATCTCCGTGCAGAAGGAGCTCGGCGTGCCGGTCAAGCTCGTTGGCCTCGGCGAAGGACCGGACGATCTCGCGCCCTTCGACCCGGAAGGATTCGTCGACGGCATTCTCGCGTGAGGTTGTTCGCAAACCGTCGGACATGAACCCTGCAAGCCGGCAGTCCACAACGTGGACAGCCGGCTTTTGCATTCCGGAACCGTTGCCTGCGCCGGAATCCGGCCGAAAGCCAAGACCCGCGTCATCGCGCTTTACATGAGCGTAACGTGTCGTAACGTGTTGAAAACTCAGCGAGCGTTGCATATCGTTGTGTTGATTCCCCCTATCAGGGGATGTCAGATGAAGTGGTAACGACCCGCTTCCCGCGCGGTCAAGATGCGCGGCGGCGGGAACGAACAAGAGAGGAAGGTAACGATGGACTCCGGTAATACCGCATGGATGCTCACATCCGCAGCCTTGGTTTTCCTCATGACGCCTGGCGTGGCGTTCTTCTATGGCGGTATGGTGCGCGCCAAAGCCGTGCTGAACATGCTGATGCTGTCGGCGGCGGCCCTGTCGGTCACCGCGGTCGTATGGACGCTGTGGGGCTGGTCGATCGCATACGCCGGCAGCAGCATCGGCGGCATTTTCGGTGACCCTGCGACCGGGTTCCTGCTGAAGGACACGATGGTGTTCGACGCCGGCACCCGTCAGTACACGGCCGCCGGCCTTGCCGCGAACGGCAACAAGTACCCGAGCAGCGTGGACGTGTCGTTCCAGGTCACGTTCGCGATGATCACCGTGGCGCTGATCTGCGGCGCGATCGCCGAGCGCGTGAAGTACAGCACGTGGATGCTGTTCGTGGCGCTGTGGGTCACGTTCGACTACGCGCCGATGGCGCACATGGTGTGGAACAACGGCCTTCTGAGCGCAAAGGGCCCGATCTCCACCGCGATCGGCGCCGCGGCGCATGATTTCGCAGGAGGCACGGTCGTTCACATCAACGCCGCAATGGCGGCCCTTATCATCGTGCTGATCATCGGCAAGCGCAAGGGCTTCGGCACGCAGCCGATTCGCCCGCACAACGTGCCGTTCGTCATGCTGGGCGCGTTCCTGCTGTGGTTCGGCTGGTTCGGCTTCAACGCCGGCTCGGCGTTCGCGGCCAATGGCACCGCTGGCTATGCGTGGATGAGCACGACCGCGGCGACCGCGGCTGCCATGCTCGCCTGGGGCTTCACTGAGAAGATCCGCACCGGTCATTACACGGCTATCGGCGCGGCCTCGGGTATCGTCGCCGGTCTGGTTGCCATCACCCCCGCGGCCGATGTGGTGTCGCCGTTGTGGGCCATGGTCATCGGCGCGATCGCCGGTGTTCTGTGCTGCTTCGCATGCGGCCTGAAGTTCAAGCTCGGCTATGACGATTCGCTCGACGTGGTGGGCGTGCATGGTGTCGGCGGTTTGACCGGTACCGTGCTCATCGGCTTCTTCGGCGAGGACACTGGTCTGCTCGCCGGCGGCGACTGGCGCCAGCTGGCCGTGCAGGTCATCATCGCCCTGTGCGCGATGCTGTACTCCGGCGTGGTGACCGCGATTATCGCGTTCGCGCTGGAGAAGACCATCGGCTGGCGTGTGACCGAAGCCCAGGAGGTCGGCGGCATCGATCTGGCCGATCAGGGCGAACGTGCCTATGATTTTGCTGGTACTGCCAGCTCGGTTCTCAAGGAGGTGAGGTGAGATGAAGCTCATCACTGCCATCATTCAGCCCCATAAGCTCGATGACGTCAAGGAGGCGCTCGCCGCTGCGGGCGTGCACGGCCTGACGGTCTCGGAAGCCAACGGTTACGGCCGCCAGCGTGGCCACACCGAGGTGTACCGCGGGGCGGAATACACGGTCGATCTGATTCCGAAGATTCGCGTCGAGGTGCTGTCCGATGACGCGGACGCGGAGACCCTGGTCGGCGTGATCGTCAAGTCTGCCGGTTCCGGCACGATCGGCGACGGCAAGGTGTGGGTCGCCCCGCTCGATTCCGTGACCCGCGTGCGTACCGGCGAGACCGGCTCCGCCGCGATCTGAAAGCGGCCCGTGGTTCGGCGCTTTCCGCCGGACGCGGGTTATCGGTAAGACAAGTCCCCGCACGCCGTCACCTGACCATGCGGGGACTCTTTTATATATCGACATCCTTGCCTTCGGTGGCGGAGGGCAAGGATTGAAATTGCTCCCGCTGGCGGGAGCTGGCCCGCGTAGCGAGACTGAGGGTGGTCTTGTGCACCCGGGTGGGTTTGACCACCTCCAGTCGGCTCCACCGACAGCCCCCGCCTGCGGGGCGGAATTTGGCGAAGGTGGTGTGTCTTGAGTTCGGCGGTCGATCATCTCAAGCAACGGTTCATGGACATGAGCCAGCCGGATGCTGACGGCGTGTACCGGGGTGGCTCCGCGAAGCGCCGGGCGCGAACGGAGCTCGCCATGGATTGCCTGCGCCGCCTGTGGAGTGACGCGGTGGCCGCGGTGCCGTTCGACGTGCCGTCCACCGGCATCGGATTCGGTGCGGTCGGGTCGCTCGCACGGGGGCAGATTGGCCCGAGCTCCGACCTGGATCTGGTCATCATCTATGAGCCACATACGATCAACGACCAACAGCTCAATGAGCTGACCAACAAACTGTGGTATCCCCTGTGGGACAGCGGTCTTGACCTCGATCAGTCGGTGCGCACGCGGCAGCAGTGCGAGGCCGTGACCGATTCCGATCTGCCGGCCGCTATGGGCTGGTTGGATGTCAAGCCGATCGCCGGCGATACGGCGTTGATTTCGGCGACGGCCACGTCGATTCTGGAACGCTGGCGTCGAGCGGTCCGCAAGCGGCTGCCGGAACTGCTGAATTCGGCGCGCAAGCGACTGGACGAGTTCGGACGACTCGCCTACCTGAACCAGCCCGACATCAAGGAGGCGCGAGGCGGTCTGCGCGATTCGGTGCTGGTCTCCGCGTTGACTGTGTCATGGCTTGCCGACCGACCGCACGGCCGGTATGACGACGAGGTCGAGGCGTTGCTGGACGTGCGCGATTGCATTCATCTGGCTGCCGGCAAGGACGCGAATCGGCTGCTCGCCCCATATCAGGCGCAGGTGGCGGCGATGCGGGGTCTTGCCGACCCGACACTGCCGCCGGGGGAGCGGGAGGCGCGTTCCATCGAGGACTTGCAGACCCGGCTCGCCCGCATAGGCCGACAGATCGCGTTCGCGCTGGATTCCACGGCGTCGCGTGCCGAGCATTCGCTGACGCATGAGCGCCCGCGTTTCTCGTTCTTCCAGATACTGTCGCCGCGCGGTGGAGGCAGACGAGAGGCCCCGAAGTTCGAACAGGTCGCACCCGGCGTGGCCAAGCACGAGCAGGAAATCGTGCTGGCTCCGGGCGTGGAACCGGAGTCGGACCGGTATCTGCCGTTGCGCGTGGCCGCGGCGGCTGCCGAGTTCGAGCTGCCGATCAGCCCGGTCACCTTGCAGAACCTGCGGCGCTGCCCGATCCGCGATTCCGTGTGGGATGATGAGTCGCGCCAACTGTTCGTGCGTCTGCTGGCCTCCGGGCCGGCGCTCATGCGCGTGTGGGAGGAACTGGATTTCGTGGATATACCCGGTCGATGGATGCCTGAATGGCTGGGCATACGCAATCGCCCGAGCGCGTCTGCAGCGCACCGGTATACCATCGACCGGCACAGCGTCGAGGTGACGTCACGGCTCGCGCGGGTTTCGGCGGCGCGAGGCGAGCGGTATGACGACCGTCACTACACGGCGCTGCTATTGGCCGGCCTGCTGCATGATGTCGGCAAACGTCCGTTCGTGACCGATCATGCGGCAGAGGGCGCCCGTCACGCCGCGGTGATCATGAAGCGCATGGGATTCGACGCGGACATCGCGCGATGGGTGCGCATCCTGGTGCGGGAGCATCTGACGCTCTCTGAGTTCGCGACCGGCAAGAACCCGAACGATCCGGCCGTGGGGGAGTCGCTCGCCCGTTGCGTGGGCCGTGATCCGATGCTGCTGGACATGCTGTATGACCTGACCCGCGCCGACGGGTCATCGCTCGGGGCTACGGCCGGTGAGGAGATATCCAAGCGATACGGGTGGAGCCATTGGCGCGAAAGTCTGGTGCGTGCCATGTACAGCGCCGCCCGTGAGAGTATCCGGGTATAGGTTGAAGGTGGCTATGTCGACGTTGACTTCGGCTGACACGGGATTGTCCGCCGCGTCGAGGGCGCGTACCACGACCAGGTCCTGCGGCATGTATTCCTGACCGCCGACCACATAGGTGTCGTTGCCCTCTCGCACCCAGCTTTCGAACCCGCGACCTGTCAGGCGCGCGCTGAACTGCCTAGCGGCCTTCTCCCGCACGTCGATCATGCTTTGCTTATCTGTGAGTATTCGGATGTCATCTGATTCGGGGCGGAATCTCCTTCCGCGTGGTGTCTCCCATCTTCGGGAGCCGATGCCATTATCATATGATGCTCAGCTGAGGCAAAGGTGATGTCAAGGTGGGTGTTCCGCAGCGCAGCGAGGGCTGTCGCGGGCCGGTCGTTAGAGGGCGGTCTGACCGAGCCATGATTCGCCGCGTATGCGCAGGCCATTGAACAGGCCGCGTCCGCCCATGAGCACGATATTGAACATCGCCCACAACAGCACGGTCGCGGCCAGGTCGCCGGGCAGCATGGGCGCGACGGCGTCCACGCAGATCGCGGTCAATGCGATATACACCGTTGCGGTCAGTGTGCAGGTAATCGCCAGATAGCGGAAATCGCGGGCGCCGATCAGTATGCCGTCCAGCGCCATCATCCACCCCTGTAGTGGCAGGAACGCACCCATCGTCACCATGCCGGCGGCGACCAGCAACTGGACGTGCGGGTTGGGCGAGAACAGGCGGCCGACGAACAGGCCGGCCGCGGCGAATCCGCAGCCGATAGCGGCTCCGGCCGCCAATCCGGCTCGTCCCGTGGCCCGGGTCAGTCGCAGTGTGCGTGCGCGGTCTCCTGCGCCCATCGCCGCGCCCACCAGGGTCTGACCGGCGATGCCTACCGAATCCAGCATATTCATCGCGAAATTCCAAGACGAGTTCACCGCCTGGAACCCCGCCAGCACTGTCGTTCCCAATCGGGCCGCCGAGGCGACCGTCATCACCATCGCGGCGCGAATGGCGAGTGTGCGGATGAATAGCGGCAGGCCATCCCCTCCGGCGGCGGCGATGCCCGACAGGCGTGGTCGCAGCGCAGCGCCGTCGGCCTTCGCCCATAGCACCGCCGGAACCGTCAGAAACAGTCCCATGAACCATTGTGCGATCATCGTCGCCGCGCCCGATCCGGCGATGCCCCAGCCGAATCCGAACACGAACAGCACATCCAGCATGGTGTTGAGCACGGCGCCGCACACCGCGGCCGCCAACGTGATGCGTACCTTCTGCAAACCGCGGAAAATGCCGTTCGCCGCGTACACGAGCAGCATGCCAGGGGCGCCGAGTACCACCGTCTGCGTGTACGCCACCGCCTGGTCGAGCGTCTCGCCCGTGCCCCTGAGCGCCACACACAGCGGCCGGGCCCCTGCGAACAGAGCCGCCGCCAGCACGATGCCGATGCCGAGAGCCAGCCATAGTCCGTCTATGCCGGCCTGCAGCCCCTCTCGGCGGCGGCCCGCACCAAGCAGGTGAGCCACCTGCGCGGTGGTGGAGTAGGCGAGGAAGATGCACAGCCCCACCGCGGTGAGGATGATGGTCGATCCGATTGACAGTCCGGCCAGGGCGGAGACGCCGATGTGCCCGACGATGGCCGTGTCGATGAGCACGAAGGTCGGCTCGGCGATGAGCTGGCCGAATGTGGGGAGGGCCAGCGCGAGTATGCGGCCGTATGCGGCTCGGTTACCGGTGCGGGCCGTGCCGGCGGTCGCGGGATCGGATGATCGTGGGTCAGGGGTGTGCACATGCACACTGTAGCTCATATGGGCGGGCGCGTATGCGGCATCGAAGAGCTGAAAGCGCGGCGGTGATCCGAATGGGGCGCCGCTTATATCGCATGACGACGTGTTTGGCAAATCGAGTGTGGGCGTTTATGGACTTATCCCCATGTTATACACAGAGTTATCCCCCTGATGTGGATAACTGCATATGTTATCCCCAGAGTTATCCCCTAAATGTGGATAACTCAACTTTTTTGTCCACATGACGTCACCCGTGCGTGTCGCGCAGGTAAACGCCGGCTGAATATGACTTGCGAGCAAGCCGTGCGTGACGGTGACGAATGTCGCGTCCGCTTACCGCGACATGCCGTCCGAGAGATGGCCCTGTGCATTTTTCGCCAGATATCTTCCACCGGAAAAGCTCCGATATATACTCAAGTCTTATGGCAGCAGAAGAAACGAATTGGGGAGGGCCGCGCCCGCAATCAGGTGGCTCGTATGTGCAGGGCGACGCGGGGTCGCCGGGGCGCGACGCCGTGTTCGACCGCGTGCCTCCGCACGACGACGAGGCGGAGATGGCGGTGCTCGGCGGCATGCTGCTGAGCAAGGACGCCATCGGCGAGGTCAGCCAGATGATCGACGTCACCGACTTCTACCAGCCGAAGCACCAGACGATATACGAGGCGATCATCGACCTGTTCTCGAACTCGCAGAACGTCGATGTGGTGATCGTCGCCAACCAGCTGATGAAGGACGGAAACCTCGACAAGGTGGGCGGCGCCGACTATCTGCACACGCTCGTCGCGTTCGTGCCGACCGCCGCAAACGCCACGTACTATGCCGAGATCGTGCATCAGCGGGCGATATTGCGCAACGTGATCGCGGCCGGCACCAAGATCGCGCAGCTCGGCTACTCGGCGGAGGGCTCGCAGGCCGAAGACGTGGTGAACCTCGCGCAGGCCGAGGTCTACGAGATGAGTACCGGACGCGTCAAGCAGGACTACGAGGCCATCGGCCCGGTGGTGCACGATGCGCTCGAACAGCTCGACAAGCTGCAGAACGGCGACCTGAAAACCGGCGTGCCGACGGGTTTCCGCGATATCGACGACGTGACCCAGGGCCTGCAGCCCGGCCAGATGGTGGTCGTGGCAGGGCGCCCCGCCATGGGCAAGTCGACGCTGGGCATCGATTTCGCCCGTGCGGCCGCGCTGCATCACAATATGACGTCGATCGTGTTCTCGCTGGAGATGAGCAAGGTGGAGCTTGCGCAGCGCATCATCTCCGCCGAGACCAACATTCCGCTCGCGGCGATGCGCCGCGCCGACGACATCACCGCCGACCGGTGGAACACGCTCAACAATTTCTGGAACAAGTTGCAGAACGCGCCGCTGTTCATCGATGATTCGCCGAACATGTCGCTGATGGAGATCCGTGCGAAATGCCGCCGTCTCAAGCAGACCAACGACCTCAAGCTCGTCGTTATCGACTACCTGCAGCTGATGTCATCCGGCAAGCAGGTGGAAAGCCGACAGCAGGAGGTCTCGGAGTTCTCGCGAGCGCTGAAGCTGCTCGCCAAGGAGCTGGAAGTGCCGGTCGTGGCGTTGTCCCAGCTGAACCGTGGGCCCGAGATGCGCAACGACAAGAAGCCGCAGCTGTCCGACCTGCGCGAATCCGGCTCGATCGAGCAGGACGCCGACGTGGTGTTGCTGGTTCATCGACCGGATTTCTACGACAAGGAGGACCGGCCCGGCGAGGCGGATATCATCATGGCGAAGCATCGTAACGGTCCGACGGAGACGTTCCATCTGGCGTTTCTGGGCGCATACTCGAAGTTCAAGGACATGCCGCAGGACTACAACAGCGATCAAGGAGTGTGACGATGGGTGAGGAAAACGGATCCCAGCCTCGTGAAACATCGCGTGAAACACGGCGCGAGGCGCTGGGCGGGCAGTCGGATGCGGCGCGTCCATGGACCGCGTTCGCCACGCCGCTGATCGGCAAAGCCGTACGCGGCGCCTCTCGGCTGCTGCGGCACGGCGGCAGCGCGTTCCCCGGCAGGATCGTCGAACAGATCGACCCCGGTTTCCTTGCCCGCACGCTCGCCGACCTGCCGTATGGCGTGGTGCTGGTGTCGGGCACGAACGGCAAGACCACCACGACGCGCATGGTCGCCTCGATGCTGGAGACACTGGGACTCAAGGTGTTCACCAATCCGACCGGCTCCAACTTCACGCGCGGCGTCGTCTCGGCACTGCTGACCGAAGTGCCGTTGAGCGGCAGGCTGGACGCCGACGTGGCCGTGCTTGAGCTTGACGAGGCGTATGCGGTGAAATTCGTGCAGCAGGTGAAACCGCGGTTCGCGCTGTTGCTCAACGTGATGCGCGATCAGCTCGACCGGTTCGGCGAGATCGACAACACCGCGCGTCTGCTGGAGCGTGTCGCCGAGGCGACGACGGGCACCGTGGTGCTCAACCGTGAGGATCCGCGAATCGCGCGTTTCGCTTCGGCCGTGCCGGAAGGCACCGGAGTGCGCTATTTCGGGCTGGCGCCCGAACTGCGTCGGTTCTTCCCCTCCGACGACGACATGCAGACCACCGTCGCCGAAGAGGCCGCGAGCGTGGCCGGCAATGGCCGGCCGTCGGCAAATGACCGCGCGCAGCAGGAGCCGGCAGGCACATCGGTTTCGGCTGAGGCCCCCGATGCCGATGGGCGCGAGGCGACGGCCGATGTCACGCTGACCCGTGTCGGCAACCATGAGGCCGATTTCCTGATTGACGGGCGGGCCGTCCATACCGCCGTCAAGCTGGAAGGCGTGTACAACCTGTTCAATGCGGCGGCGGCGCTCGCCACCGTCCGCGCGGTCATGGCGCAGGATATTGCTTCGGCGCAGGTCGCCGAGACCGTCCCCGCCGAAACCATGCCCGGCCAGGCCTCGCATGCGTCAGACGCGGCGATATCCGACGAGAGCCCAGTAGACAGCCCAGTAGACAGCCCAGTAGACCATGACCGGCTTCTGGCGGCGCTCGCCGAGGTGACCCCCGCGTTCGGCCGCGGCGAAACGATTGCGGTCAACGGCAGCGACGTGCAGCTGCTGCTCGTCAAGAACCCGATGGGCTTCAGGCTGTCGCTCGGCTCGTTCCCGCCCGACGGGCATGACACGATGATTGCCATCTGCGACCTGTACGCGGACGGGCGCGACATGAGCTGGCTGTGGGATGTCGATTTCACCAGCCTGCGCCCGACTGGCGTCGCGATGGTGTCGGGTACGCGAGCCTGGGACATGGCGTTGCGGCTCGAATACGATCAGGTCAGGGTGGAGCAGACCGGCACGGACCTGGAGGCGGCGGTGCGGCAGTTCGTCACCGCCCGTCCCGGTGTGCCCAAACACATCTACTGCACGTACACGTCGATGCTCCGCGTGCGTGCCGAACTCGCCAAGCTGACCACCGTCGCCGATGCCGGCGTCGGGCGATGAACGGCGCGACGACTGACAGCATGAGCGGGAAAGGCGAACGGATATGGGAAAAGTGATCGACGTGATGTCCCTCTACCCGAAGGACATGAACATCTACGGGGATTCCGGCAACGTGCTGGTGGTTCTGCGCCGGCTGGCACTGTACGGGTATGAGCCGCGCCTGCACGCATACAATCAGGGCGACGAATGGCCCGAGCACGTGGACATGATCCTCGGTGGCGGCGGTCAGGACACCGGGCAGAAGAAAATCACCGGCGACCTGTTCAAGCGGGCCGGCCGGCTGCGCGACCTGGCCGCGGACGGTACGCCGATACTGATGATCTGCGGCCTGTTCCAGCTGTTCGGCGAATACTTCGAGACCTCGGAAGGCGAGCGGTTGGACGGCATCAACGTGCTCGGCGCGTACACGGTGGGGCAGAGCCACCGGATGATCGGCAATCTGGTCGAGCACAGCGACGAATTCGGCGACGTGATCGGCTATGAGAACCATTCCGGGCAGACGTTCCTGCGCGAGGGAACATTGCCGCTGGGGCATGTCGATCATGACGGTACCGGCAACAACGGCGAGGATCATACGGAAGGCGCTCGTGTCGGCAATGTCATCGGCACGTACATGCATGGCTCGCTGCTGCCGAAGAACCCCGCGGTCGCGGATTTCCTGATTCGGGCCGCGGTGACGAGACGGTACGGGGAGTTCGAGCCGGACCAGTCCAGCGAGCAGATGTTCGAACTGGCACGGTTGGACGCTCTGGCGGACAAGGCCCGCGAGGTCGCCGCCGCCCGCCCCCGGTGAATTGGACGGTTCCATGCCCTCGGACTCTGCGATGCTTGACGGGTCGATGAGCTTGATGGGCCGATGAGCGGATTGCCGGGGCGTGGTTTCCATCACGGCGTGGTTTCCATCTCATAGCGGAAGCCACGCCACCCCTATCGCGTTATGTGACGGGTGGGGGTAATCTTGGAACCACAAGTAACCAAAGGAGGTATCATGGCTGATTTCGATTTGGGTGAAGGCCTGCGCCGGGTGTTCCTCGCGGGCGTTGGGGCATTGGCCACCGGCGTTGAGCTGGGGCAGCAGGGCTTTGAGAAGAGCCAGCAGATCGTCGACGATCTGGTGAAGAAGGGCGAGCTCACCGTGGAACAGGGCAAGGCGTTGAACACCGAGCTCAAGCACAAGGCGCAGGAGGCCAAGGAGAAGGCCGAGGAAAAGACTGAGGGCGCCAAGGAGCAGAGCGATGCCGGTGCCGCCGCCGAAGATCCTTCCCCGGCGGAAGGCTCCGCTGCTTAGCATGCCGGAGCAGCACACCATGCCGTCCTATACCGCGGGCGGCCATGCCGGCGACCCGCGGCATGATCCGGAACGGGGGAAATCCGCATCGGGGTCGGACGGTTCGGCGAAAGACGGTGTCGTGACGCGACGTGCCGGCATACGCCGCGAATGGGACGGGTCTCCCACCATCGGGCTGTTCAACAATCATCGCGACACCTTCTCCAGCCGATATCACCTGACGAGGCGCGGGAAAGTCAAGCGCCTCGGACAGATCATGCGCATCGCGAACCAGTTCGACGTGGTGCACGGCCTCACTCCGGTGAAGATGAGGCTGATGCTGGAGGCACTGGGCCCCACATTCGTCAAGGTCGGGCAGATACTGTCCATGCGGTCGGAGATTCTGCCGCAGTCGTTCTGCGACGAGCTCGCGAAGCTGCGCGCCGATGCCGACCCGATGCCGTATCAGATCGTCGTCGACACGTTGACACAGGAATATGGCCGCCCCATAGACGAGGTGTTCGCCCGCATCGATCCGACGCCGCTCGGTTCCGCATCCCTCGCGCAGGTGCATCGCGCCACGCTGGTCACCGGCGAAGACGTCGCCGTGAAGGTGCAGCGGCCTGGCGTGCGCGAGATCATGGCGTTGGATGTGTCCATCATGCGTTCGATCGCCCGGGCTGCCACGAAGATGCTGCCCAGTGCGCAGGTGGTGGATCTTGGCGGCGTGATCGAGGAACTGTGGGATACGTTCGAATCCGAGACGGATTTTCTGGTGGAGGCGCGTAACCTCAGCGAGTTCAAGCGCTTCTGCGAGGCCTATCGGTATATGGACTGCCCGAAACCGTACATGGATCTGTGCACCGAGCACGTGGTCGTCATGGATTACGTCGAGGGCATCGCCGTCTCCCATACCGATCAGCTGATCGAAGCCGGGTATGACCTCAAGGAAATCGGCACCAAGCTGGTCGACAACTATGCGACGCAGGTGCTGGACGACGGTTTCTTCCATGCGGATCCGCACCCCGGCAACATCATCATCTCCGGTGGCCAGATCGTGCTTATCGATCTGGGCATGACCGGGCGGCTCAACAGCCAGACCCGCAGCGTGCTCCGGGAGATGATCTTCGCCGTCGCCAAACAGGATTCCGCCGCGCTGGCGGACGGTCTGCTGCGTTTCGCGGGCACCGAGTCCAATCCTGAGGATTACCCCGCGCTGCTGGCCGACCTGGACATGGTCGTCAAGGAGTTCGGCACGGTAGACCTGGGCGACCTGGACATAGCGGCGTTCCTGACGTCGCTGACGTCGTTGGCCCAAAGGCACGGCATCGAGGTGCCGGGCACAGTGACGACGGTCGGCAGGGCGTTGGTCACGTTGGAGGGCCTGCTGGACGAATTCATCCCCGACGTGAACATGATTCAGATCATCTCCGACCATATTGCCGGCAGCAAGTCGTTGGATCGAGCGGCGAAAGACGAGATCAAGACGCTGGGCGTCGAGGGACATCAGGCATTGCACGGCCTGCTGTCCGCGGCGAGCGAGTCCAGGGTCGCGATGCGCATGCTCACCCGAGGCCAGCTGCGCATGAACATGGAGGTCGTTGGTTCCGAGGAACCGATGCGCCTGCTGTCGGACATGGTCAACCGTCTGACGATGGCGTTGATCGTCGTCGGCCTGTTCGTCGGATCGTCGATCGTGTACTACGCGGGCATGAAGCCGATCATCTTCGGCATACCCGTCGTGGGATTCATGGGATATGTGATAGCGTTCATCCTCTCCGTATGGATCGTGTTCGACATCTACTTCAAGGGACGCAGATCAAAGCGCCGGTAGTACTCGACGGAATGATTTGCGCCCCACGGTCCGGTCGGTCTTCAGGCCGGTCAGTTTTACGGGCCGGTCAGTTTTCCAGGAACAGCTGCGGTGCCTTCATGAAGTTGTTGGCGCAGTGTTCCCCGCAGAAGTAATAGGTCGTGCCGTCGTGCTCGCGCGTGATGGCGTCGTTGTTGACGGCGACGGTCATGCCGCACACAGGGTCGGTCGCGGTCTGCGTCGCGTCGTTCATGTCTGCGGAATGCATGTGGTTCATGTGCATGGGTTGCTCCTTGTTCGGCTGATGGTGATGGCCCTCATCGGTGTGATGGCCATCGGCACGGGGACGGTCTCCGGTGTCGAGAATGATGTTGCGCGCGCCGTGTTGGTCGGGCGCTCTCCTGTCGGCGTCTCTTCCGCCTGCGGCGGTGAAGGAGACGGTGTCGGGGCTCAGTGTGACGCGCCGCATGCGGTTCGCGTTCAGCACCAGGCAGACGGAGCTGAGCGCCATCGCCAGGCCTGCGATCATCGGGCTGAGCAGCCAGCCGGTGAAGGGGTACAGCACGCCGGCGGCGATGGGGATGCCAATGATGTTGTAGCCGAAGGCCCAGGCGAGATTCTCCCGGATGTTGCGCATCGTGGCTTGGGATAGGTTGAGGGTTTTCACCACGCCTCGCAGGTCGCCGCTCATGAGGGTCACGTCGGCGGATTGCATGGCGATGTCGGTTCCGGTGCCGATGGCTATGCCCACGTCTGCCTGTGCCAAGGCGGGGGCGTCGTTGATGCCGTCGCCCACCATGGCCACCAGTCCATTGGGGACGTCGGCGATGGCGGGGGCCACCGACGACTGTGCCGCGGCGGCGTCGCGCGATATCTGCAGCTGCCTTATCCAGTAGGCCTTGCCGTCGGGCCTGACCTGAGCGATCACCGTGTCGATGCCGACTTCCGCGGCGACGCGTTCGGCGACCTCCGCCTTGTCTCCCGACAGCATCACCGTGCGGATGCCAGCGGCTCGAAGCGCTGCTATCGCCTCCTTGGAACCCGGCTTGACGCTGTCCTTCGTATAGCTCGGCTTGGCGTAGTCGGCGTCGTCATCGATGGCTCCGACGGTGATCGTCCCGGTCTTGTCGAACACGACGGTTCGGATGTCGCGGGCCTGCTCCAAGGCCCTGGCGGATGTGACCAGCACGCCGTTCGTGGCGCCGAGGCCGGTCGCCGCGGTCACCGATAGCGGCGTGGCCAGTCCGAGCGCGCAAGGACACGCGATGATCAATACGCTGACCGCCGTCACCAGCGCATGGGCTAGTTTGGGTTGCGGCCCGAACGTTATCCATATGGCACCGGTCCACAATGCGGCGATAATCACCGCGGGGACGAACACGCGGGCGATCCTGTCGGCCAGACGCTGCACGGGCGCTTTGGTCGCCTGTGCGCGTGCGACCAGAGCGATGATCTGGGAGAGCACCGTGTCCTCGCCGGTGCGTGTGACCTTCATGACCACATTGCCCTGCTGCATGATGGTCGCCCCCGTCAGGGGCTCTCCGACGCCACGCCGGGCCAGAACGGATTCGCCGGTGATCATGGACTCGTCGACGCTGGCCTCGCCGGCCAACACGACGCCGTCCAGCGGTATGCGCTCGCCGGCGCGGATCACCAGCAGATCGCCGGTCTTCACGCGGTCGATGTCGATGTCTTGGGATTGGGCAGGGTCGAGCCATCCGTCGCCGGATGCCTTGCCGGCGGCCAGATCCTTGGCCAGTGGCGTTCCGACATCGAGGATGTGGGCGACACGTGGGCGCAGCTTGATCAGTGATTGCACGGCCTTTCCGGTGCCCTCACGGGCTTTCGCCTCCAACAGGCGTCCGACTAGAACGAGCGTGATCACTACGCCGACCGACTCGAAGTAGGGCTCTCTCGACCCCTCGGGCATCAGCTCCGAGACGAAGCACAAGGCGATGCTGTACAGGTATGCGGCGGTGGTCCCCAATGCCACCAACGAGTTCATGTCCGGAGAACGATGCCACAGTGCCGGCCATCCGACGCGGTGGATCGGCGCCCCGCAGTAGAACATGACCGGGGTGATGAGTATGGCCTGCAGCCAGGGGTTCATCAGCCATGAAGGAACGAGCGAGTGACTGACGAGCATGAGCATCATGGGGACGAACACCGGGAGCGTGAGAACGGTGCCGATGGCCACCAGCATGCCGGTATGGCGAATCTCCTGACGGCGTTCCTCCGCCTCCTGCCGCTCGGCCAGCAGCGCGTCCGCGGCGGACATCCTGGGCGTGCCGGCCGGTATGGTGGTCCCGGTCGATGCAGTGCCGTCGTCCGGTTTTGTGGCGGAGTCCGTCTCCCCCTCGACGCGAAGCAACCCATGCACCATGTTCATGCCGCATGCAAAGGGGTAGTCGCCGGCCGGCAGCGGCGGAAGCGACATCTCGGTGGTCTCGTTGCCCGGCAGCATCGTGTCCGTTCCGAGATCGGGGAACACGACATGCGACGTGCATTCGCCGGTCTCCTTCCGATCGAACCTCAGCGTGATCGGAATGCCGGCTTGCATCGTGACGATATCGGGGGAGTACCCACCCCTGACCGTGATGGTCGCCTGTTGAACGCCGTCATGCAGCGTCGCCCGGGCGCCTCCCCTTCTGGGCGCGAAGAAGAATCGCAGGATGCACCATGTCAGCACGGCGGCTATCACCAGTGCCGCCACACCGAGGAAGATGTCGAATTCCATCGCCGCTCCTTTCCCCTTTCTATCATAATCTCGGATATTAACTATACCCTATACCCCTAGAGGGTATATAATGCGTGTTGTCAGGAATGTTCGCGCTGGGCGGAAGGTTGGTTATGCAGGGTTACGACGGAGACAAGGCGAAGATCCTCGCGCGGCTGCGGCGTGTCGAGGGGCAGGTCCATGCGGTCGCGCAGATGGTGGAGGATGATGTGTATTGCATCGATGTACTGACCCAGATCTCCGCCGCGACTTCGGCATTGAAGGCCGTGTCGGTGATGCTGGTTGACGACCATCTGAACCATTGCGTGCGGCAGGCAGCGGCCGAGGGCGGCGAGGTGGCCGACGAGAAACTGTCGGAGGTCGAGAAGGTGATTTCCCGACTGGTTCGCTCATAAGTGCGGCACTCGCTCGTCCGCGGGATGATGTGTAATAATACACATGTTCGATGAAGTGCTTGATGTGGTGATCGTTGCGGTGGTGGCGTTGTTGGGTCTGGCCGCCGGATTCGCGCTGGGCAAAATGCGTGGCCAAGCCTCCGCCCGCATGGCGAAGGCCTCCGAGGTGGACGCGCTGAGGGGATCCTGCGAGGCCATGAAGGACGACAATGCGCGGCTTGCCGCCCAAGTGGCTCAGGCCAAGGCCCAGTCCGAGGGACTTCTGCAGCAATTGTCGTTCGCGAAATCCCAGCTTGCTCAGGCGCAGCAGGCGGAACAGGTGCGGGTGCAACGTGAGCGCGAGCGGGCCGAGGCCGATGGGCTGCGGCGCCGGGAAGAGCAGGAAAAAGCGCTGACAGAGCAGGGCAAGGTGCTGTCGGCGTTGGCTCCTTTGCAGAAGAATCTCGATGAGCTGCAGCAGAAGGTCTCGAACATCGAGGAGGGGCGCAAACACGAGATGGGCGTGCTGGGCGAGCAGCTCAAAGGGCTGGGTGAGCAGCAGGCGAGGCTCGACCGTGAGACGAGCTCGCTCTCGGCGGCATTGCGCAACAACAAGGTCCGCGGCGCTTGGGGAGAGGCGCAACTGCGCAACATTGTGGAGTCCGCCGGTTTGCTGGAGCACGTCGACTTCGATACGCAGGTGGTGATGACTGGCGTCGACGGTAAGACGCTCCGGCCTGACATGATCGTCCATCTGCCGGGAGGCAAGACCATTCCGATTGATGCCAAAGTGCCTTATGCCGATTACCAGCGTGCCTGCGAAATCCCGGACACCGCCAGCCCCGAGGATATTGCCCGCCGCGATGATTTGCTGCGGTCCCATGCCAAGGCGTTGCGCGAGCATGTACGTGCTCTCGGCGAAAAGGCCTATTGGAATGCCTTTGATGTAGCACCTGATTTTGTGGTGGCCTTCATCCCCAATGAGGCACTACTGCAGGCCGCGCTCGAAGCCGATCCCACACTGATGGATGATGCGTTCTCTCGCAAAGTGGCGCTCACCTCGCCGGTCACGCTCTGGGCCGTGCTGAAATCCGTGGCCTATGCCTGGCAGCAGCAGTCGCTCACCGATGACGCCAAGCAGCTGTTCGATTTGTCCCGAGAACTGTACGAACGGTTCTCCACGCTGGGTGATTATGCCATCAAATTGGGCACCCAGATTACTAAGACGGTCAGCGCCTACAACAAGTTCGCGTCCAGTTTGGAACGCCGTGTGTTGCCCACCGCTCGCAAGCTGCAAAAAATCGAACCGACCAAGATCATCGAGGAAGTACCGATCATCGAATCAGATAAAGGCAATGTGAGCGAACTGTCCGCCCCTGAAGTGGTGCCGGCCGATGAAGGTGATACTCATCTGACTGCCTCAGGCGATAGTCTGGAGTCATGACTGAATCTGGATTCCGCCCCACTGGTACCCCGGACCTTGCCGTCGCGAAGAGCCATAATGACTTTGCCATGCTGGAGCCGCGTGAACAGCTAGCCACCTTGCTGAAGGAGCATGTGGTGGGCCGTCCGTTCTCCGAACTTGCTGCGGTGACTTTCGACCACCGTGCCGCCACTGTCATGGGCCATGTACTGATTGACGCTTTGGAAGATGCGGGCTATTCGATTGATGACTTCGATGCTGTTGGTGCCTTGACCGCAGCATCTGTGCCCATGGTGTCTGCCATGATCCAGGCCGCCGCCTCTCGTGGCGAGGACCTAGATGGATTCGTGATGGACTTCGTCTACCCGTCCATCAAGGGCCCCTCCATCGAAGGCCGCCGTGTGGTGCTGTTGGATGCTTGGCTGTCCGAAAAGTCGTACGTGCAGACCAGCTCGCTGGTCACCCTGCGCAACGGCAATGAGCTGAGCCTCGACTTTGGCATAGTGGAGCAGCTGGGTGCCAAGGTCGTGGCCATCGCCTCGCTGGTCGGTGGCGGTGCCAAAGACATCAATGTGGTCAACCCCTCCACCGGCGACGAGCAAACGCTCCCCTTCATCCAGGTCTTCGACGAATCCGAACTGCGGTAAATCCACCTTTGACGTCCCTCGCATAAAGTCAGCCGGGCTGAGCAGCGAAGCTGACTAAGAGGAACCGGTGAATAGCGTTATCGAGGAGAAAGATTGCACGCACCCAACCAGATTTCTTTGGCTGCCAAGGCTTCAGGTGAACCGGAATTCCGTGAAATCGGCCTTGGGCCGTGGTCTGAGACCCATCCCGGTGAGCCTCGTCCCGATGATCCGACTTCTTCGAATTATGCCGGTCGTTTCGACTCGGTGCTGTTGAACGCCGGAGCCCGCCGCAACGTATTGGACCGTTACCGCTACTGGACCGTTGCTGCCATTAAGGCCGATCTTGACGCTCGAGGGCGTCACGACTTCGAAGTTGCGGTGGAAAACTGGACCCACGATTTTAACATCGGTTCCATGGTCCGCACCGCTAATGCCTTCCAGGCCAAGCGCGTACACATTGTCGGTCCACATAAGTGGAATCGCAAGGGCGCGTTGATGACCGAACTGTACCAGCACGTCGAACACCACCCCTCCATCGCCGAACTGGTGGAAAGCTGGCATCATCGCATCGCCGGTGAAATCGCCTATGAACGAGCCAAGGCCGGTGCCGCCGCCATCCATGCGCATGATGTGGCTGTGGATGGAGACAACAAGCACCTTCATGAGCTGCTGGCCGAAATCGATGCTTGTGATGCACGCATCAAGGAGCTTCAAGCCGCCCGCGTCATCGCCCTCGACATTATTCCCGGCGCAGTGCCGATGGAAGCCTATGCCTTCCCCAAGCGGTGCCTGCTGCTCTTCGGTGCAGAAGGCCCCGGATTGAGCGAGAAGGCCCTCGCAT